>Ga0307518_10003211_pt1 | contig 11797 bp, 8 predicted proteins | sample 25_EM_MG_FD_203889 | JGI IMG/M metagenome (GOLD analysis project Ga0307518, IMG submission 203889) | Populus trichocarpa ectomycorrhiza microbial communities from riparian zone in the Pacific Northwest, United States - 25_EM | ecosystem: Host-associated > Plants > Roots > Unclassified | place... | reverse complement strand
CGCCGCCGTTGCCGCCCCCGGCTTCGACGGCACCGCGTGGCCGCCGCCCGGCGCCGAACCGGTCGGGATCGAAGCCGAGGAGTTCTACGCGGGGCTCCTCGCCCACGACTACATGTACGGGCCGGTCTTCCGCGGCCTGCGGGCGGCATGGCGGCGCGGCGACGAGGTCTTCGCCGAGATCGCCCTGCCCGAGGAGGACCGGACGAGCGCCATCGGCTTCGGTATCCACCCGGCCCTGCTGGACGCCGCCCTGCACGCCAAGGCATTCCTCGCCGACGACGACGAGCGCACGATGCTGCCGTTCGCGTGGAACGGCCTGACGCTGCACGCTGCCGGCGCCGCCACCCTCCGGATCCGAGTCCTACGCCCAACGGCCGACTCGCTGGCCCTGGAGGCATTCGACGAGACGGGCGCACCGGTCCTGACGGCGCAATCGCTGGTTTTCCGCCCGGTGACGGCCGCCCAGTTGGGCACGACGGCCGGGAGCGGCGGCGGTTCGCTGTTCGGAGTCGACTGGCCGCAGGCGCCCCGCAACGTGGAGGCCCCGACGCCGTCCTGGGTGCGGCTGTCCGACGCCGAGGAGGTGGCGACGCTCGCCGACGACGTCCTTACCGGGGCGGCCGAGGCGCCAGAGGCGGTGGTCCTGACGGCCGTCACCAAGGGCGCGGACGACAGCCCGCTGGACCTGACCGACCGGGTCCTGGAGGTCGTCCAGACCTGGCTGGCGGGCGGCGGCCTCGAAGACACCAAGCTGGTGGTAGTGACCCGGGGCGCCGTCGCCGCGGGCGGCGACGCGTCCGTCATCGACCCGGCCGGTGCCGCCGTGTGGGGCCTGGTGCGGGCCGCGCAGGCGGAGAACCCGGGACGGATCGTCCTTCTGGACGCCGAAGCCGCCGAAGCCATCGAAGCCGCCGAAGCCATCGAAGTTAACGAAGTCGGCGAAGCCGCGGCAGCGGCAGAACCTGTCGAACTCTCTTTCACCGGGGCGCAGTTGGGTGCTGTGCTGGCGCTCGGTGAGCCTCAGGCCGCGCTGCGCGGTGCGGGGATCTTCCTCCCCCGGCTCGCTCGGGCCGATGTGCCGAGGTCGGCGGACTTGCCCGGCCGTGGAGTGCTGGATCCGGAGGGTACGGTCCTGGTGACCGGTGGTACGGGCTCTCTCGGCGCGGTCCTTGCCCGGCACCTGGTCACCGAGTACGGCATCCGTCGTCTCGTGCTGACCAGCCGGCGTGGCCCGGAGGCGGAGGGCGCCCGTGACCTGGAAGCCGAACTGCGGTCGTTGGGCGCGGAGTCGGTCGAGGTCCCGGCGTGTGACGTGACCGATCCGGAGTCGCTGTCCGTCCTCCTCGCCGGGCTCGCCGGGAGCGAGCACTGCCTCACCGGCGTCGTCCACGCCGCGGGTCTCTTCGACGCCGGAGTGATCGGCGACATCGACCGGGAGCGTCTGGAGCGGGTGTTCGCCGCGAAGGTGACGGCGACACACCTGCTGGACAGGCTGACGCGTGAACTCGTCCCGGATCTGGACGCGTTCGTCGTGTACTCGTCGGTCTCGGCGGTGTTCCTGGGTGCGGGTACGGGCGGTTACGCCGCCGCCAACGCCTACATGGACGGGCTGATGGCCAGGCGCCGAGCCGACGGCCTGCCGGCCCTCTCCCTCGCCTGGGGGGTTTGGGAGCAGACCACGGGTATGGCGGCGCACACCGACGACCTTGCCCGGAGCAGGCTGAACCGACGCGGTGGAGTGCGGTCCATGACCCCCGCGGAGGGCATGGAGCTGTTCGACGCGGCCCTGGGCAGCGACCGTTCCCTGCTTGTCCCGGCCAAGCTGGACCTGCGCGGCCTGCGGGCCGACGCCGCCGCGGGCCGGGAGACGCCCGCGCTCCTTCGCGGACTGGTCGGGGCCCAGCGGAAAGCGGCCCGGCCGGTCGTGTCGGGCGACGAGCGGCGCAAGCTCGCCGAGCGGCTCGTGGGGCTGTCTCCGGCCGAGCGGGCGGCGACCCTCCTGGATCTCGTACGCGCCCAGGTGGCGGTCGTTCTCGGCTATGGGGCCGATCAGCGGATCGACGCCGACCAGGGTCTCTTCGAGATCGGCTTCGACTCGCTCACCGCGCTCGAACTGCGCAACAGGATCGGCGAGTTGATCGGGGCCAAGCTGCCGACCGGACTGGTCTTCGACCACCCGACGCCCGCGCTGCTCGTCGCACACCTGCACGCGCGGCTCTTCGGCGAGGACGCTCCCGTCCTGCCGGGGGTGGCCGTGTGACAGGAGCGACGGCACCGGCCACCAGGCAGAAACACACGGCGAGAGGGGACCAGGGAGTGTTCGACGCGGAGGCGTATCTCCGGCGCATCGGCTGCGACGGCGAGACAGACGTGGACATCGAGTCGCTGCGCGGACTGCAGAAGCGGCACCTCATGGCGATCCCGTACAACATCGCGGGCCAGGACTTCGCCGACAGCATCCATCTCGTCGAACTCGACGAGGACGCGATGTTCCGGACGGTCGTCCTCGACGGACGCGGCGGCACCTGCTTCCAGCTCAACCGCCTGTTCTTCCGGCTCCTGCGCGAACTGGGCTATGACGCGAGCCTGATGGCGGGCAGCACCGCCGAGGGCCGGGAGAACTTCGGCACCGAGGTGGAGCACATGTTCATCCGGGTCGCGCTGGACGGCGCCGAATGGCTCGTCGACGCGGGCTACCCGGGACCCTCGTACCTCGAACCGCTCCTGGTCACCGACGCGGTGCAGACCCAGTACGGCAGCCAGTTCCGGCTCGTGGACCAGGGTGACGGAGCCTGGGCGGTGCAGCGGCGCGGGCGGGGCGGGCGCTGGGGAGGCGTCTACGACTTCCGGCTTCTCGAACGCCGGTGGGACGACTGGAAGGAGCTGGAGGACCACGCCCGGGCGAACCCCGCGCCGGCGCCGGACGGGGAGGGCGGGCTGTACGGGCGGACCTTCGACAACGGTCAGGTCGTCCTCAAGGGCCGCCGGTACCTGACGGTCCGCGACGGCCGCGAGCGGGCCCGCACGGTCGTCGACGACGACGAACACCGGGCCCTGGTGGCGCAGATCCTCTCCGGGGACCTGCCCTGGCCACCCTGAACGACTTCCCGCAGGGAACGGCAGCATCCGCAATCCGAGACGAAGGCTGGAAGGAAAACAGAATGGCGAAGAAGACGGCTGACGTGGTGGTCATAGGCGGCGGACCGGCGGGGGCGGTCAGCGCTTTCGTGCTGGCCCGCCAGGGCCACTCCGTCGTGCTCCTGGAGCGTGACGAGTTCCCGCGGTTCCACATCGGCGAGTCCCTGCTGCCGTACATGATGGGCCTGTTCGACCGGATCGGACTGCGCGAGGCGCTGGAGTCCAAGGGCTATGTGCCCAAGTTCGGGGGCGAGTTCATCGACCCGACGGAGACCAAGTTCTTCTCCGGTGTCTTCCGGGCCGACTTCAGCCTCCAGGGCGAGGGGCGCTTCGACCGGGCGTTCCAGGTCGAGCGGGCCCGCTTCGACGCGATGCTCGTCGAGGAGGCCGGCAAGGCCGGCGCCGAGATCCACCTGGGCACCCCCGTGAAGGACCTCCTCCTCGACGGCGAGCGGATCACCGGCGTCACGTACGAGAAGGACGGCGAGGAGCACCGGATCGACGCGTCCTATGTGATCGACGCCAGCGGCCGGGCCGGCCGGATCGCGAACAGGTTCGGGCTGCGCAAGACACTGGAGAAGCTCCGCATGGTCGGGGTGTTCCGCCACTACTCGGGCCTCGACGAGCGGCACAACCTCGGCAACGAGGGTGACATCCAGGTCGGCGCGCACGACGACGGCTGGGTGTGGGCGATTCCCATCTCCAAGGACGTCATCAGCGTCGGCACCGTGATGCCGCGTGACGTGTTCCGCAGGGGTACCCCGGAGGAGGCGTTCGACGAGCACCTCAGCCGGGTGCCGCGGATCACCGCGCGGCTCACCGGGACGACCCCGGCCACGGACCTCAGGATCGAGACCGACTACTGCTACCACGCGGACACCGTCACGGGCCCGGGCTGGGTCATGGTCGGCGACGCGGGCTGCTTCGGTGACCCGATGTTCTCCGGCGGGGTGCTGGTCGCGGCGTCCACCGCGGCGCGAGCCGCCGAGACGATCAGTGCCGCGCTCGACAACCCGGCCGACGCCGACCGGCTCATCGAGGAGTACGCGAACTACTTCAAGACGGGCTACGACACCTACATCCGGCTCATCCACGCCTTCTACGACGGCGAGTTGGTGGCGGTGGCGGCCGACGCCGGGCGGACCACCTCCCGCGAGGCACTGGAGCGCTACCTGATCCGGCTGATCGGCGGCGACTTCTGGAGCGAGCACAACGCGGTCGCGCAGGAGATGCGGCGGCGCCCGGAGTGGGACACCTTCGCACCGTTCCAGCGGGTCTTCGGCTGCCCGGCCTACCCGCAGCTCGACGAGCAGGACCGCAAGGAGCGCGCCGAGGCCCGCATCCTGCGGGTGACCGCCGGCCAGTGACGGCCGCGGTCGTGCCCGGGGGCCGCGGCGGTGGACCGCTGCCGCGGCCCCGGGCGGGACGGCCGGACCGGCGCATGACCGGCTTCGACACGACAGGGTGAGGCGGCGTGAGAGAACAGATACCGGTAACCATCGGTGAGCGTTCGTACGATGTGCTGATCGGCTCGGGGGTGCGTTCCTCGCTGGCCGAAGTGATCCGGGGTCTGGGCGCCCGGCGGGTCGCCGTCGTGTCGGCCCGGCCCGCGGAGTGGGTGCCCGACACCGGGGTGGAGACCCTGCTGCTGCCCGCCCGGGACGGCGAGCGGGACAAGAACCTCGCCACCGTCGAGGCGCTGTGCGCGGAGTTCGTACGCTTCGGGCTCACCCGTGACGACGCCGTCGTCTCCTGCGGGGGCGGCACCACCACCGACGTCGTCGGTCTGGCCGCCGCCCTGTACCACCGGGGTGTGCCGGTGGTGCACCTGCCGACGACGCTGCTGGCCCAGGTCGACGCGAGTGTCGGCGGCAAGACGGCGGTCAACCTGCCCACGGGCAAGAACCTGGTCGGTGCCTACTGGCAGCCCGCCGCCGTCCTGTGCGACACCGACTACCTGGCCACCCTGCCCCGGCGCGAGATGCTCAACGGCCTGGGTGAGATCGCCCGTTGCCACTTCATCGGCGCCGGTGACCTGCGCGGGCTCGGCCTCGCGGAGCAGATCGCGGCCAGTGTGACCCTCAAGGCGAGCATCGTCTCGGCCGACGAACGGGACACCGGGCTGCGGCACATCCTCAACTACGGCCACACGCTCGGCCACGCGCTGGAGGTGGCCGGCGGCTTCGCGCTCCGGCACGGCGAGGCCGTCGCGATCGGTACGGTCTTCGCGGGTCTGCTCGCGGGTGCTCTGGACCGGATCGGCCCCGCGCGGGTGGCGGAGCACCGGGAGGTCGTCGAGTTCTACGGCCTGCCGAGCGCCCTGCCCGAGGGCGTCGAGGCGGCCGAGCTGATCCGCCTGATGCGCCGGGACAAGAAGGCTCTGCGCGGCCTCGCGTTCGTCCTCGACGGTCCCGGGGGAGCGGAGCTGGTCCACGAGGTGCCCGAACACGTCGTCGCCGACGTCCTCGGACGCATGCCACGGCAGCCGATCGGCCGGCTCGTCGAGCCGTCCGGCCTCCACGGAACGGGAGCTCCGGTGGCATGACGCACTTATCAGGGGGAGCGGCCGGCGAGGCCCGGGTCAGGGTCGCGCGGGAGCAGCGGCTGGCGGACCGTCTCGCCGCGGCCCTGGCCCGGCCCGCGGCCCAGCAGCCCGAATGGCCGGACCCGGCCCGGGCGCGGACGGTGCTGGCCCGGCTGCGCACCGTGCCTCCGGTCGTGGCCGAGGCCGAGACGGCCCGGTTTTCCGAGCGGCTCGCGGCGGTGGCCCGCGGCGAGGCGTTCCTGCTCCAGAGCGGGGACTGCGCGGAGACCTTCGCGGAGACCACCGAACCGCACCTGCGGGCCAACCTCGGACTCCTCAAGCGCATGGCGCAGCTCCTGGCCCACGCTGCCGGGCTGCCGGTGGTCCCGCTCGCCCGGATGGCCGGCCAGTACGCCAAACCGCGCTCGCAGCCCGTCGACGCGCACGGCCTGCCGGTCTACCGGGGCGACATCGTCAACGGCGCCGCTCCCTCCCTGGCCGCCCGCACACCCGACCCGGAGCGGATGCTGCTCGCCCACGGGCACGCGGTCCGCGCGATGGCGCTCGTCCGCCGGATGGGTGCGCGGGATCCGGCGGAGGAGCGCGCCGGCGCCCCTGTCCACGGCGGCCCCGGCGCCGACCGGTCCGCCCGCGGCGGCGAGGAGACCGGCCGCGCTCCGGGCCCGGGGACCGAGGAGATCTACGTCGGCCACGAGATGCTCCTGCTCGACTACGAGTCCGCTTCGCTCCAGGCCGCCGGGTTCACCACCGGTCCGGACCCGCTGCTGGCCAGCCCGCTCGCGCACTTCCTGTGGATCGGCGAGCGCACACGGGGCCTCGACGACGCGCACCTCGCCGTCGCCGAACTCCTCGCCAACCCCGTCGGGGTGAAGATCGGCCCGGGCACCACGCCGGAGCAGGCCCTCGCCTACGTCCGCAGACTCGACCCCCACGGCACGCCCGGACGGCTGACCCTGATCAGCAGGATGGGTCACGCCCGGGTCCGCGAGGTGCTGCCGCCGATCGTGGAGAAGGTCACCGCCACCGGCCACCAGGTGGTGTGGCAGTGCGACCCGATGCACGGCAACTCCCGTACGACGGCGGACGGCCGCAAGACCCGCCGCTTCGACGACATCGTCGCGGAGATCAGCGGCTTCTTCGACGTTCACCGCGCCCTGGGAACCCACCCCGGCGGCCTGCACCTGGAGGCGACCGGCGAGGACGTCACCGAGTGCCTGGGCGGGGCCCGCGGACTCGGCGAGGACGACCTGGCGGCCCGCTACCGCACCGCGTGCGACCCCCGCCTGAACGACGAGCAGTCGATGGAACTCGCCCACACCGTCGCCGGGTTGCTCACCGCAGCCCGCCGGGCCGCCGCCGCGCGGCCCGTCCTCCACCGCCCCCGGAGCCCGAGATGACCGACACCGGCACCGACACCGCCTCCGGCCCCCGTACCGGCACCCCGGCCCAGACCCCGATCAGCGGCACCACCCGTCTGTACGTCGTCGTCGGTGATCCGGTCGCCCAGGTCCGGTCGCCCGGGCTGCTCAACCCGCTCTTCGCCGAACAGGGCGCGGACGCCGTGCTGGTGCCGGTGGAGGTCCGCCCGGACAGCCTGGAGCGGGTCGTCCGCGGACTACAGCGGATCGGCAACCTCGACGGCATCTTCGTCACCGTTCCGCACAAGGCCGACGCCGCCCGGCTCGCCGAGCGGCGCAGCCGTGCCGTCGAGATCGCCGGCACCGCCAACGTGCTGCGCCGTGAGGCCGACGGCAGCTGGCTCGCCGAGAACTTCGACGGCTCCGGCTTCGTGGCGGGCCTCGCCCGCGCCGGGCACGAGGTACGCGGCAGGCGCGTCGCGCTGGCCGGGGCGGGCGGGGCGGGCAGTGCCATCGCGGCGGCGCTGCTGACGGCCGGCGCGGACCGGGTCGCCGTCACCGACCCGGACCTGCCCAAGCTGGAGGCGCTCGTCGACCGGCTCGCCGGGTACTGGCCCGGCCGCGTCCACGCCGCCGCCGAACCACCCCTGCACGACAGCGACCTCGCCGTCAACGCGACCCCGCTCGGGCTGCGGCCCGGCGACCCGCTGCCGTTCCCGCCCGAGGACCTCGCTCCCGGATCGGTGGTGGCCGACATCATCATGAAGCCCCACGAGACGGCCCTGCTGCGAGAGGCCGCCGCCCTCGGACTCCCCATCCACCACGGCATCCACATGCTGACCGGTCAAGTGGCCTCCTACTGCGCGTTCTTCGGCCTGCGCGCACCCGCGAACGGCTGACGCACCCACCCCGAACACCCCCGTGGCCGACCGGTCCGCACCCGGCCGGCGACGACTACCAGACCGGGGGATGTGGGGCCCCACGGGCGGTGCCTACGGTGAAAGTCGCACCTTCCTGTGTGTGATCCCCGGGGTGAAGCGTTCCGTCGGCCACGTCCCCCGCCCGCTTTATGTCGCCCGTCGGCCATCGGCCGAGAAATGTCCGAAGCGGAGATTTGGAGATACATGAACGCGCGTCCGGCACCGGAGTTCCCCTCCTGGCCGCAGTACGACGACGGCGAGCGCACGGGCCTGATCCGGGCCCTGGAACAGGGCCAGTGGTGGCGCATGGGCGGGTCGGAGGTGGACTCCTTCGAAAGCGAGTTCGCCGACTTCCACGGCGCCCAGCACGCCCTGGCCGTCACCAACGGCACCCACGCCCTGGAGCTGGCGCTCCAGTGTCTGGGCGTCGGCCCGGGCACCGAGGTCATCGTCCCGGCCTTCACCTTCATCTCCTCGTCGCAGGCCGCTCAGCGGCTCGGCGCGGTCGCCGTCCCCGTCGACGTCGACCTCGGCACGTACAACATCGACGTGGCCGCGGCAGCCGCCGCCGTCACCCCTCGCACCAAGGTGATCATGCCGGTGCACATGGCCGGGCTCATCGCCGACATGGACGCACTGGACAAGCTCTCCGCCGACACCGGAGTCACCCTGCTTCAGGACGCCGCCCACGCACATGGCGCCCGCTGGCAGGGCAAACGGGTCGGCGAGTTCGGCACGGTCGCCGCGTTCAGCTTCCAGAACGGCAAGCTGATGACCGCGGGCGAGGGCGGCGCGCTGCTCTTCCCCGACGAGGAGACCTACGAGGCCGCCTTCCTGCGGCACAGCTGCGGCCGGCCGCGTACCGACCGCCGTTACATGCACCAGACCGCCGGCACCAACATGCGGCTCAACGAGTTCTCGGCGTCCGTGCTCCGGGCCCAACTGGGCCGCCTCGACGGGCAGATCGCGCTGCGCGAGCAGCGCTGGACACTGCTGTCCGGGCTGCTCGGCGAGATCGACGGCGTCGTGCCCCAGGGCGAGGACCCGCGCGCGGACCGGAACTCCCACTACATGGCCATGTTCCGCATCCCCGGCATCTCCGAGGAGGACCGCAACGCCCTCGTCGACACGCTGGTCGACGCCGGCCTGCCCGCCTTCGCCGCCTTCCGGGCGATCTACCGCACCAACGCCTTCTGGGAGACGGCCGCGCCCGACACCACCGTCGACAAGCTCGCCGAGAGCTGCCCGAACACCGAGGCGATCAGCACCGACTGCGTCTGGTTGCACCACCGGGTCCTGCTGGCCTCCGAGGAGGCACTGCACACCACGGCCGAGATCATCGCCGACGCCGTGGCCGGCCGGTGAGGGTCCGGGCCGCCGTCGTCGGGCTCGGCTGGGCGGGCCGCGAGCTGTGGCTCAGACTGCTGCGTGAGCACGAGGACTTCGAGGTGGTCGCCGTCGTCGACCCCGACCCCCGCTCCCGGGCGGCCACCGCGGCGGCGACCGGCCTGCCCGCCGCCGCCACCGTGGACGCCCTCGACCGCCGTACCGTCGACGTCGCCGTCGTCGCGGTGCCCAACCATCTGCACGCCGAGGTGGCCACGGCCCTGCTCCGCCGGGGGATCTCCGTCTTCCTGGAGAAGCCGGTCTGCCTGACCAGCGCCGAGGCCGACGCGCTCGCCGCGGCCGAACGGAACGGCGGGACGCTGCTCGCCGGCAGTGCCGCCGCCCACCGCGGCGACGTCCGGGAACTCGCCGGACTGCTGCCCGAACTCGGCCGGATCCGCCACGTGGACCTGGCCTGGGTCCGGGCGCGCGGCGTGCCGCAGCCCGGCGGCTGGTTCACCCAGCGCAGCAAGGCCGGCGGTGGCGTGCTCGTCGACCTCGGCTGGCACCTGCTCGACGTCCTCACCTCCCTCCTCGGCCCCGCCCCGGTCGTCCAGGTGATCGGCTCGGTCTCCGACGACTTCGTCAACAGCGGTGCCTGGTCCGCCGCCTGGCGCGAGGACCGGGCCACCGACGTCCCGGCCGGCGACGTCGAGGACACCGCCCGCGGTTTCCTGGTCCGCGAGGACGGCATCTCGGTCTCGCTGCGGGCGAGTTGGGCCTCGCACGAGGCGCTGGACGCCTCCGTCGTGACCGTCGAGGGCAGTGGGGGAACGGCACGGCTGCACTGCACCTTCGGCTTCAGCCCCAACCGGGCCCCCGAACCGGTCCTCACCCTCACCCGGGAAGGCACCACACAGCGCCTCCCGCTGCCCGCCGAGCCCATCGGCATCGAGTACGGACGGCAGCTCGACGGCCTCGCCGGCCTCCTGGCCGACCCGGGCCGACGCGGCCTGGCCGTCGCCCAGGCCCGCAGCACCGTCCGGCTGGTCGAGAACTTCTACGCATCGGCGCGCGCCGCCCGACCGGCCGACCGCGCCTCCGACTCCACCACCTACAAGGAGGTGCGGACCGCATGACCACAGCGTCGGAACGCGACGTGGGAGCGGACCCCGGGCAGCAGCCCGCGGTCCCCAGGCAGGCCGTCGTCTTCGACCTCGACGGGGTCGTGGTCGACAGCTTCGCGGTGATGGGCGAGGCGTTCGCCCTCGCCCACGCCGAGGTCGTCGGCGACGGCCCGGCGCCCTTCGAGGAGTACCAGCGTCACCAGGGCCGCTACTTCCCCGACATCATGCGCATCATGGGCCTCCCGCTGGAGATGGAGGAGCCCTTCGTCCGCGAGAGCTACCGCCTCGCCGACCGCGTCCAGGTGTACGACGGTGTCGTCGACCTGCTGCGGACGCTGAACGAGCGCGGTCTCAAGCTCGCCGTCGCCACCGGCAAAGCCGGGGTGCGCGCCCGGTCCCTGCTGGACGTCCTGGGCCTGCTTCCGTACTTCGACCATGTCATCGGCTCCGACGAGGTGCCCCGTCCCAAGCCCGCCCCCGACATCGTCCGGCGCGCACTCGAACTCCTCGACGTCCCCGCCGACCGGGCCGTCATGATCGGCGACGCCCCCACGGACCTGGCCAGCGCCCAGGGCGCCGGTGTCACCGCCGTCGCCGCTCTGTGGGGCTGCCACGACGGGGCGGAACTGCTCGCCGCCGGCCCCGACGTCGTCCTGCGGCAGCCGGCCGACCTGCTCGCCCTGTGCCCGGCCCTGCCCGGGCACTGAACCGGAAATGGCAGCCGTGCCGCCGTGGTACCTGGGCATCGACATAGGAGGAACGAAGGTCGCCCTGCGCGCCGAGTCGGCGGACGGCCGCGCCGAGGAGCACCTGTTCACCTGGCCGCACGACGACGGTGGCCCGGACCGCGACCTGGCCCGGCTGGCGGACGGTGTCGCCACTTTGACGGCCCGTACGGGTGAGGGCTTCCGGACGGCGGGGGTCGCCCTGCCCGCCACGGTCGGCCCGGACGGGCGGGTCACCGCCTGGCCGAGCCGGCCGTCCTGGACCGGCCTCGCGCTGGGACCGGCGCTGGGCGCCCTCATGCCGGGCGCGGGTGTCGCCTGGGCGGACGACGGCGACGTGGCCGCCCTCGCGGAGGCGGAGGCGGCCGACTGCGCGGATCTGCTCTACGTCGGCGTCGGCACAGGCATCGGCGGCGGCCTGGTCCTGGGCGGCAAGCTCTGCCCCGGTCCGGGCCGGGGCTCCTTCGAACTGGGGCATCTGGTCGTCGCGCCGGGTGGCCCCCTGTGCGTCTGCGGCCGCCAGGGCTGCCTCCAGGCGATCGCCTCCGGCCCGGCCACCCTGGCCCACGCCGGTCGGCTCCGCGGCGGACCGGTCGCCTACGGGGAGCTGCTCGAAGCGCTCCGCACCGAGCGCCCCTGGGCCCTGGCTGCCATCGAC
>Ga0307518_10003209_pt1 | contig 11804 bp, 7 predicted proteins | sample 25_EM_MG_FD_203889 | JGI IMG/M metagenome (GOLD analysis project Ga0307518, IMG submission 203889) | Populus trichocarpa ectomycorrhiza microbial communities from riparian zone in the Pacific Northwest, United States - 25_EM | ecosystem: Host-associated > Plants > Roots > Unclassified | place... | reverse complement strand
AGTTGAGAAGAAGAGAAAAGGTGACCCTCCTCTTCCCAAAACCGATCCAATAACTACAGCAAACCCTTCCCTCTGTCTAGAGAAAAACACACAACCCAGCAGCATGTTCACTCTACTGCATGTGCGAGTAAATGGAGAGCTAGTTGGTAGGATTAATAACTTAAACCATGGAGGGAGAGGGGCTGCGACAAACGGCTGAACAGAAGAAGAAAGGGGAGGAAAACTGAACAAAAGAAGAGGAAGAGAACCAGCAGCAGAGGGGAAGAAAGACCATTAAATCCTTTCCTAAAACCACTTAAAATCATAAGGTATGAACCAAAACCTTTCTCCTCCTGTTCTTGTGACCTTTGGACCAAAAGCGAGAAGGAAACCCCAAGTAAATGGCCTAGGATTCTTGCACCAGCTGTTAAGGAAAAATTGGACTAGGACGAGGGACGAAAATGGGATTGAATGGGGGATAAATTTCAAAATACTTAACAAAAGGAAATGAAAAATTTTTAAATGCATGAACTTGGAAAGATGACCGGCCATAGTGGGGGGCTGAACAGAACATGTTGTGTGATGAAATGCATGTGTTCATGCTTGAAATTGTGTGATTCTGTTAGGTTCTATGAACAAATGTAATGCTAGAACTGAAATGCATGTGTTCATGCTTCAAATTGTGTGATTCTGTTGCGTTCTATGAACAAATGTAATTTTGGAACTAAAATGCATGTGTTCATGCTTGAAATTGTGTGATTCTACCAGGTTCTATGAAAAAATGTAATGTTGGAACTGAAATGCATGTGTTCATGCCTGAAATTGTGTTGTCTGCAGTGAACTAGTGTTTGCTGCCGAAATTGAGTTGTCTGTAGTGAATCAGCGTTCACTGCCGAAAGGGTGTTGTCTACAGCGAATCTGTGTTCGCTGCCAAACATGTGTGTTCTGCAGCGAATTTATGATTCGCTACCAAAATTGTGTTGTCTGCAGCGAATCTGTGATTCGCAGCCAAAATTATGTTGTCTATAACGAATCAGTGTTCGCTGCTAAAAGTGTGTGTTCTGCAATGAATTTGTGATTCGCTACTGAAATTGAGTTGTCTGCAGCGAGTTAACATTCGCTACCGAAAGTGTATCAGTGAATCAGCGTTCGCTGCCGAAAGGGTGTTGTCTACAACAAATCAGCGTTCACTGCCGAAAATGTGTGTTCTGTAGTGAATTTGTGATTCGCTATCGAAATTGAGTTGTCTACAGCGAATTAACTTTCGCTGTCGAAAGTGTGTTGGTTGCAGCGAATTAGCATTCCTTGCCGAAAGTATGTTGCCTGCAGCGAATCTATGTTCGATGCTGAAATTAGGTTGTCTGCAACGAAGCAGTATTCATTGTTGAAATTGTGTTGTCTTCAGCGAAGCAGTGTTCGTTGTCGAAATTGTGTTGTCTTCAGCGAAGCAGTGTTCGTTGTCGAAATTGTGTTGTCTTCAGCGAAGCAGTGTTCGCTGTCGAAATTATGTTGTCTGCAGCGCATCAGAGTTCGCTGCCAAAATTGGGTTGTGTGCAGCAAAGCAGTGTTCATTGCGAAATTGTGTTGTCTACAGTGAATCAGTGTTCATTGCCGAAATTGTGTTGTCTGCAGTGACCAGTGTTCACTGCCGAAATGTGTTGTCTACAGCGAATCAGTGTTCACTGCCAAAACTGTGATGTCTGTGGCGAATCAGCGTTCACTGCCGAAATGGTGTTGTTTGCAACGAGCCAGTGTTCGCTGCTGAAATTATTTGTCTGCAGTGAATCAGAGTTCACTGCCAAAATTGTGTTGTGTGCAGCGTGCCAGGGTTCACTACTGAGATTGTATTATCTGCAGTGAAGCAGTGTTCGCTGTCGAAACTGTGTTGTCTGCAGGGAATCAATGTTCACTGCTGAATTCTGGTGTCTGCAGCAAATTAGCTTTCGCTGCTGAAGTGTGTTGTCTACAGCAAATCAGTGTTTGCTGCCGAATTTTTATTGTCTACCGCGACCCAGTTTTCGCTAACAAAATTCTGCAGCAGATTTACGTATCTGAAATGGCCTGGTGATTAAAATGATTGCTTTGTGTGATGGTAATACGTGAAACAATGGAACATGAACTTGTGTTGTGTATGCTTGAGACATGTGTAATGACGAGTTATGTGTGATTACTGAATACGAATGTACTGATTTGTGGCCATTGATGTTTTAGGTGGTACATCCGGGATCGAACCTTCGTCAGGACAAGGACATCCCGTTGATGGAACAGGTAGGTGGTTTCCACCTTTTTCTCATATGATGTTTATGTTTTGAAATGATTTACTTATGATGATATATTATTAAATCCTTGTTGAATGATGAAACGACGATGAAGTGTTTGATTGAATTCTTGATGATCGTTGAAACGACTACAAAATGTCGATCGAGTTCTTGATGAATGTTGAAACAATGATGAAAATGTTAATGTTATCAAATGACCTGTTTGAGGTGGATATATTACTGTGTTGCGATGAATATTAAACTGACTATGAGATGTTGATTGAGCTATTATGAATTTGGGCTGCTGATAAATGGTTGTATGAGTATTAGAAAAGATCTACTGTTGTACTTTATTGAATGTAATTGTGACGAACGGTTGTATGAGTATTATGAAAGATCTACTGTTGTATTTTATTGAATGTAATTGTGACGAATGGTTGTATGAGTATTACGAATGTAATGACCCGGTTTTTTCAAGGCCAAAATCGCTGGAATTTCTTTTTAATCATTCGGTTTCTGGATGTTTTTCACTATATCATTCTGCAGATTTATCATTGCATTTTGTTCATTAACAAGACACAATCTATGTAGGATAATGTAAATCAACATTCCCATAGAACGGATTCTCAATACATGTGCCTATAATATTATATTTCCATACTCATAGGTTTACATTACATCATATCGACATACTCATAAATTCACATTCTTATTCTAATCTCGTTATCATCACAAGTTCATACAAGAGTGTCGAACAACAAGTTACACAACTGGTACTTTTGTTATCCTGACCTCATATAATTTCACAACACGACATCCTCATTAGATGAATACCTTATATGTATATTCATACACATCATATCAACTTGTTCGTACATTCATATCTGTGTTCCATTTCAATTTTTCATTACTAGTCTTTACAAAAGTGGTCGGACGACTAATTGAGTGATTAACACGTCCATTCATGTAGAACTCATATCACCCACAATATGCGAATATATAGTAATGAAAAATGAATATATAGTCGTGAAATGAATTTTCTTACGCATCATGTTGGTATGATGTCCCTGTTACAACACAAGGTAATTTCAAGCATTATAGGCAATGTAAGAAAACATAATAAATTAATATTAATGTTACATTTCATTCTTGGACCAAAAAAGCATAATTCTTTCATTTCTCCTTACTTATATAAATACCACCGTTAATAATTCGTTAATTACCGAGGCTAATTACAATACTCAAACCCGATCATTAATCTCGAATACCGTTAGCCGAACTAATGTTATTCTCTGTTTAAAGCATAACAATGGTAGTTCTTTCATATACTTGGTATATACAAAACATAGTATACATGAACGCATCAGTTCTTAAAACTAACTCATAACACTCAAATCCGACTATCCTCTTAGGATGCCATTAGCCGAAGTCAATCGTTTATTCATCCTGGTCATCCACTTAGAATGCTATTGGTCGAAGCTAGTCATTTACTCATCTTAGTCATCCAATTAGGGTGCCATTAGTCATAGCTAATCATTTGTGCATCCCGGTCATCCACTTAGGATGCTATTAGCCGAAACTAGTCATTTATGCATCTTGATTATCCATTTAGGATGTCATTTACCGAAACTAATCATTTATTCATCTTGGTCATCCACTTAGGGTGCCATTAGCTGAAGCTAGTCATTTACTCATCCTGGTTATCCAATTAGGGTGCCATTAGCTATAGTTACTCATTTGTTCATTCTGATCATCCACTTATGATGCTATTAGCCGAAGTTAGTCATTTATTCATCCTGGTCATCCACTTAGGGTGCTATTAGCTGAAGCTAGTCATTTACTCATCCTGGTCATCCAATTAGGGTGCCATTAGCTGTAGCTACTCATTTGTTCATCCCGGTCATCCACTTAGGATGCTATTAGCCGAAGCTAGTCATTTATTCATCCCGATTATCCATTTAGGATGTCATTTACCGAAGCTAATCATTTATTCATCTTGGTCATCCACTTAGGGTGCTATTAGTTGAAGCTAGTCATTTACTCATCCCGCCCATCCACTTTGGATGCCATTAGCTGAAACTAATCATTTGTTCATCCCGACCATCCACTTAGGATGCCATTAGCCGAAGCTAATCAATCACTTGTCCCGGTCATCCATTCAGATGTCATTAGCCGAAGTTAATCATTTGTTCATTTGTTTTGGATGCTATTAGTCGAAGCTAATCAATCACTTGTCCCGATCATCCATTCGAATGCCATTAACCGAAGCTAATCATTTGTTCATCCCGGTCATCTGCTTTGGATGCCATTAGTCGGAGCTAATCAATCATCTATCGCGGTCATCCATTCGAATGCCATTAGCCGAAGCTAATCTATCATTTATCACGGTCATCCATTCGGATGCTGTAAACCCCGGGAAAATAAGGTTGCATAAATTGCAAACTAACTAAATGGAAATAAAGCAAAGAAATTCATGCATAGGGTTAAATAAAAAAAAATGGGAATTCAAAACTTTTTGGGCTATAAATTTTCAGGCGAAATATTTTGAGACATTATAAATTAACCCGGAAATATTGAGGATTAGATTAAATTGAGGAAAATAAACTAAACTAAAAGTTCTGAGGTGGAGTTATAAAAAAAATGAAAAGAAGTATAACTTGATTGTATATATATATATATATATATATATATATATATATTATAAAGATATGGGCACAAAAAAAAATTATACTCTTGAAGGAAATGACCCCTAAGTGCAAATAAGAGAAATTATAGAGTATAAATACTTCTCTCCTCACCAAAAATCTTCAACAACTATAAGGAAAGAAAAGAGGAATTTTTTGTATTTCATTCTTGCAAATTAAGAGAGAAACACCAAAATTTCAAGAACTCATCTAAGATTAAGGGTTGGTAGGTAGAATAAACACTTGGGGGCAAGGAATTAACAAGAAAAATTTGAACAAAAGAGGGAGGGGAGTGCCGACTATCTATAGGAAAAAGGGGGAGTCAAACAAATCTTTGACTGGTTGAAGATCGAAACCTTGATTCTTACTGGGTAAGATGTTCTAAACATGATGTTATAATTCATTTTAAATTTTATTATGAATTGATGCTTTGATGTTAAATTATAGACTAGGGTTCTTAGACTTGAAATTGGGGAAAAAGTATCATTTGTTAAATTAAGTTAATTTATGTGTGGTATGTGATTTGGTGGCGTGAAACCATGATAACTTAACTAGAAAATATAGTTTGTGAATGTTATGTGTGAATAGAAGGGGGTGACGAATTTGGACAGGCTTGTCTCCTAACTTTCGGTGAGATTTCGGGTAGAAGTATGAAAGAATTAGGATCAGGTTCCTTCATAGAAATTGTAGTTTTGGATGTTATCTAACCAAGGAAATTGGTCTTGTTCAATTTGGAGCTGTAGAACTCTAGTTACAGGTCACCAACGAAGAGTGGGTCATGACTGACTATGTAAGGCAGTAGGACTGATTAGTTGATGAGCAATTTTGACTATCTTAGGGGTAGAACTGGGTTCTCCTTCCTTCAGAGGACTTGTAGCCCCATGTCTTAGCTTTCCAACGCCACCAACCTTGCTGGAAACAAAGTCCTAGAACTCCAGATATAGTTAAAAATCAGAGCAGAGATTGGAATGCGACCTCTACAGACAGTAACACTTGAAAACAGTAACAATTCAATGTCTAGACAGTAATGGATCAAGACAGTAACAGTTTAATGCCTAGACAGTAATGGTTCAAGACAGTAGCAGTTCAATGCCTAGACAGTAACGGTTGGACAGTAATAGTCTAAGGTCTAGATAGTAATGATTGTAACAGTTCAAGATTTAAACAGTAACAGTTCAAATATAAAAAAAGGAATGATAACTATGGTTGGATAAAGAATGACAACATTAATGAGTGTAATGAGAAAAACATAAAATATAAAGAAAGAAATGATTGAAAGAAAGACCTATTAGCTGTTGATATGATTATTATAAAACATATCCTTAAATGAGAAAAATTTATAAGATGAGCCTGTTATTCCAGGAGGGACCATCGGTGTGATGCAACAACAACAACAACAGGGGAGCACAAGTAGAGCTTCTACTGCAGGTAGGTGATTTGCACCTATACTTTCTAGTTAAATTCCATGATTTAATATGTTATTGATATGATATGTGAATTACCGAATGTTGGATATTATGGGAAAGGAGGAAATTTTGTATAATGATGTCGATATTTTGAATAGTATTCAAGGTGAAAGGATGTTGTATGAATTGCCAAGTGATGAAATTATTGCTGACAAAGAAAATATGAGAAGTGTAATTGGGGCGTGCACTAGCATACATTTAGTGTATGTTAGGATCTCAGGTAAGGGGATCAACATGTTTTAACTAGCATACATTTAGTGTGTGTTAGGATCCCGGGTAAGGGGATCACCTTGCATCGACTCCTACAGGGTGATGATGATACCAATGAAATTGGTATCGGTAATGTGTTAAGCGGAAATAATCATGGTTGATCTTATGAAATCTTGAATGGAGGTTGATAATGGAAGAGGAAACGATTTTTAGTAGTTGAAGGAGAAAGAGTTTCCAATGAAAACTAGAAGGGAGAAGTGAATAAAATATGAATGCATGTTTTCCTTTTTAAATTGTTGGATATTTGTGTTGCTATATTATTGTGATATTCATGTTTCAATAATATGTATTTTGTTTCAGGACCATCACATGCACGACAGGAGTAGATCCTAGCTTATGTTCACTTTTTGTAATCTAGGTTCTAGGGAGTATACCCTTGTATTTTGTAATATTACAACTTTTATATAACTTAATTTGTATAATTGATGTTTAAACTTGAATAGATGAATTTAATTCTGTAGTTTGTATAACCATGTTCCATGTATGCATGTTTATATCTTTTATCCATCCATAATGATAATTGTTGTTCAATGTATATCATAAATATTATGGTTGACATGAATGATGATGTTTCATAGGATTGAGACCCAGGACGATTGGGTTGAATTGAATTAGGAGATGCGTGATATTAGAAGTGTAAACAGGTTGTATGTCGATAACTTGGGACCTCCCGATATAGAAGAGACTCTGCTGAAATTTTAGTGAAAATTTTGATAAATTTTAATATGAACACCTTGTACATGTGTGTGTGTGTGTGTGTAATTTAATTACTCTGTTTATCAGTTAACATGAGATTGTTTCTTTATTCCAGATATGGGGATGTTACAGATGCCATTAGTCGAAGCTAATCATTTATTCATTCCGGTCATCCATTCGGATGCCATTAGCTGAAGTTAATCAATCATTTATCCCGGTCATCCATTCAGATGCCATTAGCCGAAGCTAATCATTTGTTCATCCCGGTCATCAGCTTTGGATGCCATTAGCCAAAGCTAATCAATCATTTGTCCTGGTCATCCATTCGGATGTCATTAGCCGAAGCTAATCAATCATTCATCCCGGTCATCCGCTTTGAATGTCATTAGACATAGCTAATCATTTGCTCATCCCGGTCATCCGCTTAGGATGCCATTAGCCGAAGCTAATCATCAACCAATCAAGCATTCCAGAGGCGGTTTGTGAAATCACTATAACATGGTAATATCCCTTGATTTTCTCATTCAAACAATTCATAACAATTTGACATTCACTGCAACATAATAGCAGACCCTTCGTGGTACTCGTACAAGCGTTCCGTAATAGTTTAACATTCAGTGACATAATAATAGATCATTTGTAATACACAAACAAACATTTGATAACAATTTAGCATTCAGTATAACACAACAGTACCCTTCATATTACTCATCCAACCATTCATGAGAGTTAATGTTCAATACAATACAACAATAGATCCCTCGTAATACTCATACAACCATTCGTGATAATTAACATTCAGTATAATACAACGGTAGATCCCTCGTAATATATTCGTCACAATTACATTCAATAATATAAAACGATAGATCCTTTGTAATACTCATACAACCATTCGTCAGCAGCCCAATCAATATCTCATATTCGATTTAATATTCATCACAACACAATAATATATCCACCTCAAATTGGTCATTTTAGAACATTAACATTTTCTTCATTGTTTCAACATTCATCAAAAACTCGATTGACATTTCATAGTCTTTTCGACAATCATAAAAAATTCAATCAAACACTTCATCGTCGTTTCATCATTCAACAAGGATTTAATAAAATATCATCATAAGTAAATCATTTCAAAACATAAACATCATACCAAAAAAAGGTGGAAACCACCTACTTGCTCCACTTGCGGGTTGTCCTTGTCATGGCGATGGTCTGATCCCGACCACACCACCTAAGACATCAATGGCCACAAATCAGTACATTTGCATCTTTAAATCACATTCATCACCATACTTATTTCAAGAGTCCATATGTTAACATTCAAGAGTTCCACATTTTACACCATCATACAATGAAATTGTTACAAGCATTTAAGTCATTTCTACCCGGGGGGTCTATTGTAGAAAATTGACAGCGAAACTGATTCACTACTGGCCACACAATTCAGCTGCGAAAACTGATTCGATGCAGGTCGTACAGTTCGGCAACGAAAACTGGTTCATTGTCGGCCCCACAATTCAGCAGCGAAAACTGTTTCGCTGCAGGCACCACAATTTCAGTAGCAAATGCTCCTTTCGTTGCAGCCAACACGCTTTTGGTAGCAAATGCTAATTCGCTGCAAGCAACTCGATTTCGACAGCGAATCACACTTCTGCTGCAGATTCGACAGTGAACACAGATTCACTGCAGACAAGAAAACTTCGCCACCAAACTTGATTCGCTGCGGACAACACAAATTTAGCAGCAAACACCAGATTCGGTGCGGACAACACAAATTCCACAGCGAACACCTGATTAGCTGCGGACAACACAAATTCGGCAGCGAAAACCCTATTCACAGCGGACAACACAAATTCGACAGCAAACACCTGATTCGCTGGGGACAACATAAATTTGGCAGAGAACACCTAATTCGCTGCAGACGACACAAATTCTAAAGAGAACTCCTGACTCGCTGGGGACGCCACAAATTCGACAGCGAACACCTGACTCGCTGCGGACAACAAATTTCAGCAGCGAAAAACCTGATTCGCTGCGGACAACACAAATTCAGCAGTAAACACCTGATTCACTTCGCTGCGGACAACACAAATTCGAAAGCGAACACCTGATTCGCTTCGCTACGGACCACAAAATTCCGCGGCAAAAACCTAAATCGCTTCATTGCGGACAACATGATTCGACAGCGAAAACCTGATTTGCTACGGACGACACAAATTCGGTAGCGAACACCTAATTCGCTGCCGACAACACAAATTCCGCAACGAACACCTGATTCGCTTCGCGGAACACACAATTCGACAGCGAACACCTGATTCGCTTCGCGGCGGACAACATAATTCGGCAGCAAATACCTGATTTGCTGCGGACAACACAAATTTGGCAGCGAGCAACTGATTCGCTGCGAACATCAAAATTCAGCAGCCACCACCTGATTCGCGGCGGACAACACAAATTTGGTAGCGAACACCTGATTCGCTTCGCTGCTAACCATAAAATTCCACGGCGAAAACCTGAATCGCTTTGCTGCGGACAACACAATTCGGCAGTGAAAACATGATTCGCTGCGAACGACACAAATTCAGCAGTGAACACCTGATTCGTTGCGGACAACACAAATTCAACAGCGAACACCACATTCGCTATCGAGAACACAAATTCCGCAGCGAACACCTGATTCGCTGCGGACAACACAATTTAGTAGCGAAAACCTGATTCATTGCGGACAACACAAATTCAACAGTGAACACCTGAGTCCCTACGGACAACATAAATTCAGCAGCGAACACCTGATTCGGTGTGGAGTACACAATTCGGCACCGAACACTTGATTCCCTGCGGACAACACAATTCAGCATCGAACACATGATTCGCTGCGGACAACATAAAGTCGGCAGCTAAACCATGATTCGCTTCACTGCCGACACCACAATTCAGCAGCAGAAACTTGATTCGCTTCCCAGCGGACAACACAAATTCGGCAGCCAAAACTGATTCGCTTCGTTGCCGACACCATAATTCGACAGCGAAAACCTTATTCTCATCGATGCCGACAACACCATTCAGCAGCGAAAACATGATTCGTTGCGGACAACACAAAAGCGACAGCGAACACCTGATTCGCTTCACTGTGCACAACACAATTCTGCTGCGAAAATGTGATTCGCTTTGCTAAGGACAACACGATTCGGCAAAGAAAACCTGATTCGTTGGGGACGCCACAAATTCAACAGTGAACACCTGAGTCCCTACGGACAACATAAATTCAGCAGCGAACACCTGATTCGGTGTGGAGTACACAATTCGGCACCGAACACTTGATTCCCTGCGGACAACACAATTCAGCATCGAACACGTGATTCGCTGAGGACAACACAAATTTGGCAGCCAAACCATGATTCGCTTCGCTGCCAACACCACAATTCAGCAGCGAAAACCTGATTCGCTTCCCAGGGGACAACACAAATTCGGCAGCCAAAACCTGATTCGCTTCGCTGAGGACAACATGATTTAACAGCTAAAACCTGATTCGCTACGAACGACACATATTCGGCAGCGAACACCTGATTCATTGCGGACAACAAAAATTCAGCTGCGAACACCTGATTCGTCGCGGAGAACACAATTCGACACCGAACACCTGATTCGCGGCGGACAACACAATTCGAAAGTGAACACCTGATTTGCTGTGGAGTACACAATTCGGCAGACGACACATTAATCATCGCGGACAACACAATTCGGCAACGAACACCTGATTCCCTGCGGACAACACAAATTCAGCAGCGAACACCTGACTCATTGCGGACAACAAATTTTAGCAACGAAAACCTGAGTCGCTGCGAACAACACAAATTCATCAACAAACACCTGATTCGCTGCGGCCAACACAAATCCGGCAGCGAACACCTGATTAGCTGCGGAACACACAATTCGGCAGCGAACACCTGATTCGCTTCACGGTGGACAACATCATTCGACAGCGAATACCTGTTTCGTTGCTGACAACACAAATTTGGCAGCGAGCAACTGATTCGCTGTGGACATCAAAATTCGACAGCGAACACCTGATTCGCTGCGGAGTATACAATTCAGCACTGAACACTTGATTCCATGCGGACAACACAATTCAGCATCGAACACATGATTCGCTGCGGACAACACAAATTTGGCAGCCAAACCACGATTCGCTTCGCTGCCGACACCACAATTCTGCAGCGGAAACCTGATTCGCTTCCCAGCGGACAACACAAATTCGGCAACCAAATGTGATTCGCTAGGTGTGAAAGATTGAGGTTGTTAATGAATCATGAAATTCCTGAAGATATTCGCTGGCTAATTGAAGCAAAGGTCTGATTATCAGGTGAGTCCCCCAATTCTTTCATTTCATACATCCCTAGAACAAACAAAAGCACTTTTGCAAAGAAACATCGTGCAAAACGACT
>Ga0307518_10003208_pt1 | contig 11805 bp, 7 predicted proteins | sample 25_EM_MG_FD_203889 | JGI IMG/M metagenome (GOLD analysis project Ga0307518, IMG submission 203889) | Populus trichocarpa ectomycorrhiza microbial communities from riparian zone in the Pacific Northwest, United States - 25_EM | ecosystem: Host-associated > Plants > Roots > Unclassified | place... | reverse complement strand
ACAAAGAGAATTTAATGGAGGAAATATCACAACGCAGGGGATTATAAACGAGAGATAAACTTGTTCTTGGAGAAAGGTTGGTGAGAAAGATGAGAAGCATGAAAAATTAAAAATGTCTACTGGTAATTTTTCTACCTTTTGTGGTTGGAAGCATGAATGCTTCAAGGCGGTGACCATTGTTTCCTCGTTGAACCACCTCCAACTTACCTTCTTTTTCAGTATAAAATTTGAGAAAAACAGGTAAGTAAAGCTCGTGGACTTGTAAAATCGCAGGACCACACCAGGCAACAAGTAGCATTTATGTGCATTTTCATAGTACCGTGAAGGAATGGCATTGACACTTCTACCAATACTGGTGTGAAACTAATTGCATCTGACCAATGAATTTCCAGCTGCTTATCTCCATGAACGAAGATGGAAAATAATAGAACATAAATTCTGGTAGAGTTCTCAAGTCCATCCACGAAACACCTTCAAAAGTTCAGTTCTCTAGAAATTATTCGCTTGGTTTCATTCTGGAAAAAGAATCGATTTAATCGATTTTATTATTTGTGAAAAGTTAAAAATAAAGGGAACAAGAATTATAGTGAGGCAAAAATACATGCATTTTTTTACACGTGCATTCAACACCATTTTAAATTTTTTTGCCCCCATTAGTTTGATAATTATAATCTTTTATTTGGATCTTCATTTTGTTCACATTTAATTTGAAAAGAGAAAGAGAATTGTCAAAAAAATAGTCAGGAGGGAGAGAAAAAGTTGATCGAATATTTTATCGATCAAAAAATTGATCTGGGTATCAATGAATTCTATTTTATAAAAGAAGTTCCATTGAGATATTTTTTAGCCTTTATCTTGTCAGAAAAAATAGATTAGGTTTTTGAAAATTTTTTGAGTTTGAGTTAATTTTTTAGGTTTTTATCGATTCAATTCTGATTTAAGACTAGAAATAGATTTATTGAAATTTTTAAGGTGTTTCTTAAGTGTTTTTAGGTTAAAAATAAAGTTTTTAGATCCTAAAAGTAAAAAACTCAACTTTTTGACCACCTGAGATGGGCGCATTGTCTGTAATTTTAAAAAATAAATAAACTATGAAATTCTATAAAAACATATGAGAGGCCAACCATACTAGCTTGACTTTATAGGCCCAATTGCATATAAATCCAGCTGCATGAGTTGTTTTTATAAAGGCTTTTTTGCTTTTTCTTTTTTGTTATTTAAAATTCATTAAGGGGAATTGAAAAAATAAAATCAACACCGAGTAATTAAAAGAAACCATAAATCTTAAGTTATGTTTAAAAGAAGATAGATATCACTCTTACTGCATCTTTTTAAACAAAATATTATCTTAGTTGTGTTTTCTCCAAAATTTATTCTACACGTGTCATCAGCTATCCTAATTATTTTTTGAGATTTATTTGTAATAAATTTAATGTTAGCATCTAAAAATATGAGACTTGTTGAATAGGCCACTCATGAAAAAAATCGATATCCATCTATTAAAATAGGAGACTCGTCGATTAGGTTATTCACGTAAAAAACTAGTGTTCGTCCCTAAAATTGAAAATCTCATCGATTAAGTCATTCATAAAAAAATTAATGCTTACCCTTAATAATAAAAGACTCATCAACTAAGCCACTCATGAAGAATTCAATGTCCATCCGTAAATGTAGGAGACTAATCAACTAGGCTATTTATGAAAAATTCTACATCTCTATCCCTAAAAATAAGAGATTTTTGGACATAATTTTTATCCTTGTTTAAAAAAAAATATCCATACACTCATGCCTACACAAAAGGAAAATAACATGATTTTATGAAATAATACAAATACTATTGTGACCCTACTAAAAAATTAAAAAATAATGCAAGGGTGAATAGTAATCCTTTTTGCAAAAATAAATCTGTACACACCCATGCATATGACAAAACAATTTTATAAAATATATCTAATGCTATTGCAAAGAAAGCAAAAATAAAAATAAATTAAATTAAAAAAATACACGAGTGTAAAGTTATTGAAAAATAAATGTTTTCACACATTTTATTTATTTTTACTTTGGAAACATTTTTTATCTGACCTGTAAACTAGTTTTAGTACTTTGCCTTACCTTCTACAGGGTCTTGACATGTTATAATTCTGTAAGGTAAAATAGAAAAGATATTAAAAAAATAAAAATAAAACCATCTCGAATATATTTGGCATACAAGTTGCTCAATTCATCTGCGTCCATTGGTGTTGTTGTTTTAACTTTCAAGCACAAAGATGAACATCGACCAATCATGGAATATCCGTGACAAACTTCTCCACTGTGTGACTTATTTTAGGCTGCGTTTGGCAGTTATACCGTGTTTGTTTTATGGCAGTTAATCAAATATATTCATTAACTATATATTGGAAACCAATTTCTATCAGAGATTCAGAATATGACACTCAAGTTTGCTGATCAGAGATATTTTATGGAGAAGAATGGTGTTATTATCCTCCAGGTTTAAGATAGAATAATTATAGTTCGAAGCCGAGAAAAGCCTCATTCCGTTGTGATTGGACGGAGTTTGCATGGGACAATAATTCGGAAGGAGGTGATGTATGTGTGTTTGAGCTGATTAAGAATATATTTAGGTATGCGGTGCAAATCATATTATCAATAAATTCAAATTTTTTTTTCGTTAAAATTTAATATATTTTGTATGTTTTAGATTTTTTTGATGTGCTGATGTTAAAAATAATTTAAAAAAAATAAAAAAAATCATTGACATGTATTTCAGCACAAAAAATTATTTGAAAAACAACCACAACCACACTGTCAAATACTCTCGAGGACATCTAAACTTAGATAGAACCTTGTGAAGAGAGTCGCAGCCCCTCTTTCGGTAAGTTAGGAATCAAGTGATTAATTGCATAATCCATTAACAGAACCTATTTGGTGATATGTTTTAATTTATTATGCATTATATATAATAATGAATTGATGTTTTTTTCATTGAAAAAAAATCACAAGATTATCTTTTAGGGATAAAATAGTCTTTCCATTATTTTAGATTTGTTATTTTAGATTTGTTTAGAGATATTTTAGTCTTTTCATAATTTAGTATAATATAATAATTTTATTACTTTTAAAAGGAAAAAAACAAAAACTTTCATCTAAGGGATTTATTGGAATTTCATTTTTCTCTCTCTCTCCAATGCGGTCAAAGAGTGATTTGATAATTTAACTAATAAAGAAATAATAACAAAAGGAAAAAATTGCAAGCACATTCGAAGTGAGCCACCCCACCATATTCGGGAGGCACGCGAGGTTGCTCATGAAGGTGAAGAACCAGCCTTTTTAATGTTTTCATGAGGGTGAAAAGCCAGCTTTCTTTTTCTTTTTTTAAGTTTGCTTTTTTTTTTATTTATCTTTTAATATTTGATTTATTTAAGGATTGCAAATTTTATATATATATATTTTATATATTATTTTTCACTAATTTTAAAAACTACAAGGGTTATCTCGGATCTTTTATTTATCATTTATTATTATTTTTAATCATATTATTAAATTAAAAGTTAGTTGATCGAGTCAGGTCAATTATCGGAGTTTCAAATTTTTCTTTATTCTTTAAAAACACTAGTCTAAGTCGTGTCATGGCACGGAACCATCATTCTAGGTTTTGAGCTATTTTTTATTTTTTTAAAATGAATATTTTTTTTTCATTTTAAGCCTCCTGTATTTGGTTAGTTTGAATTTAGATTCCTAATTTAGTTTAATTTAAATTCTATGGTATTATCATATGTTCATGCCCCAAATCAAGAGTTTTATGGGTTAAATATGGAGGGTTCTAGTCGATTTAATGTGTTATCATTTTAATATTTTTGTTTAAAAAATATCATCTAATATATCATCATTTTAATATTTTAAAATTTTTTTGATATAAAAATTATAATTTAATATAATAATATTAATAATAAATTTTAAAAATTATTTTAATATATTTTTAAATAAAAATTAACCATTAATACAACATAATGCTAAAAATCATCAAAGCCTACAATGGACTAGCAACAACTGAGGTATAGGGCCAGATTAAACTACGCCTGGTTGGAGCCACTAGACCGTACCCAGAAAAATTACCAGCCCAACATGACCCAAAATCAATTAAAATCTGACGGCTAGGATTAGCTTTCCGATACATAAATAAAAACTAGGGCATGCCGCCTCATAATAATAAGCCTTCGAGGAGAAGAGAGGGAGCCGTCTTCAGACATCTCGTGCCACAACAATGGGTGAGCAAGCATTTCATCTCCTTCCAAAAACACTGTTAGATTCTGCTTTGCATCGATCCCTTTTCATGTTTCAGTCTTTAACGCTCTGTGTTGTTTCTGGGATGATCTTATTTGTTTATTTTGGCTAGAAAATGAGCTTGATTTTTTTTAGCATGCAATTTGATGAACTTGATCTTTTTGATTGTATCATCGAACTACATGATTGAGGGGGTTTAGTTAACTTGTTAAACCATGTCGAAAACAGAATGTTTTAGACTAGGTTAGTGATTCAATCACTGATTTTTTCGTGCGCTTGATATATGAAATGGCCTCATTAAGTGGCGTTGCTTTCGTTTCTTTTCCGTGTCGGCATTTTTTTGGAGACTACTAGATGGAGAATAGAAACGCGGGTTTTTGTTATAATTTGTGATTTTTGAATTCTAGGGCGTGGGGTTTAATGATGAGTGTGGTGATGTATAGGGGCTTACAAGTATGTTTCGGAGCTATGGAGGAAGAAGCAATCGGATGTTATGAGGTTCTTGCAGAGGGTGAGGTGCTGGGAATACCGTCAACATCCTTCGATTGTGCGTGTCACTCATCCTACTCGTCCTGACAAGGCTCGCCGTTTGGGATACAAGGCAAAACAGGTAAAAAACTTGTTTTTACTCAATGCAATATATGTAGTTGGCTTTCTTGTCACTGGACTAAATAATGCATTGTATTGTACACCTCTATTTGATGATGACATAGATACTGATTTTCAGGGGTATGTTGTCTATCGAATCCGTGTGAGGCGTGGTGGTAGGAAGAGGCCTGTACCGAAGGGTATTGTTTATGGCAAGCCAACAAACCAGGGTGTTACCCAGCTCAAGTTCCAGCGTAGCAAGAGGTCAGTTGCTGAAGAGCGTGCGGGGCGGAAATTAGGTGGGCTCAAAGTTCTCAACTCATACTGGATTAATGAGGTTCGTAATACAAGTTTGTTTTTGCTCTTTCTTTCAACTTTCCATCGTTTATTGGAGGAAATAGTGTTGCAATATGGTTTGTAATGGTTTGACGAGGATCCTATTTCTATGTAAGCATGTTTGATGGTCAATTGAACTAAGAATGTTCCAAGTGATATTTACTTAGCAAGTGAGATAAGAGGGTCATACCATGATAAACCCGTTGACTATGTAACCATTTTAATATCTGTAGCTATTTTCACCTTCACCTTTCTGGATTACACGTATAGATATTTAGAAACTGGTGTTGACCCTATTTCTATGCAAGCATGTATGGTTGTAATTTGAAACTTGTGTTGGCCCCATCTCGATGCAAGCACATGACTGTCTCGTGAAGCTGACAGTGTTTGAAATAGCTTTCACTTGGCAAGTAAGAGAGGGTCATGCCATGATTAACTTTTGTAGTCTATCACTAATACTTGCTCCCCTTTCATCTTTCTCAGGCTCTAAACAAGTTTGCACGTAGTACTTAGCTGATTTAACCTTCAATTTTCAGGATTCCACGTACAAATATTTTGAGGTTATCCTGGTCGATGCTGCTCACAATGCCATTCGCAATGATCCAAGGATCAATTGGATCTGCAATCCTGTCCATAAACACAGAGAGCTACGTGGTCTAACATCTGCTGGAAAGAAGTACAGGGGTCTCCGAGGAAGGGGACACTTGCATCACAAGGCACGGCCTTCCAGGAGGGCAACGTGGAAAAGGAACCAAACTCTTTCCCTCCGTCGGTATCGGTGATTGCAGTATTTGGGGCTTTTGTTTATCCGCGGACTTGGTCCTTTTTTTCCAAAATTTGCGATTAAGAGATTATGATAGTTTATTACTGTTTGTTGAGTGCGCAAGGATTTGCTGAGCCTTATTTTGGTACACAAGTTTATTCACTTGCAAGACTGGATATCTTTGACTTTGTTACAGTTGCTTTTTGTTGGATGATTGGATCAACCTACTTGACTTGTCCTGTTTGTTTTGTTAAATTGTCACTCATTCTCTGTGGTTTTCCTTTATTTATTTATTTTGTGAGCTTTTTAACACAGCAACTACTAAGGTGGACTAGAAATTATAGTAAAAAAGAAGTTTTACTTTTGAAAAGGCTTATGCTGGGCTGGCCAGCGTCATCTGGTCTTTTTAAGCCCTTTATTTATTTATTTATTTTCATTTTTTTTCCTTGAGTATTTAATGATTTTTTTTTCATTTTATCTTTTAATATTTTATTATATAAATTGTTTTTAATATTTTTATTATAAAATAAAATAAAAAAATTAATGGAATATAGTAGAGGATATAGCTCGGGTTATGAGTGAGCTGATTTAATCGTGTTTTTTTTTTTGTTCGAGTTTAATAAAGTTATTTTATGTTAAATTTTATACAATTTAATTTAAAATAAAAATTTAGGTCATAAATTTTCAAGTTTTAACCATTATTTAAAATTATTTCAACCTAGTATCAATTATTTCTATTTAGATTTTTTAGTTGAAGGCGTAACACTAAAAATATCGTAGTTGTATTGTAATGCGAGTTCAAAGCAGCATTAACAAAAATAACAGTGAATGAATAATACTCTTTTTTAAAAAATTCTTACTTGTCTAAACCGTAGATATGATGATAAATTACTCGCTTTACAGTTCAAAGCGATGTCTCCTGTATTTCAGAAACAATTTCTTTTTAAAGCATCACTCTACATGAGCAGAACCACATTTACATGATACCCCTAAACTTTGAAAACCTTTTAATTATATCCTTCGATTTTACATGTTTCGTACCTAAAATCAATTATTGACTTACCCGCCCTCTCATTCCTAACTCTCCAAGAGTGTGATCATCTCAAAACTGATTAGGTGGTCTAGCTAAATCATGGAGTGAGTATTCTAGAATTTATCAAGGATATTCTAGAATTTTCCAGAAAGTACCCCTAACATTTAAATAGCTTGCTTTTATTTTTATTTTTATTTTTTTCTACTTGTTTTTGTAAGATAATATAACATATATGTTTATTTGAGAGGAAAAAAAGAAGAGAGAGAGAGAGAGAGAAAAAAAATTTGGAAAAAAACTTGGTTTTGGTGAGCCTATAAAAAGAAAAGGGGGCAGTTATGCCATGCAATAAAAAAAGAAAAAGGAAGAGGAAAAAAACCATGACCATTATTAAAGCCTAAGAAAAGCAGGACTTGGTCCATGTCAATCCTCGCCATCCGAAAACAATTGGAGGTTTGAGCCTTCTTCTCTGCTCTTTCATGATTTCATTCCAAGAACACAGAGAAAAGCCATTGAAGATACTGCTTCCTTCTTCATTCCATCACCCTCAAATCCTTCCATTTTTAAGGTCCATCTCTCCTCCTCCTCTCTCTTTTATATACAAATAATGGTATGAATATTAATTATTCATATAAATGATGTGGTGTTATTTTATTGGATGATCAGATGGATCAAGATGATCATCATGCAAAACGTTCTCGTCGGTACGTGCCATTAACAAGAGAGCAAGAAGCACCCGTGGAAGATATTGAACCTGGAGAACTCAACCAGCCCATTAATGTCTCTCAGGTCCTGTACATTTTCTCTCTCGTACATATTGCCATATATAACAATGTTAGATTCATCCTGAAATATCGTTTCTCGTCTTTCTTGAATGGTATCAACAACTTCACGGTTGGTGACAATGGATCCTATGAGTCCACCCCATCTTGATAATATTTGAATAGCTCAATTTGAATGGATGTTTTGGAATGACTAGTATTACTCTACATATAATGTTCTGGTGATTGAAAGAGGAGGCAGGTAGGCTGCCCTAAATTCCTATACAAGACCTATCTGTCACATAATTTTCAAAGAAATTAATTTTATTATTAGAATTTTCTGAGAATTAAATGCATGTTTTTTGGAAGAAAAACAAAACTTGAAGTGATTGCATGCATTTTTGTGATGTAGAAGCTGGAGTATATGTACTTCTATTATTGATTTATCTTTCAGGTTTTTTGGTGTACAGAGGAAGTGCATTGAATGTGGACAATATCTACCAGAAAGGTATGAGCCTCCTGCTGATGAAGATTGGACAACTGGGATTCTTGGCTGCCTTGAAGATACTGATGGTTGTGAGTATGCTTTCATTTTGGCTCCCATTGTAATAATTTTTTTTTGTTTTTTCTCATAATATATTATGGAGTAAGGAATCATTTTATGTGTTGTAGGTTTCACAGGATTATTTTGTCCATGTGTGTTGTTTGGAAGGAATGTTGAACTGAGAGAAGATATTCCTTGGCCCAGTGCATGTGTTGGTCATGCAGTGTGTGTAGAAGGTGGAATTGCACTTGCAGCAGCCACTGCTTTCTGCAATGGTATTGATCCTAACACTTCAGTTCTCATTTGTGAGGGCCTCTTATTTGCATGGTGGGTTTGTGGCATTTACACTGGCCTCTTTCGAGAATCACTGCAGAAGAAATATCATCTCAAGGTGATTGATATATTGTAAACTATGATTTTCCGTTTCATATTTCATGCCTTGCATAAACATCTCTGCATATCTCGTTGTTTGGCTAAATTATAAAAAATTATCCTGAATTTTGGATCAAATTGAACTTAGCCCTTCAGCTTTATTATTATTATTATTATTTATTTGACTAGTACCTCAAACCATTTCTGATCCAAAGTTCAAGGTAATTTTTGTTCATTTAGCCATTTTGTTTTGCAGTTTCTGTTTTTCTGCTTAGAAATATTGATTAACACCTGAAATTTAATATTGTTCTCTAAAGCCGATTCAACTGTGAAACTGTTGCAGAATTCTCCGTGTGATCCATGCATGGTGCACTGTTGCCTGCATTGGTGTGCCTTGTGTCAGGAGCACAGGGAGATGAGGAACCATCTGTCTGACCCTGCTGATATGCAGATGACTGTTGTTAACCCTCCTCCCGTTCAGGAGATGAAATCTGGCGAGAGCCAGGACTCTGCTTCATCTGCACCTGATGCTCCGTCTGTACAATCTTCTGGAAATGGTGAACATACTGGTTTAGAGATACAGCCTGTGTAGGATTATGGTACATCATACACGGATTGGACGAAGAGCTGAATTCTTTTTATAATGTTCTCATTACGTTATCTTACATTAATCCTTTGTCGGGGTCTTCAAGTAGAGCAATTCAAGCTGGAAATTTGTATGATGGTGATTGGACTTGGCCCTTACTCTAGCAGCAAAATTTGCTATGAATGCCAATGATTGAACTACACTTCATAGCTCAAGCCATTTGGTTACTTAATTTGCTAATTTAATCTTTGTGACTTCACTCATATGACGCTTTGTAACATATATGATGATCGATCAGAATTCTACAGTGAATTTCGATTGTATTGTTGAGCTCTTCCTTTGTATTACTGATGCCAGTCAGCAAGTTGGACATTGTCCTTGGAGTTAGTTCAGAAGTGCAGTTCTTCAGTTTTCTCTAAATCGTAGCTCCTGGGCTCCCATAGACACACAGTATATACTTAAATTGCTGGGAAACAAAATCTTAACAGAAAATAAAGAGAGACTATGGACTATATAAGGTATTTTCATATACATAAAAAGTGCATTTTCCTACAAAGGCAGCGAAGAAATGTAATCACAAGAAGTGAAATCTAAAATAAAAATTCAAGAAACAGTAATACCACACAAGGAAGAGAAGGCACTACAGGAGTACCTAAGTGACCAGTTAAATTTGAGAGGGAGAAGGACTCTCCAGCATCAGGGTGGAACCCGATCATAGTTTCTAAAACTATATATATATTTTAAATCATCTAAAAATTAACTAGTCTTTTCATTAATTTTATATTCTTTTGTCAGTTATTTTGTTTTTTCTATCATGGAAAAAGAAAAATAAAAGAAGTAAATTATAAATAAGATGATTGAATTGGATGATGAGATAAAGATAATTTTTTTTAAAAAAATTTGATTATGATAGCGATTAATGATTACTTAATTATTTTTAAATTTATAAAAATTAATTAATTAGTTTTAATAAGTAATGAGTATAAATTGTTTATTTTTAGATTAAAAGTTATTCAATTAAATAAAAAAAAACTATAAATTATTATGTTTTTAACAAAATTTTAAGAAAGAGTTTTGAAAACTCATGCAAAATTAAAATTATAAAGTATATTGATTAACTAAATATTTTTAAAATTTTAATAAGTACAAAAAATAATTTCAGGGTACCCACGACACTCCCACACACTTTCAAAAAAATAAAATAAAAAATAAAATAAGAAAACAAGAAAAAGGAAGTCGATCGTGTCAATCAAGAAGAGACACCATATGAACGAAGGCTCAATTAACCAATTAGTCAGTACCTTTGTTTCATGGTGACATGTTATTTTCAACTGCAAATCTCTAAAAGGTAGCGTCATATCATCATCACGTACGGTTATTTCGTCTCCATGGATCCAGCTTTCTCATCTCGATCTTCTTTTTCCATATAACCAAACCATCTCAGGCCTTTCTTCATCACCATTTTTTTTTCTCCAGAAATTTTATACCTCCTATCTTTTCTATTTTTACCAGAATGGCCAGAAGCTCACTTAAGGTTTTGGTTACTGGTGCTGCTGGTAACGTTTTTTATTACTCTTGTCATAGCATTTTCTTTCTGATAGCCTTTACTTCTAAGACAACGTGGACAAAGTTTTGAGTTTCTTTAACGTGCTATTTCAAAACAAATGGAGAAAGGGAACCCACAAAACCACTTGGAAAGATTGCTTGGTGGATGTTTTCTTCAGACTGTGGAGATCTTTATAGTGCTTTTTTGCATTCTTAATTAATTAATAGGCCTTGTCTTTTACTTTTTTGCCTTGTTTTGGAGGTGTTTGTGTAGATTCTTTCTTTCTTCATCATACTATATATTTAAGCATATCTTGGCAGGTAGGATTGTTAATTCTATCTTCATTTCAACAGGAAACCTGTTGTTCTAGAGAGATGGATCATGCTGTATTGCTTCAGAAAATTCTTGTTGTTTCATTTATTGTTGCTCTTTTTTGGAAGATAATTAGATATATGTGCAACCTCCTTAATGTAGAAAAAGAACCTGTGAGGGTTCTTGTAACTGGTGCTGCAGGCAAGGCTCAAATATTAAATATTTCATTTGGATTTTATTTTATTCAATTTATTTTCTTGTCATTAGTTAAAATTTTGTAGCAATCTGACTTTACAATTGATTCTCTGGACATTCAGCCTCTTTTTAGGCCAAGATGGCTGTAAAATCCACATATCATCTTTGGAACATTCTTACTTTTTTCTGCATAGTTAGATTATACAAGTAATTTTTAATTCTGCTTGTTTTTGCGTTTTAAAAGCGCTTTTAAAAAAATTTATTTATTTTTATTTTTTTCTTTACTTCAAATTAATATTTTTTTGGTGTTTTTAGATCATTTTGATATACTGATTTCAGAAATAATTTTAAAAAAATAAAAAAACATACCCCCAAGTCTCACACTAGTTTCATCTCACAGGGCAAATAGGCTATGCTATTGTTCCAATGATTGCCAGAGGTGTCATGCTAGGCCCTGATCAGCCTGTAATTCTTCACCTGCTTGATAT
>Ga0307518_10003207_pt1 | contig 11806 bp, 12 predicted proteins | sample 25_EM_MG_FD_203889 | JGI IMG/M metagenome (GOLD analysis project Ga0307518, IMG submission 203889) | Populus trichocarpa ectomycorrhiza microbial communities from riparian zone in the Pacific Northwest, United States - 25_EM | ecosystem: Host-associated > Plants > Roots > Unclassified | place... | reverse complement strand
TACCACCCCCGGAGACGACCCGGGAACCGAACCAGCCCGCCTACGTCATACTCCTGAAGCCGGATCACCACAGCGCACGGGGAGCGACGATGTCCGCCCAGATGGAACAACTGATCGCCCAGTTCGAGAACTTCCAGGCGAAGGTGCGCCAGGCCGAGGCGCGCTTCGCCGAGGTCGGCGACATGCAGGAGCGGATCGCGCAGGTCGAGACCTCCGTGACCTCCCCGTCCGGCGAGGTCACGGTGGTCGCCGGGGCGGGCGGGACCGTCACCGACCTCCGGCTCAGCGCGGGCGCCATGCGCCTCGAAGCGGGCCATCTGTCCTCGATCATCATGAGCACGCTGCGCAAGGCCGTCGCCGGTGCCGCCCAGCAGCAGGCCGGGATCGTGGACGAGACGTTCGGTGAGGCGTTCGGCGTCAACACGTCCGAGCAGGTTCGCGAGGCACAGGCCGAGGCGTTCGGAACCGTCGAGGAGGAGCCGGCGTCACAGCAGCAGCAACCGCAGCAGCCATCCCGGCCGGCGCGCCGCCCCGCCCCGCGGGACGACGACGACTACTTCGACGACGGCTCCTTCCTGCGCCGCAGCTGACCGAACCGACCGAGGGACTCCCAAGATGTCAAAGGGAATCGAGACGAATATCGCGGCGATCGCCGCGTACGCCCAGCAACTCCCCTATTACGAGCAGGAAGCGGAGAAGTTCGGCGCCAAGATCGACGCCGCCGACGTGACCGACGAGGCGTGGGGAGTCGTCGGGATCTGGGCCAAGCAGGGCTACACCGATCGCCTCGGCGAACTCCGTTCGCTGATGAACGACATGAAGGACGGCGTGGACGGGTTCATCTCCAAACTGAACAAGGCCTCCGAGATGTACCGGGGCATCGAGGAAGCCGGAAAGGTCGAGTTCGGCAAGCACGAGGCGACCATCGACGAAACGCTCGGAAAGTAGGGGTCATGACCGAGGAGAAGTCGAGTATCGCCGACGGGGTCGACGTCCAGGCGTACGACGAGAGCATGAGCGCGAACCTCGATCGCGCGATGGGGCACGTGCCGGTGGCGGGCACGATCTACAAGTCCGGCAAGTCGATCGCCTCGCACGCCCAGCAGGCGGCCCAGGCGGACAACCCGGCCGAGCTGGCGTCCGCGGGTGCCGCGCTGGTCGGAGACGGGGCCGCGTTCGTCGGTGCCGCCGCGACCGACATGGTCACTTTCGCGATGGACCCGATCGGCTGGCTGGTCAGCCACGGGCTGAACATGCTGCTCGAGCTGGTCCAGCCGCTGCAGGACGCGTTGCACCAGGTCACCGGCGACGGCCCGGCCATCGGGCACGCGTCGGAGAACTTCGTGGCCCTCGCGAACGGCTTCGTCGCCCTCGCCGACGACTTCGAGAAGACCGGTGACGCGGCGCTCGCCGAGTGGGTGGACGACGCCGGCAAGGCGGCGAAGGAAGCGCTGGGCGACTTCTCCGCCGGGATCCGCGGCGTCGGCTCGGCCGCCGGATCGGTGGCCGAGGTGCTGCAGATGTGGTCGATGGTCATGGTGGTCATCGAGGAGCTGATCAAGGGCATCATCACCGAGCTGATCTCCTGGCTGATCACCATCTGGCTGCCCGCCCTGGCCGCGTCGGTGATCAGCTTCGGCAGCTCGGTCGCCGCCGCGATGACCGCGTCCATCGCCAAGGCCGCCAGCGTGCTGCAGAAGGTGACCAAGTATCTCGGCAAGTTCGGCAAGCTGCTCGACACCTTCATCGAGTACCTCGCGAAGTACGCGACCAAGGTCGTGGACATGACGAGGAAGTTCCGGATCGGCACCTACGCCGGTGAGTCGAAGTTCTCGCTGAACGTCCTGGAGAACACCGCCGGGGTGGCGCTGACGCCGAGCAACCGGGTGCTCACCACGATGTTCGGCACCTCGGTCGGCGCACGCCCGCTGGTCTCCGGCGCGGCCGTCAAGGGCGGCATCGGAGCCGGGAAGGCCGCGTACACCGAAGGCAAGGAAGCCGTGACGCCGGAGGGGGAGAACGAGCCGTGGTTCGACAAGAGCGAGATCGGTGGGGACAAGAGCCCGGAGGAGACGCGGGGGAACCTCGACATCTGAGCGACTCCCGGCAGCGGGCGGCGGACAAGATCTTCGCCCACCAGGAGCGTATGGAGGACAAGGCGGAGAAGGCCCTGGTCCGTCCCGGCTTCCGTGAACGGGTCGAGGAACTGATGGCCGGCCAGTGGCGCGAGCCGGTCCTCGTGCTGCGGCTGGGCGACACCGATCTGGGTTTCGACGTACCCGGCAGGCGCCTGGACGGCACGGTCAAGGGGAAGCGGCTCGTCCGGCGGTTCTTCTGGAACGTGTTCCGCGGTATCGGCGGCGCGTTCGTCTACGTCTTCGCGCTGCTGAACGGTGCGGGCAGCGGCGGTGGCAAGGGTGGTCATCCGTTCCAGCGGGAGATCCGCGTGAAGGGCCCGGCGGACGCGATGGCGCTCGCGCTGACCGACCGGCTCCGCAAGGCGAGCGGGCCATGGCTGGTGTGCTCGCCGTCCGCGATCGCGCTGGTGGACACCGGTTCGACCTACCGGGACCTGGCCGACGCGCCGCCCCCGGAGATCCTCTGGCAGGCCAGGAAACCGCAAGCGCCCGGGATCGACTTCCGCAAACGTGTCGTCACTTGGCCGGACGGCTCGAGTTTCGCGTTCACGCTGCACGGACGCACCGAGGAGCGGTATCTGCGGGAGCGTTTCGAGTTCCCGGACACCATTCACTGGACCGGGCGGCCAGACGCTTCGAGGTAGCGAGCGCTGAAGGGCGCTTTCCCCGCATGCGATGCGAGGAAAGCGCCCTTCAGCCCACATAAGTAGTACGGACGAGCCGGCGTGTAAGCCGGATCCTGTCCCCGCCCCGCCTCGCGGCCGGGCGGGTGGCGGCCATCCATCTAGGCCCGCCGTCGCCGACGGGCTCGAGCGGCCTACCCGCAGGCTCGGGCGGGCAGCCCTCGATCGCCTGCGCAGGAGCCTCGCGGCTCCCTCTTGACCTTGCTCCGGGTGGGGTTTACCTAGCCGTCCTGGTCACCCAGGACGCTGGTGGTCTCTTACACCACCGTTTCACCCTTACCTCCGCCCGCGAAGCGAGCGAAGGCGGTCTGTTTTCTGTGGCACTGTCCCGCGGGTCGCCCCGGGTTGCCGTTAACAACCACCCTGCCCTGTGGAGTCCGGACTTTCCTCGAACCGGTCTCCCGGCTCGCGGCCGCCCCGCCGACTCGTCCGTCGGCGAATCCTACTGCACGGGTGCGGGCAGGCAGTTCAGGTTGCGCCGCCCGTCGGGTTGGACCACGAACCACACGTGGTCGGTGCCCTGCCCGGTCCATTCGCCGGGCCGCGCGTTGGCGAACTTGTAGAGCGGCCAGCCCGCCAAAGTCACCTGTTTGGCGCCTTCAGGACGCTTGATGGTGTCGACGAGCGCCGGATCGATGCCGGTCACCAGTGGCGTGCCGGTGGTCGTGACGGGAGTCCACACCGCGGCGCAGTCCCCGAGGCAGGCGGAACGGGCCTTGTGCGGGTTGTCGCGTTCGTAGCGGAAGAGGACGGCGCCGGTCTCGTCGAGGACGGCCTGCCCCATCCGGGTCATGTAGACGGCGGTGAGCCGCGTGCCGGGCGGAGCGTCCGTCGGAGTAGTCGCACGCGAAGTGACAGGTTGCGACACCCGCGGGCTGGGGAGCGATTCCGTCACCGGGGCCTGAGCCGTCAGCGACGTGGGTTCAGCCGCCTGCCACCACATCGCGGCGCCTACGACGAGCGCCGCGATGACGACGAGCATGGTCAATCGCGATCGGCGCATCAGGCGTCTCCGTTTCTCCCGGGTGGCTGACGGGGTTCTGTTCCGCGATCTCGTTGGTCCAGTGGAGGACGGCGGACGGGCTGTCGAGGCCGACGACACCGACGAGCCGCCCCTTGCGGACGAAGCCGGTGACGGGCCGTTCACCACCGACGGGTGAAGCGAGCGCGACCGTGTCGGTGCCGAGCTTCGGGATGCCGCCCGCCTGGATGCGCATGCCGTGCTGTTCGGACCAGAACCGCGGCACCGGCGCGAAAGGCCGCGAAGCCTGCGGGCCGGCGAGCAGGTTCTCCGCGGCCGCCCGGCCCATCTCGACGGCGTTGAGCCAGTGCTCGACCCGTCGCGGCGTCTCGTCGAAACGCAGGTTCGGCCACTGCGCGACGTCCCCGGCGGCGACGATGTTGGCCATCCCGAGCACGTGACAGGTCGGCGCGCAGACGACGCCGTCGTCCAGCGGCAGTTTCGCGCCGCGCAGCCACGAGATCGACGGCACCGTGCCGACGGCCACCACGACGCACGAGACGTCCAGGATCCAGCCGTCGGAGGAGCGCAGCCGCAACCCGTTCGGTGTGGTCCGCCAGTCGTCGATGGACGCGCCCAGCGCGAGCCGCACCCCGCGCGAGCGGTGCAGTGCCGAGAGTTTCTGCCCGATGTGCTTGCCGACGACCTCGCCGAGCAGATGCGCCGACCGGCCGATGATGGTGACCTCCCGGCCGATCTCGCGGAGGCTGGCGGCGACCTCGCAGCCGATGAACCCGCTGCCCAGCACCGCGACCGGCCCGTGGTCGGCGGCCAGGTTGTCGCGCAGTTCCGCGGCGTCGGCCAGCGTCCGGACGACGACCACCCGCGGATGTCCATGCGGCACACCGGAAAGCCTTCGCGGTTCGACGCCGCTCGCGATGACGAGCCCGTCGTACGGCAGCTCTTCCGCCCCGGGCAGATGGACGACCTGGCGGCCCGGCTGCAGATGCGTCGCCGGGGTGTTGAACCGCCATTCGGCGTCGATCTCGTCGAGCCGGGCGAGCATCATCTCCCCCGGATCGGTGGCGCCGGTCAGCAGCTGCTTGGACAACGCCGGCCGGTGATACGGCAGCTCCGGCTCGTTGCCGACGATCACCAGTTCGCCGTCGAACCGCAGTTCCCGCAGCCGTTCCGCGCAGCGCAGCCCGGCCAGCCCGCCGCCGACCACCACGATCCGTTCGCTCATCGTCCCGCCCCCTGTAACCGGATCGCCCGCATCGGGCAGGCCCTGGCCGCGGCCTGGACCAACGGCACCTGTTTGGCGCCGGGTTTCCTCAGGTAGCGCAGCTGCCCGTCGCCCTGCAATTGGAAGACCTGCGGCGCTTCGGCCTGACAGATGGCGTAGCGGTGGCATTTCTTGTCGTCGACGGAGATCCGGACCGGTTCGGCCCGGCCGGTCCCGCCTTCGAGCAGCCCCAGCCCGACCAGCGCCCGCGGCGGGAGCACCCGCAGCACGGTGAGCACGACGGCGGGGGTGAGCACGGTGATCCCGCCGAGCCAGACCGTCGCGAGATTCCCGTTCGCGGACGCGCCAAGCCAGGAGTGGATCGCCAGCAGGCCGACCGCGAAGTAGCCGGCCTGATGGAACCGCTGCCCGCGGAGATCGGCCGCGCCCCGGCGCACCGCCGCGGTGACCGCGAGGGCGATGAACAGTTCCAGCCCGACGACGCCCGCCGCGTGCCGCGCGAACCCGCCACCGGCGAACGGGATCAGCAGCGCGAGGACGCCGAACGAGTCGTCGTCGAGGAAGAGATAGGACAGTCCGTGGACGACACCGGTGGCGAGGCTGAACACCGCGAGCACGACGTGACCTCCGCGCAACGCCTCGTGACCGGTGACGCGCCTGATCCAGCCGGTGGCGCTCAGCACGCCCCACACCAGCGTCAGGCACATGGTCACGTAGGCGAACCGGGCCGACAGGGCGGCGATGTCCCGCACCCCGCTGTCGTGCGGCGACGGGGCCGGGATGACCGCCAGGAGCGTGGCGTTCATCCGCGCCTGCCCGAAGTCCCGAGCACCCGGACGAGCCCGAACGTCGCTCCCCCGGCGATCCCCGCCATGAGCACGCCGAGCGCGATGTCGCCGCCGTCGAGTTCGTCACCGCCGCCGGGAGCGACCATCAGCGAGGTGGTCTCGGCGATCCCGGTGCTTTCGAGGAGGGTCATATGCCGCATGACGGTGTCGACGGCGGTCTGGGCGAAGGACCGCATGGCGTCGTCACGGGTGGCGGCCCGTACCTGGGAGGCGAGACCGAAGATGCTCCCGTGCGCGGCGCGGGCGCGATTGACGTAGAGGCGGTCGAAGTCGGCACCGGCGGCACCGGTGATCTCGTCGATCCAGGAACGCTGTTCCCCGGTGGGCTCGCCGGGCAGTTCGACGCGGACCTTCGAAGCGAGCGCGCGGACCTGGGCGTCGAGCCGGTCGTGGTCGTCGGCGAGTTTCCGGCCGACCTCCCGTACCCGCTGCCCGCTCGCGCGCTGTTCCGCCTGACGGCTGATCGGCCCTTCCCACAAACTCCCTTGGCGCACCTGGACGAGCAGTTCCCGATCGTGGGCGTCGATTTCCGCGAAGGCATGGGCGGGCGTTCCCACCCATATCACCAAGCAGGCGATCACCAGTCCGAACAGCCGATAGATCATTTCACCCGTCCCCGTACTCGAAGTGCCTCACTGGGAGTACGGCGAACCGGAGCGGCCGGTTCGATCTAGCCAGAGCGGGGCAGTGTGATGTGCATCACACGACACATTTAGAACCGTTTATCGCCGCCATACGTACCGGACGACTAAATGTAAACGAACCACTACTGCACATGGCTCACGGCGATAGTCTGCGCTACGGTGTACGAACCCGTGAAATCCTCCACCGCCGGGGAGGTAGCGAACTTTATGGAAGCAGTGGGCAGAGGATGCCGCTTCGATGGCGGCCATCGGTCGAACGAGGTTTCCGACGAGCTTGTTTCGGTGCTGTACAAGGATTTCCGGGACACCCTGTTCGGGCAGGTGATGTACCTGACCGGCCATGATCAACAATGGACGGAAGACGTCGTCCAGGAAACACTGATCCGCGCCTGGCAGCATTCGGACACGTTGAACCGCGAGCCGGGAATGCTGCGTGGCTGGCTGCTCACGGTCGCCAAGCGGATCGTGATCGACGGCTGGCGAAACCGGCGCGCCCGCCCGCAGGAGGTCGAGCTGGACAGTTCCGAAAACGCCGAAATAGCGGACCGGACCGAACAGTCACTGTCCGCACTCGTCATTTCCGAAGCGCTACGTTATCTGGACAGCAAATATCAGGCTGTCATCTACGAGACGTATCTGACCGGGCATACGGTCCGGGAGGCGGCGGTGATATTGGGGATCCCGGAGGGAACGGTCAAATCACGGCTGTACGCGGCTATGAAGACATTGCGACGGTCGTTAGGAGAGCTGGGTTCGCGATGAGGAAGCGAAAGGTGAAACACACCGATGTGGCGGCGTACGTACTCGGTGTGCTGGATCGAACCGAAGCTCACGCCTTCGAGAAGCATTTGAAGGGCTGCGCGCGGTGCGGACGGCAGGTCGCGGAATTCGCGTCGGTGGAAGACGCGCTGGCGAGGGCCGATCTGCGCTACCTGTCCCCCGTCGCCACGCGATGTCGCGGCCGGCTGTCGATGATCACGGCCAACCTCGTCGTGGTCTTCCTGGCGTGTGTCGTCGCGGCCTTGATGTCGTCGCAACGTTCGTCCCGGCGGATCTCGTCGGATGCGGACATCTCGACTCCTGCTCCCCTCGACGACCAGCGATCACTCCCGTTACCGCTTACGTTCGAGTAGTCTGCCGCAAGCCGACACGAAGGTCTCTACGGTGCATACCGAAGTAAATCCCGAGAGTCCCTTCGGCGGGCCTTCGGTACCGAAGCGTCGCGCCGCCGGGTTACTGGGTCGAGACAGCGAGCTCGACACGATCACCGGCCTGTTCCGCGCCGCCCTGCACGGCCGCGCCGTCAGCGCGGTGGTGGTCGGCGAGTTCGGCATGGGCAAGTCGTCGATGCTCACCGCGGCGGGCGAGCTCGCCGAAGCGGCCGGATTCACCGTCGCGATCGCCACCGCGTCCCGGCTGGAAACCCATCTGAGCGGCGGTGTCGGCCGTCAGCTGATCGAAGGGCTCACCCACGCACCCGCCGACCCCGGATCACCGCGGCCGCGCAGGCCGCACGCGGCCGAGATCCTGCCGGACCGCCGTCCCCTGACCGAACAGGACCAAACGGAGGCGCTCGACGCGTTCTGCCACGCCGTCCGCCAGGCCGCCGAACAGGGGCCGGTCTTCCTCGGCATCGACAACATCCACCTCGCCGACCCGTGGTCGACGCGCTGTCTCGCCTACATCCGGCATCGGGTCGAGCAGTTGCCGGTGGTGGTCGTGCTGACCTCGCTGATCGGGCATCTGCAGACGGGCGAGGTCGCCCTGCTGGAGATGTCCGGCTGCACCCCGGCGACGATCCGGCTGCGCGGGCTCGGGACGCGGCACGTCGCCGAGTTCCTCCGTATCTCTCCCGGACGGTTCGCCGAAGAATGCCGCGAGGTCACCGGCGGCAACCCGTTCCTGCTCGGCGCGCTGCGCCGCCGCCTGGTCCCGGGGATGGATCTGGACACCGCGGGGTCGGCGATGATCGGCGAGGTGCTGCGGGTCCGCATGCACGAGTACACCGCCGCGCCGAAGATGCTCGAAGCGGTCGCGATCCTCGGTGAGGACGCGACCTTCGACCTGCTGGCCCAGCTCGCCGGGGTCGACGAGGGCACCGCGATGGAGGCCATCGACACGATGGTGCGCGTGCACCTGCTGTCCAACAGCCACCGGCCGTCGCTGACCTACCGGTTCGTCCGCAACTCGGTGCTCGCCGACATGCCGCTCACCACCAGGGCGGTCACCCAGTCGCGGGCGGCGCGGCTCCTGCACGACGCGGGTGCCGCGCCGGAGCGGGTCGGCGTCCATCTCCTGGAGGCGACCGCGGTCAGGATCCCGTGGGCGGTCGACGTCCTGAGGCTGGCCGCGCGGCATTCGGTGGTCGAGGGCGACCCGGAGCTGTCCGTCCGGTTCCTTTCGCGCGCGCTCGAAGAGCGGCTCAGCGAACGCAAGCGGATGGCGGTCCTGCTCCAGCTCGCGCACGCGGAGTTCCATTGCGACCCGGATTCGGCGCCGGCCAGGGTGCGCGAGGCCGTCGACCACATCGACGACCGGGAAACCGCGGCCTTCGTCGCGACGGCCATGATCCTTTCGCTGTGCTGCGGCCCGGACGCGCGGCTGGCGATCAACTCTGCGGGCCAGTTCGCCGCGCGGCTCGACGCGGGCGGGCCCGACGCCGTCTGGCCGCTGCTGTGCATGACCTATCTCGCGGAGGCGGGCAGCAGGCTCGGGCCACCGCCGGACTTCCGCGACTTCGAACGGCAATGGGCGCCGCTGAACGATCCCGCCGCGCAGCAGAGCCGATCGGGTCTGCTCGCGCTCGACGCGGTGCGCGGCGGGAAGTCCTCGGCGGACGCCGTCCGGCATTTCGGGGCGGCGTTGTCCGGCGAGCAACCCGAACTGTTCGAACAGCCGTATTTCTTCACGCTCGCGACGGCCGCGCTCGCCGACGAACCCGCACTCACCGACAAGCTCTGCCAAGTGCTCGACACCAAACGCCTGCCGTGGGACTTCCACGTGCCGAAGGGCGCCCTCGCCACCCTCGCCCGCGGGATCGCCCTGCAGGCGGGCGGAGACCTGGTGCGCGCGAGTGTCCACTTCGAATCGCTGGTGCGGCAGTTCGACGAACGCGGCGTCACGAGCCGGTGCCCGATCGCAGTACTGTGCGCGGCGAGACTCATCGAGGTCTCGGTCGACCTCGGCCGCGACGACGTCGCGAAAGCCTTGCTGGACCGGGTCGATTTCGGGGCCACACAAGCACTTTTCACGCACAACTACCTGCTCTACGCCCGCGGCAGGCTGCGTGCGGCCACCGGTGAACCGGAACTCGGGTACGAAGACCTGCGCGGCTGCGGCCGCCGTCTCGAACACCACGGCATGCGCTTCCCCGGCTTCGCCCCTTGGCGGGCGCACGCCGCCCGTACCGCACTGGCGCTCGGCCGCACCGACGCGGCGGCCCGGCTCGCCGAGGAGGATCTCGAAGCCGCGGAACGCTGGGGAGCGCCGAGGATCCTCGGCGGCGCGCTGACCACGGCCGGCCTCGTCCGCGAGGACGAAGAGGGCGAACGCCTGCTCACCAAGGCCGTCGACGTCCTCGGCGGGTCGACCGCGAAACTCGCGCTGGCCGAGGCGTTGACCGAACTCGGTGTGCTGCGGGCCCGGCACGGGCAGGCCGAGAAGGCGATCGGCACGCTGCGAACGGCCGTGCAGTCGAGCAAGCACTGCGGGGCGCGGCCGCTCGCGAGGCGGGCCGCGGAGGCGCTGCGGGACGCGCGGACGAGTCTCACGACGGCGAAGGACAACGAACACGGTCTCACCAAACAGGAATACCGCGTCGCGCTGATGGCGTCACAAGGTCTCACCAACCGGGAGATCGCCGAAGCACTGCACCTGACCCGCCGCACCGTCGAACTGCATTTGTCCGGGGCCTACCGCAAACTGGGCATCACCGGGCGCACCGAATTGAGTTCCGCGCTCGGGCGGTCTCAGCGCGTGGACGCCGATTGACGGTTTCCGGGGGCGGCGGGTTCACTCCGCGGCATGCCGGGAATCGAATCCGAACCACTCAAATTCGCCTATTGGGTCCCCAATGTGAGCGGCGGTCTGGTCACCAGCGACATCGAGCAGCGCACCGACTGGGGCTACGAGTACAACCGGGATCTCGCCGTCCTCGCGGAGAACAGCGGGTTCGAATACGCGCTGAGCCAGGTCCGCTACACGGCCAGCTACGGTGCCGCCTACCAGCACGAATCGACCGGGTTCAGCCTCGCGCTGCTGCTCGCGACGCAGCGGCTGAAGGTGATCGCGGCAGTCCACCCCGGACTGTGGCATCCCGGGGTGCTCGCGAAGTTCATCGCGAGCGCGGACGTGATCTCCGGCGGGCGCGCGGCGGTCAACGTGGTCAGCGGCTGGTTCAAGGACGAATTCACCGGACTCGGGGAACCGTGGCTGGAACACGACGAACGGTACCGTCGTTCGGAAGAATTCATTCGCGTGCTGAAGGAACTCTGGACGAGCGACCACGCCGAATTCACCGGCGATTTCTATCGGATCCACGATTTCGACATCAAACCCAAACCGGCCGGGCGGCCGCATCCGGAGATCTTCCAGGGCGGCAACTCCACCGCCGCGCGGAAGCTCGCGGGCCGGGTCTCCGACTGGTACTTCAGCAACGGCAAGGATTTCGACGGGTTCAGCGAGCAGGTCGAGGAAGTCCGCGGCTACGCGGCCGCGAACGACCACGCCGTTCGCTTCGGGCTCAACGGCTTCGTGATCGCGCGGGAGACCGAGAGCGAGGCGAAGGCCGTGCTGCGCGAGATCGTCGAGAAGGCGAACACCGAGGCCGTCGAAGGCTTCCGCGGTGCGGTCAAGCAGGCGGGAAGCTCCACATCGGACAAGAAGGGGATGTGGGCCGACTCGGAGTTCAAGGATCTGGTGCAGTACAACGACGGCTTCCGCACCGGGCTCATCGGCACGCCGGAGCAGATCGCGGACCGGGCCATCGAGTACAAGAAGCGCGGGGCGAACCTGCTGCTGCTCGGTTTCCTGCACTACCTGGAAGACGTCGAGTACTTCGGGAAGCACGTGCTGCCCGTCATCCGGGAGAAGGAGGCGGCCCTGCTACAAGCCTCGTGAGTGGTAAGGACGGTTAGAACCGTCCTTACCACTCACGAGACCCGACCCACGCCCCACCGCCGCCTTTTGCTCGCTCCTGAAGTCCGTGAAGGCCCCCTTCACTGCGCCTAGCGCAGTGAAGGGGGCCATCACGGAGTTGGGAAGGTGCGAAGGACCCCTTCCCTCGGC
>Ga0307518_10003203_pt1 | contig 11819 bp, 16 predicted proteins | sample 25_EM_MG_FD_203889 | JGI IMG/M metagenome (GOLD analysis project Ga0307518, IMG submission 203889) | Populus trichocarpa ectomycorrhiza microbial communities from riparian zone in the Pacific Northwest, United States - 25_EM | ecosystem: Host-associated > Plants > Roots > Unclassified | place... | reverse complement strand
AGTCTTCTTGTGCGATAGATGGCTACGACGAGGCTCCGTCGTGCTCATCCTTCGCATCAGGATCGTTTGATATAGACGTTATCTTCCATGTTCACTGTACCAAACCTGTTTGGTGCGTGACAGCGGGTGGAGATTGGGGGGGGGGGGCTGGTTGGATAGACCCAAGTACCGAAGCCATGAGATGTGAAAGACTGTCTGAAAGGCTGAGACCAGCTGGTGTGGGGGTGACACAGATGAGGCAGGTGGAGATGGGGCTGGTTGGACCAGAAACCAGCACATCTCTCTCTCCATCTGGAACATCCCCTGCACGATGTGCGATGGTGCCCTAGCCCGCGATCTCAAATGCATGGTGGTCAGCGTACTTATTCACGTAGAACGCATGAAACACATCATAGGAGTGATGTGGCTGAACGTCACGAGAAATAGTCCAATTGCCATAGATGGGGATTAAGTGCATGGCTCGATAAATGGTGTCTATATGGATGACCGCGAAATGTGGTGAATGATTTGGTAAGATGGATGGTCGAACCTTCAACATTCCCGTGTCTTCGTCCGGTTCATCACCAATCTTGTCAAACCAACGGATTACTGCACAAGGGTAATGGGCACCTCTGTATGGAAAAGAAAAAAAAGCAAGTACCCGTGCAATGTTATAGGCTCACATTCCAGTTTCAGAGGGGTCACTTGCATTTGTACCGACGAATATACAGTCATATCGTGGTGCCTCGTTTCTCCACATGGGAGCCGAGCGGATAAATTCTGTCTGCATGCTGCCAAGTCCACTCAAGTCACTGGGCACGTAGAACCGTGCAGATGCTGAGTTGAAAACGGAGATGGATCCTTCGAAGCAGGGACAGCCCTCAAGGGGAATCTGTGATGGATTGCATGGGTCATCGGGGTAGAGCTGGTTGAATAGAAAGCAGCGTAGCAAGGCCGTTAAGTTTGGCACCTCAATTTCAATGCCCAGCGCTTCCACGGTTTGTCCACGTTTTCGCTCTGGGTTATCAAGTTAAAAGTAATTTAAAACAAGGATAAATGTAGACTTACGGGGTGTCTGTGCAAGCTCCACATGCCCAGACAGGTTTGTTGGTAGGTCGTCTGGCACAGCATCATTGTTGTCATCTTGTGTGCTTGCCACTGATGAATTGAGGTCGGTGTTCGAAGGAGCAGGGGGCGGAAGCTCATTGATGCATTGTGATACTTCGCCTCTGTTTGGCACATCAAAGGCAGAGGCTAGAATGACATAGTCAACATCGAGGAATTTCTCCAATGAAACTTTACTTACCGAGGAGCCGCAGACTTTGCAGCGTGGCAGAAAGGCAAGTTCTGTCTAACATTCCACGACTTGTGAAGTCAGCATGGCAACTTGCTAGCTTATCGAGGCGTTGGTTTGTCAGAAGCATCTGACCGATTGCATTGTACTTGTTGGATCGTCGATACGGTTCTTTAACGGCTTTGATATGTTTGCATTCGGTGATTGAGGAACAGAGTCCATTGGGAGCACCAAAAAGGCAAATCAACTCTGGATAGTGCTTGGCAGCATGCTGCCGAGGTAAAGAGAAGGTTGTCACCACTGGAAACTCACCACTTTTGAAAATTTCACAATAGTGGTGGAAATGGGCCAGCGCATCCTTGATATTCTTCAGTGTCTGCTCAGTAATGACATGCCGGCGGACAAGATAACAGAACTCCAGAAATGCACGAAATGTGCGGATCATCTCAGATGGAACATAGCCTTCAATTTCTGGCAAGTATACCTGTGTTGAAATGTTAAACCATTTATTAGGTCAGGAGAGAGGAAATATATACCTTCATTAAGGCCTTGGAGTCATCACCGGTCCATTGCTTGAAGCCCTGGCCTTGTGGAAAGCGACGCAAGCCAGTAAATGGTGCGACAGTGGCAATCCTATGAGATACTGGTTAGCAGTCATGCAGAGACGCTGATAAAGTGGTCTGAATGTACCTCCGATCAATATCATCTAGAATGCATTCTGCTACCTTCGTTCCATGCCGCAATTTGAGGTATGCCTCGACCCAGTCCACAAGGTGGTCCTTGAAGCAACCTTTTATTAATTGATGTAGTATGTCAGGTGTGATCAGGCGATGTATATCAGCCCAAGGGAAGTCATTTGTGAAAGGCTTGAAGACAGTATAAATATCCTAGTGGTCACATCATAGTAAGTAGCGTGAACTCACCACAAGGTCACCTACTATTCCATATTCATCCCATAGCATCGTGAGAGAATTTTGAGCCTCTTCGAAGAGAGCTTTGGTGAATTCGCGACAATGCAGTAGCGCATCAGCATCCAAATTGTTACGCGTTGCTTGGCATCTGAAACCTATGGTTAGTATAACAATTGCCAAGTTCTAAGTGAAGCATACCTTGCACACCATCCTCGGACAATGCAGGCCAAAAGTGCCTGCTCCTTGTAATCAGCAATGTAAGGGCCTAGACCATATACAACACGGCGGTGATACCCATCTCCGAACCTGACCACTTCAGGCAATGTCATTGCAGCCTTAAGTGGATCGAAGATCATTGAGAGGGAGCGATGGAAAAGCTGCCATCGGAACTTTCAGAATGCCGCGTCTGACGAATGTTCTTTTGTTGCTAGGATATTTTATGAGTTCTGAATCATGAATCCAGTGAGCGTACATACTTTTCGGAATTGCAAGGAAGCCTAGAAGTACTAGAGCATGCCGGTGAGCACGACGGACATTATTGCGGACATTGCCAATGGATAAGTAGAGCGGATAGAATTCATTGTTGCCAGTGGCGACAGATACTGTCATTTTGTCACTGCCCAAGATGATTGGGATGAACGTGCTTCCGAGCGTTGCTTCATCGTCCGAGATTATATCCTATTGAAGTAAAGTTAACTAAGCGACACAAAAAAAGAACCAAAACACTTACTGCCTGGTCCCAGGCCCAATCACCTGACATGAAGTCACAATACTGGCGCTGATCACCTTCCGATGAAAATTCCCGGAATGGGCGCAAGTCAAGGTCGTCTGCATAGCTCGGATTCCCGAGTATTCGATGAACAACTTCCCGAACGTCGCGATACCAGACTTCATAAGATTGCTGCATCCAAGAAGAGGGATTGAGTGATGGTATCTCACCAGTGTACTGGACTTTGAACCATTGCCACTTGACATCACCAAGTGGGATGCTGTCAATAGTGTTGTACAGACTACGGCAGCTGTCAAAGGGGGACCTGGCGCCGTGTTCGAGTAGCGTGGCTGCCCAAAGGTCCATTAGGGCATTGATTTGTGGTGCCGACATTTGGATGCGGGTGTATAGTAAATCAGCCGTTTCAAACAGGGTGCGATTATCGAAGGGGGCCCAGTTGTTTGGGTCAGTACCGACTGGAGTTGGAGGAGTTCCGGTAGCAAGGAATTCGCCATGCTCATTGCATGGCTTTGCTGGATCTCGGACATAAATCAACTAAAATTCATGCATTGAAATCAGTCACCTTACCAGTAAGTTTTGGGTGATAATTTCTATAAAGCCTGTCTCCAGAGCCATAGAATTGAGACTCCATGGCATCCAAGGGAGTGGGAGGGGCCTCAAAGCCGGATTCCGTGTCATTCTCGTTAAGAGGGTTCAACTCCTCCCAATTCGGAATGTCCTGACCATTTTCTGGTTGGAAAGATGGGCTAACAGGTCTGGCTGGAGAGCGTAGCGGTGGAGTTGAAGTCCGAGGAGGGTTAGAGGGTGTGATAATCGGATGATTTGCATGCCTGTGCTTGGTGCGCCCGGCAGACGTCTTGAAGTGCCGATTACAGCCAGGATGGCCGCATGGAAGCTGGTGTACGGTGTTCTGCTGGCGAACGTTCCGGTCAGCTAAGAACATAACAGCAAGAGAGGTGGTGTTTTTTTCTGCGGAGAGCCGACAACTCGACTGACAGGTTACGGAAATCCGCCAAAGTTGTTAGTCCAATTTTTTTTGGGGTGAGCGCAAAAACTTACAAATTGTCAGGGCCCACGACCCGCTTCACAACTTGAACTTCTCTCGCCCCCCTTCCAAAAAAAACTCCCCTACCATTGACCCAAGCCCCAAGCCTGCACCTGATGGACGTCAGTGAGACTTCTCGACCCCGCACACGGGCCAAAAATGCATTCACTCACCCTGGGGACATTGTTCTCCAAGCCCAGGGAAAGCGGCGCAGCAAAGCCGAAAAGGCAGCTGACGACAAGCTACTCAGAGACGCTTTGTCAGAAAAGGAGCAGGCCAGGAGGGAGGGAATCACGCGCCTGGCAGACATGGAGATGGAGATGGAGGCGAAACAAGCTGTGGTAAAAAAGTTAGCACCTGTCCGTCCGCGTCCACGAGTTAAATCCAAGAATGTTGGACCCACCTCAATGGAAGTCGCATCTGCAAAAAATGGGACTATGGAGACTGAGGTGACGTGCTGTTTTATATTATAATCGATGAGGCGCTGATCAAGTCGTGATAAAGTTCGGAGAACTCACCTCCTTCGCTGGTCGTTCACACGCTGATGATGATAGTGTCTCAGCTCCAAGAAAGGCTCCAGGGAATAGGTCGTTGAAGGAGCAGATCAACGCTGTGAAAGCGCAGCGTCAACTGGAGGGAACAAAACAGCAGAGTCCGGGTGAGTCACGTTTTGACCACTGCGCGCCTGTCTTCTGATGCAATGTGCAATCCGCATGCAACACCACAGCCGCACTTCAAATTGGGTAAGCCCCACTCTCACACGTCTAACCATGTTGTTACTCACCCAATCTACATTGTTCTTCCGTGACCTGGCGCTCAACACCAGGGTTCAGGATGTGGCCGTTGATGGGCATGTTCTAAAGTGGAAAGCAGGTGTTACCGCTGCGAAGTCACCTGCAACGTCCGCAGCTGACACAACCTCCTCTGCTCGGCGCCGCCCTCCCTCGACGCTTACTTTCACTACCCATTCCTCAAATGCGACTTCCTTGAGTGGCTACTGCCAGAAGCTGCAAGTTCCATCCAATACCCCAGATCTGGATGTCCCAAAAGAGTTATTTAGTGATGATGTTGATGATGAAGACGAGCGTGCACATACTGTCAGCAAAAATCAAATGGGCAAAAACAGAAAGAATGTTGTTGTGGTAAGTGGAACTTGTGCGTTGATAATATCACTTACTTGGTTGCCATGATGAGATCACCATTTCCAGCCTACGTGTGCAAGGCAGTGCCACAGGCTCCAGCATGGGGAAGCGAAAAGTCGATGAATTTGACAGTGAGCCTGAAGAACTTGACACTGTGAAGGAGACCCACACTCTGTTACACAAAGAAAGTGGGACGCTGCGAACAACCGTCTCCGTAAGTTCATTTATTTGGATGCTGTTTTGTAGCTACAAACTAATGAGAACTGATACAGACAACAGTCGGGGTCATATGTGAACCTCAGCCACTACAAAAAAAAGTTAAGGTTGAGGAAACCGGGCACACGGGAGTACCACCTCCAGATAGTATGTTCAGTGCTTTCAGTGCTTCGATTACTAACGCTCATACTGCTGCAGAGGTCCGTTATGATGCAGATGGTTATATTATCGAAACCATCAAGAAGAAATATACCATCAAGGATCTTCCTGTCCCATCTAATGATAGTAGGTGGTCCCGTGGGCTTGTTGGCACGATCACGCTCTGGGCCGGTGCACAACCTAACATCTGGGTGATACCCGAAGAATTGCTCATTGCAGCAGTGCAGGTTGTCTGGGACGTTGTGTTCCCCCATGTCAAGTACAGGGTCACTGCAGACGGGTTGGTTATGGCAATTGTAAGTTCAAGATTCAATATCTGGTCATGAAAAATGTTAACTGCATACTCCAAGATCCAACAGCGCCTTGCTGAGTGGCGCAGTGGAATTGGGTCCACTGCCATCTGCATCATGATAGATTTTTTTTCCAAGTTAGATGATGACGTGGATGTTACTGCTACAGCAGCAAGGCTATTCAAAGACTTCGCATTCCTCTGTGAAACCGCTGATGAGCCCTCTTCTGAAGGAATGTTCCGGTCTCCTTTTCTCGTCGAATTACTCGGTACCACCCATCTCAATGATATTGTGGGCTATATTGATATTCATCAATGGAGTACGAAGGATCTTGCAGCTGGAAAGGACATGGCAGGTGTTCTTGGATTGGCGTCTGCAGCAGTGAGTCCCTACACTGTTCCCCTTGTGTCCTGACATTAATTTGCTTTGTTTCGAAAGTTGGAGCGTGCTGTCAGGTACATCATGGAGGGAACCATTGATGTAGATGATGTCCTCACTGCCATGGCAGAAGCTGGGGATGGCAAGATTAGATTCAAGCTTCCAAAGGTGCTCAATAAAGCAACCAGGAAGAACACATCCATGACATTCAATTTCTCGTGGCCAAACTGGGGTGCTGATTCGTTGGCATACAGAGATTCAATTGCCAAACGTGGTTCCGCTTGGCTTCGTGACACGGTCGAGGCTGCCCAATGTGCCCGCAAGCTCAAGGTCGGAGCGACTAGCAGTGCTGCCACAGATGATCCCTCGGAAGCTGTGAATCCTCGATACTTCCTTTGTAAGTAGCTCATTTTCAGTTGTTCCTTCAGTTTACATGTTTCGTTTCCAGAAACGTTCTTGCAAATACTATACCCAGTCCATTCACTATCGCCTGCTCTCTTCGGTTCTGTGGTAGGGTCCCTGCGAGTAGTAATGTCACGAAAATTGACGTGCCATTTACTACAGTTTTTTCTCGTTCCTGTTGTCCTGAGTACCCGGTTGCTCCAGAATACTATAACAGTCGCTGTCGGTCTTTTCGGCAAATATTATACCCACCATCGCTGATCGCTATCGCCTGCTCCTCGCTACTCACTTTTTCTGCATCTATCTACCCACCATCGTCGATCGTCTTACCCGCTCTTTATTACTCGCTTTCTCAGCATTTATCTACATCTTACTGTTGACTTTTTGTTTACTTAATTGTCTGGTTGTCCGTATTTCAATGCCTTTTCCTGCTTATTTGACCAGTGAATGAAATCATAACAAGGTGCTACAAGAACAAAAAGGTGGGATTAAGTTTGAAATAAGCTCAAATAAGAAAATGAGTGGTCTGGATGGTGACTTATTACACTTATTGTGAAGTCGACTTATTTGAGCTTATTCGACACATTTAAGTTGACTAAGGATTAAATAAACTTAAATAAGTGATGTGTTAAATTCCTGATGCACCACCTGTGTAGCCAGCGCCATGCCAATATTGCTACTGCTGCCTTGCAACTGGCAGCACAACAATGTCATCGGTGTCACCACCACCCTGCTGGGGACGACGACGACAGTCACAATGACGGCTATGACCACCGGCCAGTGACATGATGATGTTAACAACTCCTGCGACCACCACTACTGTGCATCCAGGGACACCAATGACACGTTCTCTTCCATCTCCACCATGCACTGGTCGCGGCACAACAACAGATGGTGACAGTGACCCGTGCTGCCAACCTACCTTGTGACCACCACAGCACACATGGACACAAGGCCACCACACTCACCCTCCTGATCACAATGATGATGACATGCATGCAGGTACTGTTGCTGTGAGACAATGCTGACAGGTGTGACAAGCACCACCTCTTCACTACTTCCTCTCACACCAACCACCACTGCAGCACACACACGCACATCACAGCACGCACATAGCTAGTTCACTAGATAATACATGTAATGATATGCTAATTAATAGTACCCTTCCAGGGTAAACTCGTCATACTGTATACCTCTTGATATGCCCTTAGGGGCTAAGTACCCATGTAAGCTCCTAATTATGTGGTCTGTAGGAGATAGGGGGCTTGGGTGTTCCAAGCAAGGTGGTCGCCGGCGCCAGCCGGCACTTCCCCGAGTAGGGTAGAATCATGAGATATTTACATCCAGGACGAGGGGGTGGCATATATGCGCCACTGGATGCAAGTGAATACAACGCCTTCGACTGTAGTCGAGAAGGATGAACGTGCAGGATGGGATAAATGACCCAGGAGACACGGAATTCGGAGTAGGTATCTTGTCGGTGGGTGTGAAGTCTATCAGACATGCCCAGTCACAGTAGATGGGAGGATCGGACTGCACACTTGAAGTGATTGCGACGGCACGGACTATGGCAGGGAGAAGCGATGGAGGGGGACTTACCTGGGTGACATCTGATGGAGCTCCGTTCCTTTAACCACTTCAAAACATCCTCCCCCCCGCCAAGTCAGAAGTTTCTGGTTGAGCAACCTTGTCAATTCGACATCAGGAAGAAGGGCGGAAGCACTGCTTAGTCTGGATACCAGACTGTCTCTATCGACAGCTTACCGCTCAAGCTCCATAGACAGTCTGGTATCCAGACTAGGAAGCACTATGGGACAGCGCCAGCATCCAAGATGATCGATCTGATCCATGTGCCGTAGCACCGGTGACCGGGTTGACGAGAAGCCATGCGTATTCGCCACGACGGTTGCTGGTTCCCCTGAATGCATCTTGGAATTTCCAATTTTGCGTTTCGGTGAGCTCTGCTAACCGAGAAGGCACTTTCTGTGGAGACGACAGGATTTATACAGAATCAGATTTCGCAGTTGCTTGAAGCTAATGCTAGGTCAGAAGTGTCTGTACATAGTACATAGTGGTAACTAGCGTATTTTGAAATGCACTGATACTGGTACACGAATTGCGGTAACCTGACAACAACAGGAGGCACACTATTACAGGACAAAAACCGTACACAGACTGACCTTACAATCATCTCAACATGCTAACCAACCAGTTCTCTGAACTCCAATCCCCACTGATCGTTCCTCTTGATGTCCTCCACGAACACCTCAAATTTCTGCGTACCCCCGGTTGTACCTGCCCCCACAGCGTTCCCAACAGCCATCACCTTGACAAGCGCAGCGACAGCGCGCATCGTGCTTCGTCTCAGCTCTGCCGCGCGCTCGAGATCCTGTTTTACCGTGTCCTTCGTGATTGGTGCTCCGCGCATCGTCGTCTCCAGCGCCGGCGTGAGTGCATCGAGCCGTGCAAGGAGAAGAGGAACGCCAAGTGTGATGGTCGAAAGGCGTCCGAGCAGCAGGTGCGCGAGAACTTTGATCTCGTCCGACGGATCGGTGAGTGCGGAGAGGAGATGTGTCAGGAACGTCGGGAGATCGAGTTTGGGGAGACAAGTGTCCAACTGTGATATGTACGTCAGTAATCGATGAACTACGCTTGTGCGAAAGCTGAAATGCTCACCAGTGTATAAAGCGTCTCCCAAGCTGTCTTGCGTGCATCCAGGCCCTCGTCGACTTTGTGCTGCCAGGGTCCCATCTGCACAGTACGAATGAGATCGGGCTTGACAACTGTCTCGGAGTAGAGTATCGGAAGAAGGGCGGGCAGGTGGTCGCGCACGAGGTATGGCTTCGTACGTGCGGCTGAGTTCAGGGCCGAAAGTGCGAGGCGGCGGACAGTCTAAATGGATGTTAAAGGTATGAACAATAACAAGGATGGCGACGAACCAGGTCCGAATCCTTCATCAGCCCTAAGAAGTCCATAACTAGCGGCGCCAAAAGCTCATCATATGACGGCGTGTTGTCCGCAAACGTGTAGCGGATTGCAGAGATAACCGTAGCACGCACGGCTGGATTCTCGTCCCGAATGCGAGTATGGAGCTGGGGCAAGTAGCGTGAGGGCTGAGTCGTCGTTAGCTTGCCCAGACAGGCAGCCGCAACGTTCCGAGTTGATTCTTCGGCATCCGATGTGGAGCTACGGAAGAGAGGGATCCAGAGCTGGTCTGCGACAGGTTCGAGCTGGCCGTGCGATCCATGCGTGACCACCTAGATGAAGGTCACAAATATTGACATTGGCTTTGTTCTGACTTCGGGAACAGCCATCTTTCTTACCTCTTTCAAAGCGTGGAGAGACAACAAACGTTTTGAAGGATCGCTCTCCGAAATCCTGAGGATGGCAGGAAGGAACTGATGTAGGTTCCCAATCGCGATATTCCCTGATGAAGGATCAGTCAAAAACAAAAATGAAGACAATGGGGTAAACGCATATACCAGCAGAGAAAGCCGCGGCGGTCCTAACCCCTTCTTCGCCTGCAGAGAAATGCTCGATTACATTATGGAATACATCATGTTGAGGAGACATGTCGCTATTTTGCGTGAGCGTCCAGCACCTTTCGTGTAACGTATAGCAGGCTTACATGAACCTCCCTAACTCCCCCAGAATAAGCAAGCTAAGCACCACAGTCGACACATGCGCCTTCGACGATTTCTGTTATGAGCAGGAAAATCCATCAGCCATCAACACAACCACATCCACAAAACAGCCACAACACACCTTGATGTACCTCGAATACTCTGCAATCGTGCCTGCTGCCACAGCCTGCTGGCTTCTCACCACCTCTCCTACGCATTTGGCCACATTCATCACGTTCGCATCTGTCCTCTGCCCTTTCTCGACGGCGATGACAAGGTTCGGCACGACATGAGTCGCGATCTGTAGATCTGCCTGAACAAGTGCAGAGAAAAACGCGAGAAGAGCGTCGAGTGCGGCGCCGGACACGAGCGGGGAATGCGCGATCGGGTATATATCGGTGAGCAGCTCGCGCTCGACGGCGGGGAAGGTCGTGGACGGGGCGAGATCGAGCAAAGCGGCGAGTAGGGAGAGCGCCTGGGAGAGAACGGAAATGTCTGACGTGGTGATATATGGCTTGACCTGGAGAACGAGCATCTGCGGGAGATCGGCAGGGAGGCCAGACTGGTATCTGACGCATATACATAGGTAAATGTAATCCTGAGGGGTGGTAAAAAAAAGCAAAGCAAGCACGTACCGTCTGAGCAGCGTATCCAGCGCAGTGAAAAGCTCAGTTTTGCCTCCCCTTCCACTCTTCTTCAACAGCCCCATTACCCACTCGACGCATGATCCCACCCATGCATCGCTCATCTCGACCTCTCGTGCTACCTTGGTGACGACGCGCACAGCACCGGCTGTGTTCCCCGTTGCACGACATATAGCCTGCCATTCTCTCCCATCCTTGGTCCTCACCACGTCTGAGGCGCACACCCAGAGATCAGCAATGCAGTCCTCAGCACAGGTGCGTACTTCGGCGTCGGTGTCGTTCGTAGTGAGCCGTTGTAGAGCCTGGTCGTAGACGCGTTCGGAGAAGTCACCGTTTTTGACAGGGCGGGTCGCGTTGAGCAGGGCAGAGAAGGTACGGAAAGATTCAGCTGCGACGCGTGGGTGGCGCTCGCCGAGAGATTTGAGGAGGACCGGAGTGAGGGTGGGTAAGGACGGTGCAAACACGACAGGTGCGTGTGTCGAGAAGAAGAGACCAAGGAAAGACAGACAGGAAAGATGGAGCGTCGACGTGGACGTCGTTGGTGATTGCGACAGGACACTTTTGACCGTGATGACAATCTGTGATACTTGAGAAGGCAACGATCCTGGAAGGACGGATAGCAAAGCATGGAGGACTTGGAAGCCGGCTTGCAACGTCGTTGGTGCGGTCTTGGACGATCTGAGCTGGGCAAGTAATGCTTTCGACAGGGAGGGGATTTGGGATTTCAAAAGCGTATAAGGGGTCTCCTCAACATCCATCCTCTCCTCGCTATCGCGTTTGCGCTTTCCACGCATGACGTTGTCTCCATCCGAAGAAACCTGAGGCAGCCCTCCGTATGTGCTTGTCTGGTTAAGCAGTGCTACATATGTTGCCCAGACCTCTAGACGCACTGTCTGCTCGCGGTCGCCGAACCGGGATATGAGCACTGGCGAGACTTCCTTGTACAGTGATATGAGGAGCTCGGGGCGGGTGAGGATTACGGATGCCAAGAGCTTAGTGGCAGCAC
>Ga0307518_10003202_pt1 | contig 11826 bp, 3 predicted proteins | sample 25_EM_MG_FD_203889 | JGI IMG/M metagenome (GOLD analysis project Ga0307518, IMG submission 203889) | Populus trichocarpa ectomycorrhiza microbial communities from riparian zone in the Pacific Northwest, United States - 25_EM | ecosystem: Host-associated > Plants > Roots > Unclassified | place... | reverse complement strand
TTTGTTTTCTTTTTATGTCTCCCTTTTCTTCTTGCATGTAACCGCCTTGTTCCCTTTTTACTGGCTAGTTTGGCCATTATCTTTATCGCAATTGCAGGTATTTATAAAATCTTCTCGTATGTTATGAAGAAAAAAAAAAACCTGCTCTCAATTTATAATGCAGGGTCTGCTCTCATTTCTGCGTCTTTTTTTATTTGAATAAATTTGATCTAAATTCAGCAATGTTAACATTATAATTTTTTTTTTTAAAAATATTAAAATGACAATGTTTTAATAAAAAAAATATTAATTTGAGCTAATTCTAACACAACAACAATAATAATAAAAAAACCAAATTAATCTTTTTTCACGGTAGCATCAAATATCAAGTTCTACTCAATTTAAAGCGAAAGTAGATGCCAGTCCTCATTAATTTCGCAAGCATCCTAAAATGCATATTTCTTGCCATTACCACTGTAGCTTAATAAATGCAATTGTTTTCCGATTAAGTTTTTAATTCTAGTTGAAACTTCACTTACAGAAATTCAAGACAGTGTTAAGATTTTTTTTTTTAGTTTAATGTGGGTGTCCGGGTCAGTTTGTGCGCACCTTGACTAATCCCACAGGCCCTGAAGTTAACAACCATGTAAGCTTCTAGTGACCAACATATGAGCAATCATAGGGCTCAAACTTAAAACCAGAACAAACCTCTTAATTTCAAACTTTTATCATTGAATTGAACGATATTGTTTAGCCACCAAGACTCGTTGGCTGGTGCATGCCAACTAATTGTTCCAAGGAAGTTTTCTCTTCGGCTCCAAAAAGTTATGAAATAATGAGTTGGGACCCCATTTCTCAACTGAGTAGGCACCTTTCTTTTCGAGTTTCCACGCCGGTGTCTGCTCCTATTTTGAAAATTTGTGATGTTTTTGGCCTCGGGGAGCGGATCAGTGATCCATTGACAGTGGCAATGGATCATTAATCAATCAATTGATTTTGGGAAAAGAAGTTTTTTTTTTTTTAATTTTTGCTGCTGTTTTTTAATTTTTTTTATTTAAAAATATATTAAAAAAAATATTTTTTATTTTTTAAAATTATTTTTCAAATTAATACATCAAAATGATTTGAAATCACTAAAATAATATTAATTTTAAGCAAATTTAAAAACGCTTTTGAAACACAAAAAACAAACAGGTTCATATAATATTAATTTAAACTCAAGATTTTTAAAAGAAATAAAACATTAATATAAGATAATTGTGAGCTGATTAAATATTATTATTTATTAAAATTATGATCTTAGTTTATAAAATTAAAACATTAAATAAAATTTAAAGAATAATTTTATGTTCTCTAATATACCTATTAAATAAAAGAGTTTTGTACTCGAAAGTTATACAAAAACACCATTACTTCATGCTAAGTTTTATTTAATTTACTTAGAAGACTGAGATTAGTGATACCATGCAATCATGCAAAAAATTATTTGGTTATCAAAATCTTCATACCATAGCATGCAAAAAATCAATCTTGATCTTGATCTAAAAGGTTAAATTAACTTTAATAAATAATTTTATATTATTTTCTAAAATCTTTCTTTTAAAGTACAGGGACAAGAACTTCGAAGAACAATATCAAATTATTTCTCAGCTAGAAATGTACTTTTTCCGTTCAAAATGGATCTCAAATATTTTCAAATCGTAAAAAAAAAAAAAACATAAAAAAAGTTTGCACAGTTGAACAATTATTTTATGGTATAAATCAGAAAGAATCACAATATAGTTTTCACCCAACAAGAATTAACTTGGAACTAACTATTGAAAAAATGTGATCATATTCCACTAATTATAGCCTATGATAGAAAATGAGAAGAAGGGCCGTATAAGGGTGAGTGGAGATCATCATCAAAGTGACAAATAAACTTGTCCTATGCGCATACAACGTCCATTTCATTGATCACAGGAAAATAAAACTTTATAACAAGGGAGATGGTACCGGTACCGTCCACATAATAAATATAAATATAATAATTACTTTATAATTTTGAAATATAAATTTGATTATTATCAACTACCCCAATGTTCGAGTATATATATATATATATATATATGTGTGTGTGTGTGTGTGTGTGTCTAGGCCCCATAAAAGAGGTGCCAAATTTTTGACATGCATGATTGATTTCTGCTTCTTTTATTGACCCTACGCCTCACTGATTGTAGTCATCCGAGAGAGAGAGAGAGCAAAGAAGCTTCCCTCCTATCATTATAAATAAAATGATTTAATTTTTTTTTATTGATTGATACTGTTGTGGTATCGTTCTCGGTTCTAAAATCCCTTTATTTGACTTTTAAATCTTTTAAGATGATCGTTGTTTTTAAAAATGAAAAATAAAATGTAGTGTAAATAATATAAAATAGAATAGAATCATTTGTGAAGCAATTAATTAATAATTGTGCTCCTAACCTATTTCAAGTCTACGAGGCAAAATCTTGATGCAAAGACACTCAAGTTTTGCTCAGACACGCCTCATCGTCTCTACAATGAAACTCGAAGAAGATCTCTTCAATCTGCTTTATTAGAAATAAAGCCAAATTGGTGCCATTTATTCAAATTCTTGGACTTACTACCTAGCACTAGAGGACGCATTGTCAAGCACCTTAAATTAAACCTCAAATTTGGCAAAGTTAATTATATCTCCCATGTGGTGGCATGTCCTATTCTAACAAACCCACCCTTTTAAGTTTTTTTTTAGTCAATTACCTTTATTTTGAATATGTATTGCGGCCAATATGTTAATTATGTGTTTATCTACGCGGCCAACTGTTTATGTTTTAAATTATAATTGGACATATAAAAAATATTATATTTTTTTGCACGACTAACCATCGTTTAAAACACTTTAAAACGTAACAAGATTTTTTCTTATTAGTTTTTTTGTTGTCGTTACCGATCTACAAATCATAGATCATAGCGAACTAAGTATATCCAAATTTTATTCCCATTTGAATTCTTACATAAAATTAAGAAAATACAATTAATTGCATGTTATGTGATATGTTTTCTAATCATTTTCTATTATTACCCTGCTTTTGGACATTAATAAAAAAAAAAAGAGTGGTTGGATTAAAGAAACATATTTGCTTAAAAAGAGTTACAATTAAGGATTAAGAATATAATAGAAAAATCAAATAAATAAAGAACAATAGTTTTGAGAAATTCCAAGATAATAAAAAAAAATCGATAAATTTCTTGAGACAAGAAAGAGTATCGTGTTTCAGATAATCTAAAATATTAAATACACATTGTTTTCACTGTCAACACTTTTTGTAACGCAGCTCGATTCATGCATCTCTATTACCATGTATAAGTTCCTTTGTAATCCAGCTATATAAGCGAGTGATCAAGGCAGAAATATTTAATCATGCCCTCCTTTTCCTTTTCCTTCGACGACAAAATGCCCAAATATTGAAGCCATGTTTTGGCTTATATATCCCACCTTCCATGTTATGAATTGACAGGGATAGAGTTTGCGTTTGAAAAGGTCAACAAAAGGGAATGAACATAAAATTCACGAGGAACCCCTTCTACGATTAAAATTAAAGAAAAAAGGGGAACCAAACTAAATCGCCGCCTGTAATCAAAGATGTGAGAAGGATGTTTTTTTTCTTTTTTCTTTTTATAATATCGTGGACACATTTTTGTATATTATTCACTGGTGTGCAGTCATTTTTAAGAATCAAATTGTAAAGAAAAACCCATAAAAAAAAAATTTATTAACGAGCACATACTTTAGCCATCTAATAGGTGCTATAATAATAATAATAATAATAATAATAATAATAAGAACTTAGAATTAAAAGATTTGTTCTCTTTGTAGTCTCAAGTTCGAGCTCTATAATTGATAATATAATGGTTACTAGAAGCTTACATGGTTTTTAATTTTAAGACCTGTTGGATTAGTCGAGGTGCGCGCAAGCTGACCCGGACACCCACATTAAAAAAAATAAAAATAAATAAAAGAGATGGTATTCGGAAAAAAATAATGTTTGCGAAAGGATGGTTTTTTTTTTTTTTTAATATTTGGGCTACTTCTTGGAAGCTATAAGATATAGATAGCAACAAGACGAGTGCTAACAGTGCACCCCTCTTCTCAAATGCTAATTTGTTGATACGCTGTTTTCATTAGTTGTTCCAACTCCTATCAAGCATTAAGATAACGTTTATTTATTTTCTCGTAACAGATAAAAAAAATAAAAAAATTAAGAATAAAAATATATTTAGTTAAAAAGACGAACAAAAATAAAAATATTTCTAGAATAGTTTTATATTTAATTTTTATTGTTTTTAATGTCTCAATTTTTTAATCTCAAAACAGTAACCAAACTATGCTAAAATAACACATCTACTATTAATGAAACGAGTACACTAATTAAAAGTTGGAATAAGTAAAGCATTATCTAATCGGCTGGCTAAGGAAATTAAATGGCCGTAAGCCTAGCTGATAGCTCAACAATAACCACCTCTATGCGTGCACAAAACGATATGGATAGGCTTGTATTAGGGATAGTAGCCTAAAGTTTAACATTCCTTTAAATGGTTTTTTTTTAATATTTGAACTGAAAAATTGCATCAATATTCGAGTGCGAGAGATTTTACATTGAGAAGTTCGGGACCAAACTACTTCGGCAAGGAGAATCTCTGCACTGAATCATGGAAAGGAAACAGACAACCATGCAAAGATATGGTAAAAGAACAGTGATCAAATTGGTGAAAAAAAAAAAAAAAAAAACAGCCAGAGAACAAGATAAGGAAGAGGGGCAGGAAAACCCATGTGCCTCTGAGTTTCATATAATGTAAAATGTCTAACCTGATTTTTATGGGACAAGCATTTTCATGAAATGAATATCATGTGGGGTCAAAAAGACATGAATAATCAATACATGAATTAAGTCACAGGAAGATGTGGCTTCGTGGATGTGACTGTGCACTGGTGCATTTGTCTGCTGAGATGGTGATGATACCTCTGATCCTAGGGTTCATTAATGTTGCTTCAAGTCTTTACAAATAGTTTGTTAGTGGTTAAGTAATTAGCAGTAGGGCGCCACCAAGTTGCTCATGTTTCTTAACATTACACAGACATTTTGTTAATCAGGAAACAACAAACAAGATCGTGGAGGGTATCTTTAAAACCTGACAAGATCGTGCAGGTATTAAATAGTACCATTCACTGCTCTGATCCCATCTGTGATTCTATCTATCTGCTTCGAATCCCCTTCCATACCTATAGATAACGGCCCAAGTTGTTTTCCTTTCCCAATTGAACTTATACAAGGCCATTTTGTGCAGATGAAACTGACCCATCTCAAAGAAACTAGTCCAACATCCATCCTGGTTTGCCCTAGGACTAGCCTAGCTTTACAGTTGAACCTTGTGGGCTGTCAAACCTATAGTCCATTGTTTCATCCGAATTTCAGCCCTGTGAGCCTCTGAGTGTTGAATGTAGTTAAAATTTAGAACAGTAGAATACCGTCCATTGCTCTCCCCACTCTCTGCCATTACTCAATCCTCATATCTGCTTTGCAGTTGCCGCAATTTTGAATTAGCTTTCATTTATCTTACTGGCGACTTGGTTTTGTAGTTAGTGTTGAATCAGTAGGTACCCTAGCGCAAAAGAGTAGCTGTTCTTGCAGATTTTGATCTAATTCTGCATGCAAGTAAATGTGGGATCCAGGGGCTTAGTTTTAAACTTCTACTGCATTTTTTATGAATTACTGTGGATATGTATCACGATGCTAAATATCTCACTCATTTCATCAAGCGGAGGATGCCAGCCTCTGCATCATAGCAATCGGGGAGCATGCTCTATTAACTACCTGTACAATTTTACTTCAACCATTCAAACTTACTAAAGAACAGACCAAGAGAGAAGCAAAAAATAGAAAAAAGCAAAGGAAAGTTGGTGTGGATGAAACAAGATGACAGAGATTGAAATCAGATAAAAGCACTAACTTTTTGAAGGGGAGACTAAAAGAGATGTGAAGGAAGGTACAAAGCAAGCATGCATATACCATTTTCACAACCATCACAGATTCACAATGTGGAAATCACAGAATGGAGTAGTTAAATGTTGCAATAAAGCATGTACGTAAATAGAATGACCGTCCCTGGCGTGTCTAGCTACCACTTCAAAATCCAAAACGGAGAGTTCTTTGTGGCAATTGTTTAAGGTCTTAAGCATAGATCAAGTTCCACACTAGCAGAAAAATTCCACAAATGTATAGAACACTAATCAAAATAGATATTTTCAATAGCAAAACAAGCAGAAACTGAATCAAGCTATAGTTATTTCAGCCAATGGACGATGACTATTTCTACCAAGAGGAGTAAACTAATAAAAACTTTTCCACATCTTTGCGCCATCAATAAGAGAGAACAGGAAAGTAATATTTGCAATCTAATTCATCATACAATCTATTCAGACAATCAAAACAAAAGATGGTAATAGTCCTTTTTGGCTGAAGTTGTATTAAGCGCAACACGTATATACAACTCTGTGTGGCACTCAACATTCTAAGTCCTATATCCTTATTAGTATACACGATCATTATTCCCAACTTCAACATATCTTGATGCAGTAAGATCAAAAGAGCTGAAGAGCTTACAGATATTGTCTTTCCCTCTAGTTAATGAGCTTGAGAGGCAGATGGCACGAAGGCTTCCACCATGTCCATTGCATGCCCTTCAGCATTTGCCGTATTATTTGTGTTAGCTTGACAATTTACTATTGTAGGGGTATGGAAGCATGCTAAATCTGCCTGACACTGTAGATTCATTAGCCCACCAGTGGACTGCGCTCCACACTCACCTTCCTTCAAAACAGTGGTGGTGTTGCAATGGTTTTGGAATGGAAAAACACCCAACTCAGTGTCGATCTTTCCCCTCAGGTCCACCAGAATGCTTCTTAGCCTCGAAACCTCGGCTTCAAGAATTGCCTGCCGTTGTATTTTCCTCACCAGCTGCTGGTTCAACAAATGCAATTTCTTTACTTCCTCTTCTAAGTAAGCCGTATGCGCCTTCTTCTTTTCCCTATACTTTCGAACTGCTTCCCTATTTCCTGCTGGCCTTTTTCTTGAATGCTCTCTATTGTCTGGGTTATCATCTTCTTCAGAAGCAATGACTTGGGTGTGTGTGTGGTAGCATGTATGTGTATGGATTGCATCGGGGCCATGAGGGTTGCAAGTGTGAGTGTGAGTACACGTTCTCGTATTCTTCAATAATTCATCAAGAAGTGAATCCACAGACCCAGAACACTGCAAACTTCCAGAAGTACCGGGATCCGGTAACAAAACATGATCCGAAAGCTCTACCTCCCCATCATCCATTCTATAATCTTTCATTCATTCCTCCAAACAACATGTACTTTCAGTCAGACACCTCAAAAAATAGGAAATCAGCAAGACCAAAATATCCAACTTTTCTTTGATCAATCACCTCTACTGCTCTAACAAAGCAATAAACCTAACGCAAAATCGAACAACTTAAGCTTATAATAAACTAAAATCACCAACTTGTAACATAAAAGCGGGATTGCAATTTGCATGATTACTACCACCTTAAGAATATATGCAAAGGCAGAGTCCATACACAGAACATAACATTATAGCTTTCCACAACCTAAATTGTCATAGTCACCAAAAAATTGAACAACCCTTTTAACATTCAAACCAATACGCAGAATCAAACCCCAAACTCAGTAAAAAACCTTGGAGGGTGAATTCAACCCAACGAAAAAAGTAGCTTTCTTTCACCAATTTAAAGAAAACCCAGATGGAGATTCTTTACAAGAATATAAAATAAAGCATAAAGAAAAGATATTGACATTGAAATCATTCAACAACAGAAGAGAATCCAATAATCTTAAGCTTCAAATGGACAAGTGGTAGCACATAAAGAACATGATTTTACAGTGCAAGAATATCAATAAAAGCAAGAAACTGTGTTAGAGAGAGATGGAGAGTTATTACCTGATCTAAGTGAAGATTCCGAGAGTAACAAGAAGCATTTCTCATGTTCTTCTCCATGCTTCCATTTTGTTTGTCAACTTGCGTAGAATTTGTCTAACGGCAAATAGTTTTTTCCCACTTTGTCCATTCATTGGTTGATTGACAACTGCCCTGTTATCTTGTGGACACAAATTGAGCTGCACAAACATAAAGAATTGAGAAATGTAATGAATTTCAAAGAATGTTGAGATTGATGGATAGTTTGGTGTCATTTTCGTTGTAACAACAATTTTCGATTAATTTTTTCCATTCCCAAAGTCATTGCTCCTTACTTAATATTTTAGAGAGCTACATTATATATTCAGCAATTTGTGATTCTTGCATGCAAAGGCGGAATCATGAATTTTTCCTGGGCTATTAAATAAATATATAAATATTATTTAAAATTAATTATTAACTTATATACATGAATTTTTAAAGTTAACAGTAAAGTTTTAATTTAAATACACTACCCAAAATATTAAAAAATAAATTTAAAAGTACATAAAATTGAAGTGAAAGTAAAAATAAACTCACTATTAAAGTTATATCTTTCGATATTTTATGAAATATAATTCATCTATAATCGAATCTGAATCGATATTGTAACAACCCTTCAACCGGGATAAAATAACAATCCTATGTCAACTGGAAAACAAAGTAATTAAATTTTTTTCCTCTCTCAATTCCTCCTTCCTTCACTTGATTCTTTCTTATATTAATGTTTTTTAAGTTGGACTTTGTAAGTTTACAAAGTTATTCTTTTACTTTTCTTATTTTTTTTCTTGGATTTTTTTTTATGTTTTTGCCTTACTTTTCTCTATTTCTCTCTAACCTTTTCTTTTCTTTCTTTTTCTATTATGCTTCTACCCAGTCGACAACTTATAAAAGAAAAAAAAAGCTGATTTGTTTTATTTTTTAATGGCAAATAATCATTTTACTCTTAATGAGTCATTTTGCTTTTATTTGATGATTTTTTTTGTTAGCACTATCAAGCTCTGTTCATCCTAAAATTTTAACCAGATTTTATTCAATATATTTTAAGATCTCTCATAAAATTTCAGCTTAATCTGATGGTCGGATTGAAAATTACGTCCAATAACGTAAAACTAGTTAAATTGTGATTTTTCATCAAATTTCTGAATTTCTCAAAAAATTCTGAAATTTTAACTCAAGCTAAAGCATCATATTAGAAGGTTTCATGTAAAGTTTCAGAATTTTTTGATAACTCAATCAAGAATTACAAATTTTTTTAACATAAAACTAATAAAAAATTATTGATAAAATTTTGACCTGGGCTAAATCCCACCCTAGCCCTCAACATACCTCCGCCCCTGCTTGCATGTATTCCCATTTTCCCTCGAGTTATTAAAAAAATAATAAATGTGAATAAGAAATATTTCATAAATACATCAACAATTTAGATATTTTATTATTCTACTGTAATTTAGATATTTTATTATTCTACTATAATGAATGTTTTTAAATAATTAACGTATTAAGAGAAATTAAATTCTTTATAATTTTAAAGACACATTCAAAGTGTTTGTTTGGTAATGGTATTCAAACTATTTTTTTAAATATTTTATTTGAAAAAATATCAAATTGATTTTTTAAATGTTTTTTTGATGATTTTAATGTTGCTGATTTTAAAAATAAAAAATTATAAAAATACATATATTTTTAATTGAAAAACATTGTACACCGCATTACTAAACACATCAAATATAAACATCAACACGAATTTTGAAATTTAATTAAGAAAAGACTTTGTCTCTGTTAAAAAATAATCAAAAAAACTATATATATATATATATATCCCAATTTTATCTGGAAAGAAAGAAAAATTGCCAATCCAGTTAAAAAAGGTTATCTGAGTATGTGAGTAATTTTTTTTATATGTAAAAAGAAGCTGATCATAGCTTTAATTTGGTGTTGTTATCGGAGATTATTTTCCTTATATTCACTTAACTTTTATTTTCATCTCAATCTGATATTTCATAGCAGCTTAGTTAACAAGATTTATTAGCAAATATCCCAAATTTTATCGGAGAATTTTTGTTAAGTTTAATTACAATAAATCTCTTGGGATTTAGTGTTATTTCAATCAATTCCTAAACTTTTATAGTATTTAAGGCCTGAATTAACCCTGCTGTTGAAGAAGAATCAAGATAGGCGAATTCTTTCTATCAAACCATTTCTAGAATAAATAGTCGATTGCAAAAAATAAAATAAAATTTAGGGAGTTAATTGAAAAAAACTTTAGAAGAACAGATCACAATGATTTTCTTTTAGGTAGTTAGTTGTTAATTACTCAAGAATCTAGAGGCAGATAGTAGTTTTGTTATCTTATTTTATCAAGAAAAGTATGAAAATGGCCACTCTACAATGATTCCCAAATGGTCCATTGGCTCAAAACATGTCATCCATGGGTTTGGTGTCGACAGAGATGGGTATAGTGGGAAAGGGACCTCAGGCCCCCGAAGCATGAAAATGCAAAACAGTCTCAATCTCGAGTACAAGAGACCAGAGATCCATCCTTGTTGATTTAAATCTAAGAAAACAAGCATGAGGGTAATTTGTGGAGATCATCATGGACAGATTTCTATCATTTTATCTTCCACTACTACAAAATGTAGTAATTAGCAACTAACTATTCCGTTACAAATAACATTAAAATTCATTGTTAAAACAATTTAGCAACGGAATCAGCAACAACAAATATCAGATGTAGATTTGTCGTTGTTGATTTTTTAGCAACATATTTGTTCGTTGCTGATTTTGCAGCAACGAAAATTCCGTTGCTTACAATCAGCAACGGATTTTTCGTTGCTAAAATTAGCAACGGAAAATCCGTTGCTGGTTTTGTGAATCAGCAACGGATTATCCGTTGCTGATTGATGAATTATTTACAATCAGCAACGGATAATCCGTTGTTGACTATATTATTTTTATTAAATTAATTTTTTATTTATTTATCAAAATAACTTTTAATTTGTTTAATTAATTATTTATGGATATTTTAAAAATTGTGGAATATATATAACCAACATAAATTAATATTAAAAATAACTGTATCACTAATAAAAAATGGAATAAAAATAATATTCATATTATAAAAATTTAGTTAAACTTGCATTAATACAAATAAGTCGAAATACAATTAAAAAACAACAACAAAAGATACAATCATGATGCTGGTTGCGGAGACGATCACTATTTGAGTTCTGGGGTATTGTTTGCAGTTGCTGCTGCTGCTGCTGTCCCTCAGGCTGTGGAGCTTGACTATGGAACCCAGATGAATAACCTGTCCTCCGAGGAAACTTGGCCAAACTCTGAAACAAAATAAGTAAATAAATAATTCAGTGCCCAACATGACAACATAGGACAAGTATGGTATGATGGTGACAAGTATGATTATCATAGCAACAGCACCATGGGCATGAATTTTTGCAGGAAACATTCACGGGGACACCTTCAAAAAATCACCAACATAAAAGTAAAAATAATAAAACAATAGCCCAAGTAAGAACTCGTCAAACATACCCATTGGTCTAGTTCCTGTTTCTCGGCTATAATCAATCAAGTCTTTCATACTATTTACCACTTCTGATATCTGCAATGATATGGAACAAATTATTATGAGAGAAAAAAATCAATCAGACATCAAATAAATTCAGCAACCTCATTAAACATCCTTGAAATCACCATTATCCATTTGACATTCTTACAGTTAAAAATCTTTTCAGTGCCATATCCAGACTTTAAGGAATCATAGGTAAATGTTGACAAAATAATTAAGATC
>Ga0307518_10003201_pt1 | contig 11827 bp, 12 predicted proteins | sample 25_EM_MG_FD_203889 | JGI IMG/M metagenome (GOLD analysis project Ga0307518, IMG submission 203889) | Populus trichocarpa ectomycorrhiza microbial communities from riparian zone in the Pacific Northwest, United States - 25_EM | ecosystem: Host-associated > Plants > Roots > Unclassified | place... | reverse complement strand
CTTGTTCAGGCTCTCCCCATTGATGACTCAGCCTGATTACACTGCTTATCAATCGCTTACCAATTTCTTACCAATCTCTTACCAAGCACTTAGTCATTTGTGCTTACAGGGCCACAGCCCCTCCTGCATATAAACCAGCAGCCAAAGGCTGCAAGGAAGTGTCTGCTTCCCCCTCAATAAAGCGACCACATTCACTCTCCCTCACTGTCTTTGGACTTGTAGGTCACCCAGTGCTGGCCTAAAGCTCCATTATTGTTGTTTGTCAGCTATACTTGATATCTGATCAGTTCTCTAGGCTCAAGCGCAGTCTAGCTCATCAATCCACTCCATCCCATCACTGTCCATCGCATTCTTGAAGCAGGAACTGTCCCCTTGCTTCCCCTCTGTCCCATCACTGCTGTTACACCCCTATTGTTGTTCCATCATCACTGCTCAACCCCAGGACTCTTCCTAACCACTGTGGTAGGCTGAAGAGGAGTCAATACCATCCCCAGTCACATATATTCCCCATCAGAAGCCCTTCCCTTCCCTTCTGCACCTTACCTGAAGGCTTGCAGCACATCCCCCTGTGAAGATCATATACCAGAACTGCAGAGGAATACCACCACTCGCTTATTGTTGTCATTTGGTGTTGGTTGTTGGTTGTTCTGACCTCTTCCCTCACTTAGACACACAACACATCATGTGATTAAGGTCGAGTTGTCATGTCCACTACCTTATAGATATAAAATACTTTTTTTTTACTCTACTGAATATTTGAGGAATGAAGGACTGGGAACCAGACTGGCACAGAGTTGGACAGGCTGGGCAGCTGGCTAAGTGCTGTCAAGTGCTGTCAGCTTGGCTAATCATTAGGGTTGGTTTTCTGATGTTATATTGTATATTTTGCTTGCGTCTGCCAGATGCATGATCTAATCAATGCCCCACACCTGTGGGTATACCTGTGACAAACCCTCATGGAACCTCACAGGAGGGATGAAATACCCTTAGTGGAACCCTCCTGCCATGTTGATCAGCTGCCATCAGTGGCTCAAGATGCCCAGAAGACTGGTGGGAGGGATGTAATACCCTCAGACCACCTTCCCCACAGTGTTGATCAGGCCTAGTAATAGATCACCATCAGAGCAAAACCATTACTGGAATTTGCAGGAACCTCAACCTGCATCAGCAAAGTTACAAACAGCTACTGATGTCTGACATGTCTGATGTGACTGCATGGTGTCTGATTTAGTCTAATTTGGATTGGCGAAGAAAAGGGCTTACAAATGTCTGAGTCAGAATACCAGCAAGGTTCCAGACTATCTCAGATGGTCCCAGACCACACAGATCTTGCAGATGACTCAGACCCCATGCATAAATAATTTAAAATGCAATCTTGAATGGATGGTGATCAATATACTTATCTTGAGAAATTTACAGTTGCTGCAGGCCAGATCGGGAGCGGGGGCACATGCCTTGCCTTTCCAGGAAAGAGGGGGCAGGACCCTGACAGTCGGGAGCCCATGTCAGCATGGGGGTGCCTCACTGGGACGGCATCATTGCCGTAAGTCCATGAGCATCAGTGAGCATGAGCCGTGACAGGCGTGATCGACAGAGTGCTCAACGGAATGGACCAGGTGCTGGGCTCAGCCAAGTGAGACTGTCCGAAGGCCAAGGGATGAAAAAACTCAATTTGGCGGCTCGCTGTTGGATCACCAGACTCATGGGACAGAAAAAGCATTGTAGCATTGTAGTGACTCTAGGGTGCAGGAACACAAATAAAAGGAAATGTCTAGTTGAAAAACCAAAACAAAAAATGAAAATGATTGCTGGTCACTGTCATCAACTCGTTGTCACTGCTGGGCAGCGTGGGAAGCCTGACAACAGCCTCGAACCTCCGCATCTCCTCAAACCTGGCGAGCACAGGTGATGGCTCTGAAGAGCACTGCAATGCCCTTCTCGATGGCATCCCCATATGCCTGAATAAATTCCTCCTCATTTCTATTGTACCTGAGTGAACACGTCAGTGAGCATTGACATGATATTAAGAAAATTGAGGGAGTAGTAGGCACTCACCGCTCAAGGAATTCGGTTGCAATTGTGTGCCGCTGGTTGTACTTTGATTGCCACTTGCAGTTGGATCTGTGCATATACTCGTACAGCCAATCTTTGAGGGGAATATACAACTTTAGTTGTGGGTCACCTTCCAGCCAGTGTTGGACAACAATCTTCCACCCTTCCCTTGCTGGGGTTCTTGTCCTATGACCAGGCACATCGGGAATGACAATGAGACTTGGGCATTCAGAGTAGCTACTTTTGGAAGTGACTGGTGGTGGCTGGGTGACCGGTAGTTGCACAGATGTGCAAGTGAATGAAAAGTGTCGTGGGCCAACAAAGTTTTTCTCAGGCACTGGGACAACCGGTGGACTCAGAGCGGGTACTAGGCTCGTCGGGAGGGCACCGCACTCTGTCACACATGCACAGTCCACTCAAAGTAAGAAATCAATGATGAAGAGAGGCAAATTCAAACGGCGTACCTCTAGTACCAAAAGCCGGGGAATAATTGCCAATGCCTGTTGTACTAGGTAGGGTGCCCGAGCGCATAATGATGGCCTCAGTGAGACCGCAGAGAGAATTTGTGACATTGCCCAGCATGTCTTCGATGTGCCCAACCTTGGTACACACAGTGGACATGGAGTTGTCCAAGGTCACGACACAGTCGTGGATCTCCCTCAAATCTGTGGTTACCAATGAATGGAAGGAATGAAGTTCCTCTCTTGAGGCCAGTGCTAGAAGAGCGCGGTCAGCAATGAGTGACATATCAGTGTCACTTCAACAGGGATGCCACAATGTGTCACTATAATCGTGCTGGTAGTAATGTAGTTCATCCAAAAGGTAACGAATCAGGGTGTAGTTCTGCAAGTGCAATGGTAACAATGTCAAAAGAAAAAAGACGAGAAAGGAAACTTGACACTCAACATGCTCGCCCTCTGCCCATCTGCCCCACCATCGAACCACATCCAAGTCCCATTTCTCTTCTCCACGTGCCTGGATGAACCAATATTGCGCTCCTCCCTGTTGGAAACAATGCGTTGTGAAATTGCCTTCAATACCACTGCCTGCAGTTGCCTCATTGATGTATTTCTGGATCTTATCATGCAATATTGGTTCACCAGGGTACACAGCTCTGTTTGCACCTATTGCAGGGAAGACAAAGTCTCCATCCACCATTGGACAGCCAAGATGTGCATATTCAAGCCACCTCATCCAAACGAGCAGCCAGAAAAATGAGTCGCAGGACATAAAGTCGGGTCGTGGGTATATCTTGTAATGATTACCTATGGCAGTAGCATTCGGACAGTAGCTGCATCAGATCTCAAGCAACTTACTTTGTAGGTCTATTTCTCAGTTACCCTTGTCGGTCTTTTTTTGCCATCCTTTAGATGAATCTTGTAATAAATTTCGTGATCACTATCAGTCAAGGTATCATCCGCTCCCTGTAGATATTTGAGAAGGACGAAGTCTGCCTGTGAGACATCCATTCGAATATCTTCATGTTTGAGCTTCACAAGCTCGAAGCACCTGCAGAAATTATTTGGTAAGCCAAGACAGATCAATAGACATCTGAATTAATGTCATACCTGCTCCAGATTGTCCAAGCTGTGGAAGTAAAGGCAAGGAATTGAAGGTATTTCATGATCTGCCTCTTTGCGCTGTCGCTGATGCCACATGCACTGGGTAAAAGCCTTCCCTTAGTTAGCATGATGCTGAGGAAATTCAATGCGCTTTCAATTTCTGGACAAATTGATTTTGTCCACACAAGAATCTTATCCATATGCTCTTTCTTCATCGCAGATGAATGCACATGGTCAGCTCCTTCAGCACCTATTTTGTGTTTGACTGCTGTCATGATATCCGCAATGTCTGCTGAGTTTGCAGGGTTCCCTTCCCATTGCTGTTGTGCATCATTATGATGCCATTTATTACGGTAGGTGTCACCATCACTAATGACAAGGCTGCATTAATTCATTGAAGCATAAGGCAATTGAAATTCACGCGTTGTCCCACAGCTTTTTGTAGGCTGCATGCACACCTTCAACTGTGCTCTGACCCCACTCTTGGCCGAACCCCTTCAATGACAGGTACAAGGAGAGTGCCTTGGCAGAGAACCTATTTGGTATGTCTTCAAATGCATGTTTGAATTCTGGGTCCTTGAAGTCTTCGAGACTGCTGCCAGAAGCATCATTTCCACCACTAACGACACTCTGCAGCCACTCGCGCCCTTGACGGACATGTCCAGCATAAGCTTTCTTGGTTTGGTTGGACTGTAGGTGCGTGTCTTTGCCCTCCTGTGAGATCTGCTTAACCTGTTCTAATGTCGAGCTCTCTGGTCCTTGTGTCTTCTTCTTGGACTTGTTTGGAGACTCGGGAACCACAGGTTGTTTCTTGACAGATGCTTTTTGCCTCGTCATATGTCCGTTGCATGTAGTTTGAGTGTTGAGGTAGCCAGGGGGTTTGTAGCACTGGGAATAGTCAAGAGATGGGTTCACACCATTTGAAATGCGAGTATGACACAAAGTCTGACATCAACAAGGACAAGAGAAATCTAATGTGATACAGATCTTCGTCAAGTCTACTATTGCTACGACGACATTTAAGACCCTCCTGACAACTTTTCAATCTGAAACTATGAGATCCACAATGCTATCCTTCTCATATATAATTCCAACTTCATTTTCTTTCTCGAGAGGCATTGGTGTCTGCAGGTGAGATTAGCAAGTTTCCATCTGCACAATATCGAGGCCACATACCAACACCATCTTATGACCAGTGACTCGAGAGCCCTGTGATAGATGGGGTGCACCATAGTCAACCACACAGGCTGGTATTTCCATAGCGTGAATGTGCCAGGCTGCAATTAGAGGTTTTTGAGCTGTGCCAACATGTCCTGAAATGCCAAACATGGTCGCTGCATGAAGTGATACATTCTGAACAGACACATTGTACCCAGTAAGCGGCTGAGCAGGTGTTGACTTCTGATGTGAGGTTACAATGTGAAGATCGGCAGGTGAAAACATAAAGGCCATGTTATGTGGTCGAGGGAGCTTAATGAAAACATCAGCTGACTTTCTTGTAACGACATTGGTAGCTTACCTGACAGAGCGCACAAACTACTACAGCAGTCCAAACACCACTCAAATTTTTGAGGACTGCTTCTGTGGCCCAAGAAAAATGCTGTACACAGAATCTGCTGATAGCCGTCAGGTCAGGCTGACGACATGTCACCAAGTCAGAAAGGTCAGGCTCATCCTTCGACCATGAGGTCAAAGGGGACAAATAGTCTGCAATGATAACAGGATCAGGGAAGTCAGTCATGCCCTGAATGACATGAGCAAGATCACAATATTTGCGCTGCAGGATTCCAAGGGGATCCGATGTAAGAACCCTACACAACTCCTTCCGCCAATCAACAAGGAATGTTGAGACGAATTTGAGTAAGGGGAGTGTGTTTGCGGCATGCAAGAGCGTGTCACCTAGCCCATACTGGGCAAGCCTGTGCGCGATACCAATACCACATCCTTGAACACCATCCTGTCAAAGCTGTGTCAGTGAATAATGATCAGGACACCAACAATGTACACTGCGGTCACCACGGCTCATAAGCACAATAAGAAGTAACCCACCTCGGCTGAGGTGGGCACCATACTTCAATGCATCTTCAGTGAAAACATTGACCACTTTGTAATGTTCGTGTTGCAGGGAGCTATTGTCTGTCAGCTTTGCTAACATTGAAAACCGGTAAACTGACTTACCTCCAAATAACACACGATGCACCGAACACGAGCATGTCACTGTCATCTGACACAATGGCATCAATGGTGCCAAGGGCATTGAGCTTGGCAAGTTCAGCTTCAGCTTCACCAGGGGCCTCAGGAGGATGTCAGCACTTGCAGCGGCTGTTGCAGTGATGAACATACCTCATGCCAGGTAAATCCAAAGGCAGAAAGTAGTTCTTGAAAGCATTGTGTAAGGAAATGGGGTGCACTCTTGTGCTTTCCACATGCCCGTCTTGGCATTTGTGATCCGTTGAAGACGAAGTGAGCATGGAGTAACATCTGTGAGATGGTGACAAGGCGACAAAATATGGTTTGGATCTCGGGGGATTCACTGGTGCTCGTGTTGTTAACATCACAAGCGGCATGCATCCAGAGGCTATGTAGACCATTGTAAGTCAGTTTTATGTCCTGGATGCAATTCAGCATGTGCCTTACCTTGCATTAAATCCAACATGCATGAGCTGCAGGGCATCCCCTGTATTGAGTGGGTGAAAGCCCTCACTAGCAACAAACTCATCCAGTGTGCATCGACTCGCAGCAGGTGCAACAACCTGGAAGCATTAGTTGGCTCTCAACACAAGTCAGCATGGCTGACTTACTGTCCATAATCCATCAATTCCCATGGTGCTCATATTGAAAAGGCTCGAGGGGCTGGATGCACACGCACTGTGATTTGTAATCAGGGGCTGCAAGGTGGCCCGACTAGCAAATCCAAGTACCATAAGGGAATATGAGGATAGCAAGATGGGGCCTGGCATGAACAAGGCGGTGATACATATTGACAATGGACCACATTCAGAGTGCTCAGCCATCACCTTGGCATGTGTTGTAACATCGGTAGGTGAGAGGTGGTTAAGCTCAAGCGCCTGAGTCTTGATCCACCCACTGAGAGGGTCAAGGTCTTTTAGTAAGAAGTCATCCCTGGGAAGGTGTGAGGGAGGTTCAACAGTGCTAGTTGATTCCGCACTGAGGTGGCCAAGTTATTGCCCTAATTTCCTTGATGTGTTTGTTATCAGGGGGGGAGGGGGGAACTCTGTACAGGAATGCAGTCACCTGGGTCTGAAGGTCTGCAGCAGTAATGAAGGTGTGCAGAACATTCTTCAGCAGGACATATGTGTAAGATCCAGCGCTGTCTTTCACGTCATCATTGGACATGTAAATGTGCTGTAGGCAAAGAGAGAGATGTGTAGCGGAGATTGCACAGACACACCAGTCTGACTTGCTGCTGAAGACCTGTTGTTCGCAATTGGTAGTTGTCACAGTCTGTATGGTATCACCGTGGATGTTAGTCATTTGGCTACGGAAAGGCATTAGCTTTACTTGAAGATGTGGCATGCATCAACTTACATCTGAATGGCAGTGACCTGGCCCTGTGCCTCAGTGCCCTTCTCAAGTTCTGCCAATTGCCGTCGTTGCACTGAGGGTATGACAATGAAACGGGATGTAGAGGTGGGGTATACATAGCAATTCTTGTCTGTTGAATAGCAAATTGTGAGGCCAGGTTGGTGACACCACTGTGTACAATATCTGGCTTCTTTTGTTGAGAAGAAAGCCTGCTCTAGATGCAACTGACAAGTGAGAGGTGTATATGTACAATATTACCATACCGCCAGGGGGGGGGGGGGGGGGTGAAGGCGAACATCTTGCTTTTGGTTGGTGGTGTGTGAACATGTTCTGATAGCTTTGAGTACCCTGGTGATGTGGAAGCCAACATGATCTTGACAGAAAGATCCGTGATGCTGACTGGGGTGGGGTGACACAGATGAGGTGGGCAATGACGTAGATTATGAGGGCAAGGGAGTCTTTGGGGGTGAGTTGAATGAGGGCAGTGAAGGCACATACTGTGCATTAGGTGAAGAGTACCATTGCTCGTTGGACAGCAATGGGTGAGGCCACAGGTGGGGGGGGCGAACGGTATGGCAGCAGGTGGTGGGGTGGAAAATCCTTGCATACCATGTCTTCAAATTCCTTCAACGTCACTGGGTCAATGTTCAGCCCCCACTCCAAATACTGGCACGCCTCCCTCCATCTGATTTACTATCTCCCTCAGCTGGAACATCCCTGTGCGACGATCGATGCAGACAACCTGAAAGATGATGTCACGAATCTTACTGGCAGTTAGCAAAGCAATATTAATGTTGTTGTGCTTGCCGAAATCCTTTGTACACTGTCAATACAATTGTTGCATACTAAGGATGAACCAACTCACAGCCAAGATGAGATCCTTCATTGCAACCTTGACCTTGATCCACTCCTCATTGGAAATGATGGCCACACAAAGTGAGGCTCCATGATTGTGTTCTTATCTGGGTGAAGGATAACCTTGGCCTTTTCATTGTTGACATGTAAACCACGAAGTAATAGGATGAGACGAGAGAATGCAGTGTAACTGGAGATAGACTTCAGCCAATCATTGTACAGACTGAATAGAACCATCTGAGGTTGTGTGGCGTGCTACAAGAACCAACTTAGAAAGACAGCCCCAGGGTTGGTAATGGAGCACCTACCAGAATTAGGTCACCGAACTTCTCCATCTTCATACAGGCTTGGAACGGGAGTTGAAGCTTGCTACCCTTGATGACGATGTTGGGGAAGTCGAGCAAGTGGACCTCAATGGGATCTACATATTTGTTCCGAATGGTTACATGGAGAATGATGAAACACATTAAGCAAGAAACATACCCAACATGCCCTTGCAAGTCACAATGACCTGCTTAGGCTGCTCTTCGACAGGCAATGAGCGGACCAAGGCAGCAACTTCTTCGGCGGTCTTCCATTTTGCGAGCTGTCCAAGACGCTTCTGGCCCACCCAGACGCTGGTATGAATGACCTTCAAAAGCAATTGGCCAGATCTAGGGTTAAATATAAAGATAGCACCGTCTGGAAAAAGTATTTGAAACCTTTAACATGATAATTCTTAGGCGGAACACTTACTGATAGGCTTGGTGGTCAAGTTACCCTCAAATGTCTTGTGGATGGTGACATGGTAGACATTGGTGTCATCCACGAATCCTACAAGTTGATTAATATCCAGTTGATGTTGTATATATATATGGACTGGGGTGCTTACATATGATTTGATTGGAAAACAGTTTGGAGTAGTTCTGGCTATTCAAGTATGGTTCTGTTGGCTCTGAAGAATACAGCTGGAGACCCTTCTGGATGCGCTCTCGCAAAACATGACAAGCAGGGTTTGCCTTCATAATTTTTGTCATGGCAATCAAAGGCTTCATGCCAGGGAACCGGTTGCCATACGCTGACCAGAGGTTGTATGCAAGATCCATGCCAATCATAACACCTGTGGGGGACGGGTAGATACTCATAGAGTCCGATACCTGACAGGTAAGATAGAAAGTCAGTAGATGGGATATGAGAACGAAACAGTACACGTGCATAGTCCAAGAACTTCGCGTGTGTATATTGCTCGATATCATGTGAGTCAAAGTCACCCCAACAAAGCTGGACGTTGATCCAGTATTTGTTACTCGTTGTACCGTCCAAATATCCTTATTCTAGTACAGGAAATTCACATCAGCTTGATTTGAGAAAACAGCAGGCAAAGGAAAGAACATACGTCAGTGACCAACGAAGGTTGAGTTATGTTCCACTTGTAAGCCGAGAATAACAAGATGTCAGCACAGGACAAGTTCATTTTGTAACTCTTTCGGAGGTGGATTGTTTCTTTTTGAACCATCTCCATCTGGAAAGGCTCAAGTTCTTGATCAAACACTTGACACAAATCCATGACAATGCTCTCGTGAACTATGGGTATCACTCAGTGAAAACTTACGTTATGAGCTAAGAATTGACTGACTTTTTTGCCACATCAAGCTGATCCCAAGGGCAGGGATCTTGCTGTGCATGAAGATACCAGTCAAGTCAAGTTGTACCTGGAAACTGACATAGATGTTCACTTGATTGACCGTTGGGCTCCACAGTGTGAAACGACAGTTAGGAATTTAGTTGAGACTCGAACATTGTGCATTGGTGAGCTTCTTGTATCGCATAGACTCTTCAAAACCAGCCTTCTACCCAGAAGAGACCCTTTCATGTCGGGAAGTATGTTCCCTTGAACAATGTGTGCTCCAAAATACCTTCCACACCACCTGGCACAGCAATGATGTCAACACAATAGTTGTTGAGCTGCTGCGTTTCCCCATGATGCCATGACACCCACCGATGGGTTACTGTAATCAACTTTGGTCAAACAGGCACAAAATGGATAAGAGAGTAGACTTACTGTTTAAACAGTGCATGACGATCCTTCTGGAAAAGAGTATTGACATGCAGGATACCCTCTGCCCCAGCTGTCCTCTAGATCCTCAAGAATAAGACATCAGTTTTGCACATTCACCTCCTTGTGTTTCATCAAGTACTCTGACAACATGAGCAGAGTCCAAGAGGAGCATCCCGGTGCGGAAGTGAGCAACCATGAAACAAAACCATGAGTAATTGCTAGGGAGTAAAAGAGTGAAACTAACCTCCGTCACCCCACACAGTTTACAGTCCACGTCCTTCAGTCCATCGCCATGGTACTCGTCAACTGCTCCCTTCCCCCCCCCTCTTTCAGCCCTGCACTCAATCTCGCATTGCCAGGTTACTCACTAACAAGTGCTCGGTATTCCCCTACATCACCTTCTTTCTCACCTATGTCACCCTGCTACAGTCCACAGTCCCTGTCCTTCAGTCTGTCGCTGTGGTACTCATCGACTGCCCCCCCCCTCTTTCAGCCCCACATCACCAAGATGTGAGTTCGAGTTCCCTGCACTCAATCTCACACCACCGGGTTACTCACCAATGAGTCCTCGGTATTCCCCTACATCACCTTCTTTTTCACCTATGTCACCCCACTACAGTCCACAGTCCCCACCCTTCAGTCCATTGTTGCGGTACTTATCGACTGCCCCTCTCTTTCAGCCCTGCATCACCAAGATACAAGTTCCACTCCAAGTTCCCTGCACTCGATCACACATCGCCGGGTTACTCACCAACAAGTGCTCAGTATTCCCCTACGTCACCCCGCTACAGTCCACAGTCCCTGTTCTTCAGTCCGTCGCTGCAGTACTCACCGACTAGCCCCCTCTCCCTCTTTCAGCCCCACATCACCAAGATGCAGGGTTCTGCTCTTCCCCGCACTCAATCTCACATCACTGGGTGAGTCCTCAGTATTCCCCTATGTCACCTTCTTTCTCACCTACGTCACCCCCACTACAGCCCACAGTCTTCGTCCTTCAGTCCGTCACCACGGTACTCATTGACTAGCCCCCCCTCCCCTCTTTCAGCCCTGCATCACCAAGATGCGAGTTCTGCTCTTCTGACATTTGGTGAGTCACACATCAACTTCACCTGCACTCAATCTCACATCACTGGGTTACTCGCCAACAAGTCCTTGGTATTCACTGCGTCGCCCCTCTACAGTCCACATTCCCCTATCCTTCAGTACTCACCAACTAACCCCTCTTTTGGCCCTGCATCATGAATGTTCCATGTCCAGATTCACCCTGTATGGGTCTTTGTATTATTGTAGTATAGAGTTACTTAGGTAGTGATACTTGGATAATAATCAGTGGGTGCTCAGCACTTAGCATTGAAAACTTGCAGTGTGAAATTGATAGTATCAACTGAATCACTGAGGACAAGTCCAGTGATGATCAGTGATAGTACTAGACTCATCTACTACACATTAAGTCGCCTTATGACTGAGACAATCCAATGTTCTATCTGTGAGCTCTACTCTGCGAGTCTGCTCTGCTCTGCTCTACTCTACTAATACATGATTCTTGTGTGAGTTTGAGTTGACTTAGTTCTTGAAGTCATTCACTCCATATCGGTTCAATGCTGTATGGTACGTCATGCAGCCTTAAGGACACCACATGCCGATTGATTGTTGAAGCAATACCTATGTACGTAGAGGAACTGCTACTCCTGCTCACCTGTTGTGTGGAAGGGACAAGCTGAGATGATAGCGGTAGCTGGTCAAGAGCTGTTATATTATATAAGCGATGAACGCT
>Ga0307518_10003200_pt1 | contig 11829 bp, 12 predicted proteins | sample 25_EM_MG_FD_203889 | JGI IMG/M metagenome (GOLD analysis project Ga0307518, IMG submission 203889) | Populus trichocarpa ectomycorrhiza microbial communities from riparian zone in the Pacific Northwest, United States - 25_EM | ecosystem: Host-associated > Plants > Roots > Unclassified | place... | reverse complement strand
TGGCTGTGGTGGACGACAAGCCATGGCCGGGGCGCGCGCCGGATCGCCAGGCGGCTGGACATGATGGCGGGCCGCGGCGAGGGGGGCGAGCGCATCAGCATCCTGAAACAGCGCCGCTATGCCACGTCGCCGCTGCTGGAGCGCTGGCTGACCCGCGTGCCGCAACTGGTACCGCTCGATCGCCTGCTGCTGCAATCGGGGCTGGGCTGGCAGGTGGCGCAGTTCCTGGGTGGCGCGCTGCTGCTGTTGCTGACGACGTTGCTGGTGCTGCCGTTCCTGTCGGCGCCGCTGCTGCCGGCGTGCGTCGCGCTGGCGCTGGCCGCTGGCGCACCGTACGGCGTGCTGCTGCGCGCGCGCGCGGCGCGCCTGAAGCACATCGAGGCGCAGCTGCCGGAAGCGGCCGACTTCCTGGCGCGGGCACTGCGCGCCGGTCACTCGTTCGCCAATGTGCTGAAGATGGTGGGCGACGAGATGCCGGAGCCCATCGGCGGCGAGTTCAAGGCGACGTACGAAGAGGTCAACTACGGCGTGCCGATGAACGAGGCGCTGCACAATATGGCGACGCGCATTCCGCTGACGGACCTGCGCTACCTGGTGCTGGCGGTGCTGATCCAGCGCGAATCGGGCGGCAACCTGGCCGAATTGCTGGGCAATATCGGCCGGCTGACGCGTGCCCGCCTGAAGCTGCTGGCGCAGGTGCGCGTGCTGTCGGCGGAAGGGCGCATGTCCGCCTGGATCCTTGCGCTGCTGCCGCTGGGGATGATGGCGATTTCCTGCCTGACCAACTACGGCTACATCAGCATACTGTGGACCGACCCGTCGGGCGTGCGGCTGCTATGGATCGCCGCCGGCATGATGCTGGCGGGCGTGGCGTGGATGCGCGTGGTGATCCGCATCCGCATATAGGACAAGCATATGACTCCCCAACAACTGCTGTTCCTGCTGGTCGTCTTTATTGTCGTCGTCGGGATGGTCCTGGCGGGCGTGGCGCTGTTCGCGCCGGCCGCGCTGCGCGACCGGCTGCGGGCCTTCCGCGCGATGCCCGATCAACCCGAACTTGCCGGCGACAGCCAGTGGATCGAGCGCGTGGCCCGCGCGGCGCAGCCTTTGACGAAGCTGTCGCTGCCCGAGGAGGGCTGGGAACGGTCGCCGCTGCGTACCAAATTCATCAACGCCGGCTGGCGCCACCATTCCGCGCCGACGCTGTACTTCGCCGCCAAGACTGTGCTGTCGCTGGGGATTCCCGCGCTGCTGGCGATGCTGATGGCGGTGGCGCAGGGCGGCGTGCTGCGCAACGGCTTCCTGGCGATCCTGTTTACCGGCGCCGCCGCCGGTTACTACCTGCCCAATTTCGTGCTGAGCCGCACGGCGGCCCGGCGCCGCCGCGAGATCTTCGAGAACATTCCCGACGCGCTGGATCTGCTGACGGTGTGTGTCGAGGCGGGCCTGTCGATGGAGCGCGGGCTGACCAAGGTCGCCGCCGAAGTGCACGTCAAGAGCATCGTGCTGGCGCAGGAACTGCAACTGGTGCTGATGGAAATGCGCGCCGGCTTCAGCAAGGAAAAGGCGCTGCGCAACTTCGCGCTGCGCACGGGAGTGGAAGATGTCGACACATTGGTCGCCATGCTGATCCAGTCGGAGCGCTTCGGCACCAGCATGGGCGACTCGCTGCGGGTGCACTCGGAGAACCTGCGCCAGAAGCGCAGCCTGCTGGCAGAGGAAGCCGCGGCCAAGATTTCGCTGAAGCTGATGATCCCGCTGATCTTCTGCATCTTCCCGACGCTGCTGGTGGTGCTGATGGGGCCCGCGGCGATCCATATGGCGCACGAGGTTCTGCCGATGATGAGCGGCGGACGATAAACGAGGAGCTTACGATGAACCGACACGGCACGATACTGGGAGCGGCATGCGTCGCCTGTCTTGGCTCCCTGCTGCTCGGCTGCAGCGCGCCGGTGGAGACCGGGGCGCCGGTGCCCACGGCGTCCGCGCTGTCTTTCGGCAGCGCGGACGGCTACTACACGCTGGGCCGCGCCGAGCACGCAGCCCGCCATGCACCGCTGGCCCAACGCGCCTACGAAGAGGCCCTGCGCCGCGATCCTGCCCATCGCGGCGCGCGCAACGGCCTGGCGGTGCTGCTGGCCGAAGCGGGTGACTACGCCGGCGCCATCACGTTGTGGCGCGCGCTGCTGGTGGAATCGGTCGACCTGCCGGCAACGGAGCAGGGCTTCCTGCTGGGGAACCTGGGCTACGCGCTGTACCTGAAGGGCGAGCGCGAGCAAGCGGCGACGGTGCTGGGACTGGCCTGCCTGCGCGACCCGTTGCAGCCCGTCGCATGGGAGCATCTGGCCGCCGTGCTGGAAACGCTGGGGCAGAGGGAGCGCGCGCTGCAGATGATGAAGCAGGCGCGCATGCTGCGCACGCACGACCTGCGCAGCGATTACGCCGCCGCCGGCGGCACCGCGCCGATTGCCGCCGCTGCTATCGTCGATGGCGCGACGGAACCCAGCCTGTGGCCGGACGACCTGGCCCGCACGGAAGTACGGGCCGTGGGCGCCGCGCTGGTGGAAGTGCGACGCGTGCCGCCGCGGGTGCAGGTACCGGAAGCGCTGCCGGCGGCGATGACCGCCAGGCGTGTCGGCGCGCCGGCGCAGTCCGGGTTGCGCCTGGAGATCAGCAACGGCAACGGCGTGCGGGGCATGGCCGGCGCGTGGGCGCGCGACCGCCATGTCAGTGCGATCGGCTGGAAGTCGGTACGGCTGACCAACACCCGGCCGTTCGCCGTGCCGGACACGCGCATCGAATATGGGGCGGAGGGCGAGGCGGTGGCGCGGGCGCTGTCGGAGCGGCTCGGCTTGCCCGCGCCGCGGGCGGCGGCCGGCAATGCGGCTGCGGACCTGCGCATCGTGCTGGGCTGGGACCAGCGTGCGGCGACACCCCTGGCGCCCCGCAACGTCACGCAGGCGCCGTGACGGCTCATTGGACGATCATTGCCAGGTCACGTGACCCAGGCCGCGCGCGCTGGCGTTGCGCTTGGCGGGCTGGCCATAGACGGTGGCGGAACCGAGCCCCGTCAGGCGCAGGTTCGCCGAGGTTTTCGCATAGACGCTGGCGCCGCCGAGACCCGTCATGTCGACGTCCACGCTGTCCGAGTGCAGTTGCTGCGCATCGAGGCTGCCGACACCGCCGAGGCGGGCGCGCAGGTTGCGGCTCTGGCCCGACACGATCATCTGGCCCGCACCACGCAGGTTCAGGTCCACGCTTTCCGCGTTGCCCGTGTTGACGGTCATGCTGCCCGCGCCGTTCAGGTGCGCGTCGACATTGCGGTACTGGCCGTTCAGCTGCATGGCGCCGGCACCGTCGAGCGCCACGCGCAGCTTGTCGCCCGTGAAGCCGTACACCTCGGCGCTGCCGACACCGGCGGAGACCAGCTCGACCAGGTAAGGCAACGTCAGCTCGGCGCGCAGGTTCGGCCGGCCGATCTGGATGCCCTTCAGGTCCGTGCCGATGCGCAGCGTTTCACCGCGTTGCGTGACGGTCACCTTGGCCAGATAACGCCGGTCGCCCGAGATGACCAGCGCCGCGGATGGCCCCTGTCTCAGCTGCAGGTCGATGACGCCGTCGAGTACCACTTTCAGCGTGCGCGCATCCACGGCACGGGCCTCGCTGACAATGTCGTCCGCCCGGGCAGCGCCGTTCGCGCCGGCGTACAGGGCCACTGCCATCATCGTTGCGTTGACAAATTTGTGCATCGGGCTCTCCGTCTGAAAGTGGGCGGTGATGCGGCGATTACAGTGCGGCTTTTTCGGCGGCCGTCAGGCGCTTGGCGCTGACGACGACAACCGGCATGGCGGCATCGTGCTTGACCGCCATCGTGACGGCGGGCGCTGGTGCGACGGCGCGCTGCAGCTTCGGCACGGCGGCCGTGGCCAGGCTGGTGGCGCCGATGACGACGAGGGTGGCGAGGAAGATGGCTTCCATGTTTTTGGCGATGTTCATGATGGGCTCCTTGGGGTGATCGGTTAGTCTGCAATGTGCAGCCCACGCTGGTTTGTGTGCTGCCTTGATTGAACTATAGAGACCCACCCCGCCCGCCACCACCGGCGTGCGACGAACTGCTGTTTAGGCGATATGAGCTGCTGAAATGAGCTGAATTAATGCGCTGATCAAATCAGCGCGGCAATCGCTTGACCGACAGCCGTCGTATCGGCCATGCCGCCCATGTCCGGCGTGCGCGGGCCGTCCACCAGCACGCGCTCGATCGCGGCCATGATGGCATCGTGCGCCTGGCGATAGACGGCGTCGCCATTGCCGAGGAAGTCCAGCATCATCGCACCGCTCCACACCATCGCGACGGGGTTGGCGATGTTCCTGCCGTAAATGTCGGGCGCCGAACCGTGCACGGGTTCGAACAGCGACGGGAACGCGCGCTCGGGATTGAGGTTGCCGGAAGGGGCGATACCGATCGTGCCGGTGCAGGCGGGTCCCAGGTCGGACAGGATGTCGCCGAACAGATTCGACGCGACGACCACGTCGAAGCGCTCGGGGCTCAGCACGAAGCGGGCGCACAGGATGTCGATGTGGTACTTGTCCCACTTCACGTCCGGATAGTCCGGCGCCAGCGCGGCCACGCGCTCGTCCCAGTACGGCATGCTGATCGAGATGCCGTTCGACTTCGTGGCCGACGTCAGGTGCTTTTTCGGGCGCGATTGCGCCAGGTTGAACGCGTAGCGCAGGATGCGGTCGGTGCCGTGGCGGGTGAATACCGCTTCCTGCAGCACCGTCTCGCGCGCCGTGCCTTCAAAGATGCGGCCGCCGACGGACGAGTATTCGCCTTCCGTGTTCTCGCGCACCACGTAAAAATCGATGTCGCCCGGCTGCTTGTTGGCGAGCGGGCAGGGCACGCCGGGCATCAGGCGCACGGGGCGCAGGTTGACGTACTGGTCAAACTGGCGGCGGAACTGCAGCAGGGAGCCCCACAGCGAGATATGGTCGGGCACCAGGTCGGGCATGCCGACGGCGCCAAAATAAATCGCATCGAACTCCCGCAGCTGCGCGAACCAGTCGTCCGGCATCATCTTGCCGTGCTCCAGGTAGTAGTCGCAACTGGCCCAGTCGAACGACGTGAACTCGAGCGGCAGGTTGAAGCGGCCTGCGGCGGCCTGCAGGGCGCGCAGGCCTTCGGGCATGACTTCCTTGCCGATGCCGTCGCCGGGGATGACTGCGATGCGTTGGGTTTTCATGGGGGCTCCTCGTGTAAAGGCACAGCATAGCGCCGAACGGCCCGGATATAATCAGCCGACTCGTGACCTGACCTTACACACTTCGTGAAGAATCTGCCGCTGCTGGAAGACCTGGACCTGTTCTGCGCCGTCGTGCGGCACCGCAGTTTTACCGCCACGGCCCGTGCGCTGGGGGTATCGAACGCCTATGTCAGCAAACGGATCGCGGTTTTGGAGACAGGTTTGCAGGCCCGTTTGCTGCACCGCACGACGCGCAGCGTGGCGCTGACGGAGCAGGGGCAGGTGGCGCATGGCTGGGCGCTGCGCATCCTGGACGACGTCGGGCAGCTGGGCGAGGCGGTATCGACGGAAAAGCTGGCACCGGCCGGCCTGCTGCGCATCTGCACCAGCTCCGGCTTCGGCCGCAACCGGGTGGCGCCGGCCCTGTCCGCGCTGGCGCTGCGTTATCCCGCGCTGGAGATCCAGCTGGAGCTGCTGGACCGCGCCGTCGACGTGATCGGCGAGGAGTTCCACCTCGATATCCGCGTCGGCCAGGCGCACGAGCCGCACCTGATCTCGCGCCGCATCGCCAGCAATGCCCGCGTGCTGTGCGCGGCACCCGGCTACCTGGCGCAAGCCGGCACACCGGCGACACTGGCGGACCTGGCGCGGCATCGCTGCATCGTCATCCGCGAGCGCCACGGCGATTTCGGGCGCTGGGTGATGCAGGGACCGGATGGGGAAGAGAGCGTCAAGGTGGATGGGCCGCTGTCGGCCAGCAATGGCGAAGTGGTGCACCAGTGGGCGCTGGACGGCCACGGCATCATCCTGCGCTCGCTGTGGGATGTGGGACCGGCACTGGCGCGGGGCGAGCTGGTGCGGGTGCTGCCGGGCTACGAGCAGCCGGCGGACGTGTGGGCGGTGTATCCGTCGCGGCTGTCGGCGTCGGCCCGGCTGCGCGTCTGCGTCGAGTTCATCGAAGCGTTTCTTGGAAACCGGTGACAGGCTCCGGTTGATGATTCGGAGCCTGTCACCGGTTTGTTTCAAGCCGCGTCCTGCTCTTCTTCCACCTTGGCCGCCCGCATCCACTGCACCAGCGGCCACGCATCCTTGAAGCCGGCCGCCAGCAGCGGCAGCAGCGCATCCGGATCGTTCAGGTCCAGGTCGACGTCGGTCCAGACAAAAAAGCTCTTCAGCTTGATGAACTCGATGTGCTCGTGCTCCGGATCGAACCCCTTGGGCGGGCGCTGTAATTTGCCCTCGTTCTGGATCGTGCCGTAGCGCGCCTTCAGGCCCTTGTTATTGAGCGCCTTGCGAAAGCCCGCCGCGTCTTCCACCATATGGCGGCGCAGCGCGCGCAGGCGGTGCGGCGGCGGCATGTATTCGCCGGCGCCGAACTGCAACTGGCCTTCGCCGTTGAGCTGGAAGTAGTACGTCGGGCCGCCGGCCATGCTGGGGCGGCGCATATCGTTCGGCGCCACCGCGGCGGAGAACGTGGTTTTGTAGGGCCGCTTGTCGTGGGCGAAGCGCACGTCGCGGTTGATGCGGAACAGTGCCTTCTTCGGGTTGCAGAACTTGACGGCGGGGTCGAATTTGCCCAGCTCCCCGATCACCTCTGTCACCAGTGCGAGGAATTCCTCGCGCAGGATGTCGTAGCGGGGCTTGTTCATGATGAACCAGGGGCGGTTGTTGTTCTCGGCCAGTTCCTGCAGGTAGCCGTTCAGGTCGCGCAAATGCATGGGGTGCTCTTACCTTACTCTTTACTTTTGGGGACGGGGCGCTTGCCCACGGTGATGGCCAGTTCGGACTCGCGGTTCTTGCGCAGCACGCGCATGGTGGCCTTGCCGCCCGGTTCCAGCTGGGCGATGAGGTTCAGCATCTCGGTCGTGTCGCGCACGGGTTTGCCCTCGACGGAGACGAGGATGTCGCCCGGTTTCATGCCGGCCTTGTCGGCCGGGCCGTTGCGTACGACGCCGGCGATGATGGCGCCGCTGTCGCGCTGCAAACCGAAGCTCTGTGCCAGCTCGGGCGTGATCTCCTGCGATTCCACGCCGATCCAGCCGCGCACCACGTGGCCGCTCTTGATGATCGATTCCATCACTGTTTTTGCCGTCGTCACGGGGATGGCGAAGCCGATGCCGACGGAGCCGCCCGTCTGCGAATAGATCGCCGAGTTGATGCCCAGCAGGTTGCCGTTGGTGTCGATCAGGGCGCCGCCCGAATTGCCGAAGTTGATCGCCGCATCCGTCTGGATGAAGTTCTCGAAATGGTTGATGTGCAGGTTGTTGCGGCCCAGCGCGGAGATGATGCCCATCGTGACCGTCTGGCCGACGCCGAACGGGTTGCCGATCGCCAGTACGACGTCGCCCACCCGGGCCTGGTCCGCATGGCCCAGCACGATGGCGGGCAGGCGGTCCAGCGCGATCTTGACGACGGCCAGATCCGTCTCCGGATCGCTGCCCACCAGCTTGGCGGCCGCCTTGCGACCGTCGGCCAGCACGACTTCGATCTCGTCCGCCGCCTCGATGACGTGGTAATTGGTCAGGATATAGCCGTCGGTGCTGACGATGACGCCCGAGCCCAGGCTGTTCTGGTCGTCGTCTTCCTCCTCGCCGTCACGGTCGCCGAAGAAGCGCTTGAAATACGGATCGCGCAGCAGAGGATGCTTGCGCGGCACGGCTTTCGACGTCAGGATATTGACGACGGCCGGCATGGCGCGGCCCGCCGCCGAGCGGAACGAACCGGGCGTGGGGGCGGGCGCGGCGACTGTCGCGACAGCCGGCTGCGTGGCGGTGCCCAGCTGCTGGCGGGTGCCGGGGCGGTCGCGCCAGTCGGGCTGGACCGCCGAATAAACGAAATACAGTGCCAGGACGATGGTCACCGCTTGCGCAAACAATAACCAGAGTCTTCGCATGGGCTGTTTCAGGTGTGGGATCGAATGCGCCTATTTTCGCAGGGAGTCGCGAATCTCGCGCAGCAGCACGATATCTTCCGGTGGCGGCGCCGGTGGCGCGGCCTCTTCCTCTCCCTTGCGGCGGGCCTTGCCGATCAGGCGCACCATCTGGAAGATCACAAAGGCGAGGATCAGGAAGTTTAGCAGGATGGTAAAGAAATTCCCGTACGCCAGCACGGCGCCCAGCTTCTTCGCTTCGATCAGGCTCAGGTTCGGATCCTGGTGATTCAGCGGCACATAGTAATTGGCGAAATCGAGCCCGCCGATCAGCTTGCCGATAGGCGGCATGATGATGTCCTGCACCAGCGAATCGACGATCTTGCTGAAGGCGGCACCGATGATGACGCCGACCGCCAGGTCGATGACGTTGCCCTTCATCGCGAACGATTTGAATTCCTGCAGCATGGCCATGGTTTTCTCCCGGTAGTGATAGGGTCAGATGATACTGTTTTTTCAATCTTGCGCCAAAGATCGGGTCCGTCAACAACAGTTCAGCTCGTGTCCACCATGGGGTCACACCCCGCCATGGACACGAGCCCGGCAGTGTGGCGCAGTTGAGTCCGTGTCCTGGTCGGGGTGTGACCCCAGGGTGGACACGAACTGGACCATTGGCCTGCCTAGTCACTCTGGCCTAGTGCGGGGACAGTTTCCCTTGCTGTATAAGGCTTTCTACGGTGCACTGCACCATGGCGAACACTTACGTCCCATGCAACGTTTCGCTTTAATAAGTCATACTGTTCACTTATAATTTAATGTTGCAAGATGGTCTGTTGTCGCTTATCAAAGATTCGAATTTTATAAAGATTGGGGTTTGTATGAGCATCGAGAAGCAGGTCGATCCCAGCCGGCGAGGCTTGTTGGTCGCAACATGTGCGGCAGGCGGCGTCGTCGGTTTGGGCACAGCAGGTACACTGGTCAGCACTTTCCAGCCGTCCGAGCGGGCGAAAGCCGCCGGGGCCCCGGTCGAAGTCGACATCTCCACCTTGCAGCCCGGGGAAATGCGCACCGTCGAGTGGCGCGGCAAGCCCGTCTGGATCCTGAAACGCACGCCGGAAATGCTGGCCTCGCTGCCGAAACTGGACAACCAGGTCGCCGATCCGAAATCCAAGCGTAATCCGGACGAGTTCACGCCCGAGTACTGCATCAACGAACACCGTTCCATCAAGCCTGAAATCCTTGTCGCCGTGGGCATCTGCACCCACCTCGGCTGCTCTCCTTCCACCAAGTTCGTCCCCGGTCCCCAGCCTTCGCTGCCGGACGACTGGGCCGGCGGCTTCCTGTGCCCGTGCCACGGTTCCACGTTCGACATCGCCGGCCGCGTCTTCAAGAACAAGCCTGCCCCGGACAACCTCGTGGTGCCACGCCACATGTACCTGGGCGATACCAAGATCCTGATCGGCAAAGACGAGAAAGGCGAGGCATAACATGGGGGCATTCAAGGAGACGAAATTCCCGGCCGACGCACCGGCGGCGCAGAAAGCGCTGGGCTGGGTCGATGATCGCTTCCCGCTGACGAAGCTGTGGAACGACCAGTGGGGCCGTTACTATGCCCCGAAAAATTTCAATTTCTGGTACATCTTCGGCTCGCTGGCGATGTTCGTGCTGGTGCTGCAGATCGTCACGGGCATCTTCCTGACGATGCACTACAAGCCGGACGCCAATCTCGCCTTCGGCTCCGTCGAATACATCATGCGCGAAGTGCCGTGGGGCTGGCTGGTGCGCTATATGCACTCGACCGGCGCCTCCGCGTTCTTCATCGTCGTCTACCTGCACATGACGCGGGCGCTGCTGTACGGGTCCTACCGCAAGCCGCGCGAACTGATCTGGCTGTTCGGCTTCGCCATCTTCCTGTGCCTGATGGCCGAAGCGTTCTTCGGCTACCTGCTGCCATGGGGCCAGATGTCGTACTGGGGCGCCCAGGTCATCGTCAACCTGTTCGGCGCCATCCCGCTGATCGGCCCGGACCTGTCGCTGTGGATTCGCGGCGATTACGTCGTCTCCGACGCCACCCTGAACCGCTTCTTCGCCTTCCACGTCATCGCCATCCCGCTGGTGCTGCTGGGCCTGGTTGCCGCGCATCTTATTGCGCTGCACGAAGTGGGCTCGTCCAATCCGGACGGCATCGAGGTCAAGGAGAACCTGGGCCCGGACGGCCACCCCGTCGATTCGATCCCGTCGCACCCGTATTACACGGTGCACGACCTGTTCGGCGTGTCGGTCTTCCTGCTGATCTTCTCGGCCGTCGTGTTCTTCGCGCCGGAAATGGGCGGATATTTCCTGGAATACAATAACTTCCTGCCGGGCGATTCGCTCAAGACGCCGCTGCACATCGCGCCGACGTGGTACTTCACGCCGTTCTACTCGGTGCTGCGGGCCACGACCGCCGACTTCATGTGGGTGCTGATGGTTGCCGTCGCCGCGTATGTGACGTTCCTGTGGCTCAAGTCGCGCCTGGCATTGCGTACGAAGGCCGTCATCGCCGTCATCGCGCTGGTCGCCATCGTCGGCATGCTGCCGCAGGTGCTGGATGCGAAATTCTGGGGCGTGGTCTTCTTCGGCGGTTCCGTTGTCATCCTGGCATTCCTGCCATGGCTGGATCACTCGCCGGTGAAATCGATCCGTTACCGTCCGCAGTGGCATAAGTATCTGTACCTGCTGCTGGCAGTGTCGTTCCTGGCCCTGGGTTACCTGGGCACGCAGCCGCCAAGCGTGATCGGCACGATCGTCTCGCAAGTGTGCACGCTGTACTACTTTGCGTTCTTCCTGCTGATGCCGTGGTGGAGTGCGATGGGCACGTTCAAGAAAGTGCCGGACCGCGTCACTTTCCATGCCCACTGAGCCCATCGAACCGCAAAGGAACAGAAGAATGAATTTCCATAAGAAAATTCTTGCGCTGCTGGCGCTGGTGCCTGCGCTGGCCTTCGCCAACGAGGGCGGCCACCCGCTGGATCGGGCGCCGGACCGTTCGCACGACATGGCGGCGCTGCAAAATGGCGCCAAGTTGTTCGTAAATTACTGCCTGAACTGTCATAATGCGTCTTCGATGCGTTATAACCGCCTGCGCGACCTCGGCCTGACGGAAGATCAGATCAAGAATAATCTGCTCTTCACGGGCGAAAAAGTGGGCGAAATGATGACCACGGCCATGCCGGCCAAGGATGCCAAGACCTGGTTTGGCGTGGTGCCACCCGACCTCTCCGTGATCGCCCGCGCCAAGGCGAGCCCGGCCGGATCTGGCGGCGACTATTTGTATACGTACCTGCGCACCTTCTACAAGGACGACACGCGGCCGACCGGTTTCAACAACCTGGTGGTCCCGAACGTGGCCATGCCACACGTGCTGTGGCAGCTGCAAGGGATACAAAGTGCAAAGATGGTAGAAGAGCAAGACCCGCATGACGCCGGCAAGAAAGTGCACAAGTTTGCCGGCTTCGAGCAGGTCACTCCTGGCACCATGAGCAAGCTGGAGTTCGACACCGCGGTGGCGGACCTGGTCGGCTACATGGAGTGGATGGCGGAACCGGCCCAGCAGACGCGCAAACGTCTGGGCGTCTGGGTCCTGCTGTTCATGACCGGCTTCGCATTCCTGGCCTGGCGCTTGAACGCCTCGTACTGGAAAGAAGTCAAATAATCAGCGTTGTGCCGGCGGACCCTTGG
>Ga0307518_10003199_pt1 | contig 11836 bp, 7 predicted proteins | sample 25_EM_MG_FD_203889 | JGI IMG/M metagenome (GOLD analysis project Ga0307518, IMG submission 203889) | Populus trichocarpa ectomycorrhiza microbial communities from riparian zone in the Pacific Northwest, United States - 25_EM | ecosystem: Host-associated > Plants > Roots > Unclassified | place... | reverse complement strand
CGCTTAAACAAAATTCCACACAACAACCAGTGTATGCCCAAAAATTCAAAATCTGTCTCAGAAATGCAGAGTGCAAAGAAAAATATACACATACTTAATTTTACGTCGGTGCCTGCTCGTTATTCTTCAGAACCGTATGAAAGTTGAATGAACACTTTGCAGGCTATAACAGAAAGTAGATAAACATATGTATGAGAGGTTATGCAACTGGAAAAACTTCAATATGCCATCAAAGCCTGTAAAATGCCTGAGGTAATCATTGAACAAACAAGCAACCAGATGGAACGAATACAAGATCCCACATTACTGATCTAGAATCACATAACTAAATTCTTCAAACAGAGGGGTTACTATTACTGATAGATAAAAATCAAACAAAAAAAAAAGGAAGATTACCAGATCAGTCGCTTATATGAAGGGGGGTGTGGGATGGTGAGCGAACGGGAGTGAGCGAGCTTTTGGTACCAAAAATAGTGGGGTCTTAGCGATCTGGCGCAGTGATGGGTTTTAGGGATCTGACGACAAACATGGAGTAATAGCTTAGTGATCTTCTTGTGGCTTTTACAGATCGGGGGGGTATGGTGACTGAAATCTTTTGCGTTCAGGGTATTTAGATCTGGAGGAGTGATTGGGGATCTTTAAGTCTCTGGTGAAGAAAAACAAAGTGAATCAAAATCTCTGGAGCAACGGTTACAGTGTTGTGTTTGTAAGGGGGGGATAATGTTGTCTAATTTTTTCAACGGTCTTAAGCACCACAAATTTGTCAAATTTTGATTGTTTGTTTACCGTCTTTAGACCAGCTTTTCACGTGAAAAGCTGGCTAAAACTACTTATAATTAACTGCGGCCATACCTCAAAAATTCACGTGGGGTCCACAGATTAATATCAGCTTCTTGTTGTTACCAAACAATAAAAAATTGTGTTTAGACTAACCGCAAAAGCCACCACGGAGCCAAACACCATCTAAGTGTGATCGTCCCACTAAATTCATGCATGCTTGATGCTTGTACTTGCGCTTGCAATAATGACTAAAGCCTCATTATCTTAATATTAATTATCACCCCTAAAAATTGCTTGTTTCTCTTATCTTTTACATTTAATTCTTGCAAAACCGTCACCTTCTATTTCAAAGTCCAAACCACCTACTATTCTTGAAAAGATAAAATATTTAGTATCTAAAATTCGAGTGGGATAGTGCAAATAACAATGTTGTGAGGAGGGTGTGGGAGAATCACGCGGCAATTAAGTAACATCGAAAACGATACAATATTTTTTTTTAAAAAATTATATATTAAAATGTAATTTTCCATTAACTCATATAAAATCAGATCATGGATGTAGGTTGCGTGACTTTTGATATGAAGAAAAAAAAAAGCAAAAAAAAATATGCAAGAGATAACGATCTACAAGGCTGTAATGACATGACAGTTTTGAGGGATTCAGGCCGCCATACATCCCGGAGGATATATGGGCACAATATATCCAGCACGTGATGTCTGAGTGGTTCACACGACTCTCACATTCCGGTGCCGAGAACTGGAAATTCACGGTTCGGTTACCACGCACACTAGCGGCTCCGTTCTATTCATTGCACATGCGAAGCGGATGATAAGATTAATTTTAATGGATCTTTAATTAATTTGTTGTTATTTATAAATATATTTAACTTGTAACATTTTTTTTCTTACAGGCTATGTCTCTTGGACGTGAGCCGAGCCCAATGGAGCTTTTTGTCAAGACACGCGTGTGAAGTGAAGACTGTCAAAAGGGGGTGCAACAGTTCGTCGACAACCGCGCTCAACACTTCGTGGTATGTTCATTCAACCATTTTCTTTCGTAAGTTATTATTTTCTTAAATTGAATTTGATGATTTCTTTTTTAATTTTCAGGAGACATATAATAGCCGGTTGAGAGAGTGAAATGGGGACGATCCTTCGACCCACCCGGATTTCGATCCGGATTTGTGGATGGAGGCAGGATTGTCTGGTGGGCCCGATAGAAATCGGGTGTACGGACTCTCCAAAACTACAGTCGAGAACTTGTGGGCAGCCTGTAGTGTCTCAACTGTTGGGAGTTCCCAATCGATATCAAACACCTAGCCTCAGGAGTTCATGGCCTTGCAACAACACACGACTCATCTCACCGAAAAATATGAGCAACTATCAATGGATTATGAACAACTTCGTCAAATGATCATGGACATGAGATCATAGATGGGTGGTACGTGTGCGCCTCCTTTTTGGTTGTATGGTCCCGAGAACGACCAACCTCCTCCTCCTCCTCTAGCGCTGCCATTATTCTAGTTTAATTTTTATTTGTACAAATAAAATTGTAATGAATATTTGGATTTTATATTCTTCAATTTTATTTTTACATATTTCAATTTTATAAAATTTTATTTGTTTAATTATTATTTTTTTTATCCATACAATTTTATATTAATTATTCTATGCAATTTTATTTTTTTTAATTATCACGGACGGATTTATAGACAGAATCCATCTGTCTGTATTTTCCAAAGTGTTGAAACAACTTTACTGCATATGCCACAATCACCGACGGACTACTTCCGTCTGTGATTTACCGAAGGGAATACAGACGGAATATATCCGTCGGTATATTTCAGAGAGTTTAAAAAAATTACTACATATGCCACTATCACCGATGGAAATATACCAACGGAATATTTCCAGTGGGAATTTTTTTTTACACGTATTGTCCATCTGTAAAACCATCGGTTTTTAATTTTTTTTATCAACAGAATTAGCGACAGATGATAGAATTACTGACTAATAGTATACCGACAGACGAAATCCATCGATGAATTAGTTGGTAAATTTTCACTGATAAAGTGGTAATCTTATACTGACAAAAAAAATACCGTCGGTAAAATTTTATAGTCGATGTTATCTTCACACAAGGAAGTTTCAAAAATGGATCAACGTAATGCATCATGGAGATAAGTGTTGGAAAGACAGCAAGGTTAGTCTTGAAGTGCTAGAAAAACTTTAACCCTTTAGAGTATTAATTTTTACTTTTCTGAGGAACTTGGCCCCGCAAGTCTTCGGTCCAGGATCTGCTACTGCTTGTTGCCTCCTTCGAAAGTTGAAGGAAAGCATATGGCATATTGACATATGTGCTAGTTATATATTAAGCTCTCCTACTGCATATATATGGCTTTACCCTTTTTTGCCACCCATTAATCTGTCCCTTAAACGCATTTTTTCCCTTCAACACGCTTCAGATTTCGGACATCAGCTAAAACAAGTTCACGAATTCAGGTCCTATCAGCATTTTTGCAATAATGCAGGCATGCATTTATTGAGAAGTATATACCTTCCTATTCTCAGGAATATGAAAAGGGAGTCCCGCCATGCCCTAAAGGCCAGTAGATCACCAGGCTGCTGTTTCTGAATAGAAACAAAAATAGTCTAATTTCGTTATCAGCAAGGTCCTTGGCTGATAAGAAGGCTAATCAGAAATAGCACAGGGCAATATGTCACTGGCCACTAATGTTTAAAGTTAAATGGCGAGAGGGAATTTGCATATATTTGGATCATCATGCTCACTGATACAGCTATGAAAAGTCTTCGACTTTCACTTTCTGTTCTCTCCCTCTCTAAAAGCAATAAGCCTAAGTGTGATCGTCCACTAAATCCATGCATGCTTGTACTTGCGCTTGCAATAATGACTAAAGCCTCATTATCTTAATATTAATTATCCCCACTAAAAATTGCTTGTTTCTCTTATCTTTTACATTTAGTTCTTGAAAACCGTCACCTTCTATTTCAAAGTCCAAACCAGCTACTATTCTTGAAAAGCTAAACGGTGTATAAGCTGGTAGAAATAGTACTGGTCCAAAGCGTAGGATTGAGAAGGAGCTGAAGGACGTGATGAAGAACCCTCAAACTCACTGCTCAAGTGGATCTGTTGGAGATCATGACATATTCAAATGGCAAGCCATCATGGGGTCTTCTTGTACACCATTAAAAAGGGGGTGTCTTCTTTCTTTCCACCGAGTTCCCTGCTGAATAATTTGAATTTTTTATATATATATTTAGAACCAAAATGATCTAGAAATCGATTCAAATTGATTGGTTTCTGTTCAATCCAAATTGATTTTTTAAAGAGGAAAACCAGCAAAACTTGTGGTTTTTTTTTTCTTACTTTTTGTGGGCTTTTTATAGCTAAATCCAATTGCCCAATTTGTTTGTTCGGGCTTTCATCTTTTACAGCTTTTTATAGTCGAATTCAAATTTTTCCTTTGAATTAGTATTCCTTCTTCGTCCTAGTAAATCCATGTCATAGGTTAACATCAAGCAAAAATACTGGTTAAAATCTGAAAAGAGATCTTGGTTCTTCAAAATTCATTAAAGAACAACATAGATATAAAAATGTTTTTTATATTTTTATTTTGTTGCATTACATAAAATTCAAATCATGTTATTTGACTAGTTCAAATCATTTTATGTATTCGAACACTGTATTACATATTCATTTATAAAGCATACATGTTTCATAATATCTAGAAGTAAAATATCTGTTTGAAAACTTGTCAATGATACTTTTATTAAGTCTGAACTTCCATACTTGAGAAATCTCAAAATTCCTTATAATAGTCTGATTATAGATGCTTTCCTTTACAAAAACCCAAGTGAAGATATCACAACAATACCAAACACGTTATCCAGCAAAAAAACTTAATCAATATCAACCTCAATATCATAGAAAAACAATTGACTAGAATAACAAAACAAATCCAAAATACTATTATTTCTCCAATTGAAACTATAAAATCTTAGAAACTATTGTTATCATATCCTATTGGGATATATATCCAGCCCAAACCAGCTCTTAATTTATCCTCTCTTCTCTCGGACCTTTTTTTCCTCAAATCTTTTTATTTATCTAGCTATGAACATGTTTTCATCTTACCTATTAAGAACACAACTTAAAAATATTTTTATTACTAAAAAAATGCAAATGTATTCATGTCTTTTCATCTCGCTACCCACCATGTAATTTTATGTGACCTTGGTATCTATAAATATCATAGGTCACCAAGTAAAAAAAAAGAGGCTAACATGAGCTCACACTATACATTATTCTGTCTTCTCCACACACACTCTCTTAACATACATATTTCACTCTTTTGACATTTGCAAACTTAAGCATCAGACGCTCCCCTATACCAGCAGAGGGACTTGTATTGCAAGAAAGCTCGGGACCAATGATCTACTCACTTTTTCAATTTGAGATTATAGCTGTGGAAATCTCAATCATGTCTGAGGTTTTTCACGACATCATCACTTTGTACTTAAAATTGGTAATATCTTCTCTCCTCTTATTGAATTTTGTATTAAACATTGTTATTCGTTTGGTTTGTATAGTCCATAGGCAGTTTTTTTACGTACCTCATTCCCTTTACCATTTCATTATTATTAATTATATTAAATAGAAATTAGTCAGTACTTATAGGATTTTCATATTTTTTAGTTATTTTATTTACTTTCTTATTTTTGTTGTTACTTTATTCCATTTGTCATTTTTAATCACTATTTATTCATAAATTTATTAACCAACATCATAACACACACACACACACACTTGATGAAGTCATGGAAAACATTCACAAAAAAATATTGACTTTCCTTAACTGATGAGATCTGGGCCTGAGTTGTACCTGTAAAACAAGTCCCTTATGAAATATGAGACACTCTGATGCTTAAATCAGTATTTAATTTTTGTTTTATTAAGTGACAAGTATGTAAAAATTCAAGAAGATAAAAATGGTATTTTTTATATGTAGATAAGAAATGTGTGTTCCTCTGTCTCAATGAGAATATTCTCCATCTAGTGTTGTTCAAATGAATCCTTCTCTTATCTCTCTCAAAACCTGAGAATATATAACTTGAAAAATATGTAGAATATACTTAGAAATATCTAGAGAAATATATATGAAAAGTACTATTTATGACTAGTACCATGCATATTACTATTCATGAATAGTGGTATTTATATTACTATTCATGAATAGTAAATCAAGGTGAGCTAAAAATAGCTCGATCAGACCGAAGCTTGAGTTCGGTTAGGCCTTGGCCTAACTAAGCTTGGTTGAGTCTAACCAAGGGAAGAGAGAGAAAAAGAGAGGAGGAGAAAGAGAGAGATGATGGTAGCTCAGTTAAGATGTGGCCTAACCAAAACACAAAAAAAATCTTAGTTGGGTCATGGCACAACCAAACTTGAGGTGAAGCTTGGTTGGCCATCCTAATCGAGCTTTATATTTTAAGCTCGATTGGGATGTCAACCGAGCTTCAACGTTCTTCTTCTTTTTTTATTGTATTATCATTTACCCCTTGAAGTCTTGTAAACATACATACTTGGAAGACTTTAACGTGCTAGAGAGGGATAGAAAATACTTACAATGTGTGCTTGAATTAAAATTTTACCTTATAGGCATGCCTTTGAGTTCGTGAGAGATCTTATCAGTGTTTTATGGAGAAAGATCCATAATCTTTTGGAGACAATAGTTATAGGGACTTGGAGAAAGTTGGTCAAATGACTACCAAAAAATTGATAAATACAAACGGAAATACTGGTGAAATTTTTTCATCGGCAAATTATAGCAAATTTTACCGAAGGAAATATTCTCTCGGTATATACTGAAGGAATTACAGTGAAAAAAAAGGAATTAAAACAAGGCTAAAAGGTACGATGATGTGCATTTATACCAACGAAATTACCGGCATAATTAATACCGTTAGTAAAATCATTGGTAAATTATTTACTTTTTCTTGGCACTATTCATTATGTTAATTACAAAGGAAATCACCGACGGAAAATTATGTCGATATTTTTCAGAAAGCTCTGGAACTGTTCACTTCTCAATTGCACTGTTAATTATTGTTCTTTACATGACGAAATCATTGACGGATTGAAAAGTTGTTGGTGTTATTTAGTGGGTTTCTGAAAATTTTTGATTAAATTGAAAATTTAAATTAAATATTACAGATGGAATCACTAACGGATTGAAACGTTATCAGTGATATTTGATGATTTTTGAAATTTTTTTATTAAATTAAAATTTTAAATTAAATATTACATACGAAATCATCGATTGAATGATTAAAAATATTAATATTTAATTATCTATCAGTAAAATCGTCGGTAAAATGTCTCAATAAATAGAATCTCTCATTTCACAATAAGCAGGTCTCTTCTTCTTCTATTTCTTCTTTTCCTTTTGTAAAAAACATTAACATACCTTTCTTTATTTCTATTCTCTTCTCCTCCACGCTCATGTATGTCTTCTTCTCTTTTCTTCTTTTCTCTTGTCAATTTTTTTTAACTAACATACTTTATGAATTTATCTTTTTTGTCTTCTCAGCTTCTCTCGCAACTACATTAAGGTAATATTTTTTTTTTGTTTTTTTTTTCATTATATTTGCTATTTTATTTTATTTTTAATTTTTTTTTGTTCTTAATAATTGTATGAATGTTCTTGTAGGATTTGTTTTTCATATGAGATCAATTTTTAATTTATTTATTTATAGGATTTTGAAAGCAATTACAACTTCATATTTTTTCATAAGAAATTATATTTAGATGATTTGTTTATTTGTTGTTGTTGTTTATTTTTTGTGTTATTTATTTGTTGCAAATTTGTTTGAGTTGATTTTCTTCTCTTTTGTTTTTCAAGTAACTCAGTTATGAGTATTATGGAGTGTTGATTTATATTAATTTAATTATTTTATAGTTTTGTTAAATAGATTTATTTAAAATATTTTTAAATAATCACCGACAAAATCGCATATGGTATTTTTAAATAATCACCTGGACACAAGTGGTCATGGGGACATGGAACAAATTAATCGCATGAACTTGGAGATATATATAAAAGAGATCAATGGAGTCTTCTTTATAGGAATTTCATGGGTACCTTTGTTTTTGGAGACATAAAGATGAACTAGACACACACATATTTTCAAAAGATGATAAAGATATAATTTCTGAGATTTATCTTATCTGGAGTAGTACATAATGAGGATTATTTCTTGTTTATTCATATTGTATCTCCTTTTTCAAAAATTATTGAAGGTACCCATTGGATATCAATCTTCAATGAGAGCATCCAAAATAAGCACTGTGTGTGGAAGTGTGAGTGACCTTGACTGGTCACGCTAGTTTCTTCCACTCTAATGTGATTTTTCATCACATGTTTGACGCTAAATAGATTTTTATCAGGGAGTGTGTATAACCTTTTCTATAAGGAATATTTGTAAACTCTATTGATCAGGGATTCAGTGGTGATAAGTTTAAGCTGATCCTCCACACTTAACATTTCCATATCGAATCTCTAGAGATACACCCTTGTATTTTCGTCATCTTATTATGTCTTAGCAAAGAGCCCTATAGTGCTTCTTTTGGTAGGAATAATAGTGCTGAAATGAGAGATGAGTTTCATGCAAAGATCGTTGAAAATTCAATAAGATGAAAATTATATTTTTTTGTGTATAGATCAGAATATATGTTAGCTATCTCATTGAAAATGTTCTTCGTCTTATGTTGTTCAAATAAATCCTCTTCCTATCTCTCTCAAAACTTGATATATATATATATATATATATATATATATATATATATATATATTATAAAGTATTTGTAAAATATCTAGAAATTTTTGGAGAAATATAGGTAAAAAGTATTATTCATAAATAGTGTCATGCATATTACTTTTCATGAATAGTAAACTAAGATGAGCTAAAAATAACTTGGTTAAACAGAAGCTTGAGCTCGGTTGAGCCTCGGCCTAACCAAGCTTCCTGAGCTTGGATGAGCCTAACTAAGAGAAGAGAGAGAAAGAAAGGAGAGGTATATAGGAGGATAGCTCGGTTAGCAATGGCACAACCAAGACAAAAAAAGCTCGGTTAAGTCGTAGCACAACCAAGCTTGAGGTGAAGCTTGGTTGGGCGGCCCAACCGAGCTTCAACATCTTTTTTTTATTTTATTATCAACACTATATTTCATTTAAGTTTCATTTTCATTTTTTTTATATTTTACTTTAAACTTACAATATAAAAAAGAAGGCAATTAAATTAAATAAAAAAAAAAGGAAGTACCCCTGCACTATGTCATTTGGCCTAGTAAGAAAGACTAATAAGAAGGCATTCAAGAAGAGAATAACTCATTCGGCCTCTTATGTGATGCATCAAACAAGCCAAATCACTATGCAACACCCTGCATTATGCCATTTTAGCCTTTTTAACATTGTTTTTTTGTTTTTCAATCAATTTTTTTTAATCAATTCTTCTTGATTTGACTTAAAACCCTTAATTAAAAATAATAACGTATGGAACAAGAATGGATTAAAATAGAAACTATTGTAAATCTAGTTTATACTAGCCTCGGTGCTCGCGCGCGCTTTGCTGTGAAGCTAGACTTTTATTTGTAAAAAATGATGTTTGGGTGTTAAAATGGGGTGAAAAAACAACATAGAAAATTGATCATGACAAGCATGTAACCACGCTAATTAGGGTTGAGTCAACACGAAATATCTCACCAAACACTCTGCTTAAATCATATGTCTGGAATAACCCGATAAAAAAAAAGTATTATAAAGCCCTTAAAAAAAAAACTTGTGCTAACTTTTCAAATTCATGACCCGAGTCATTAGACCCAAAACACCCAATATGTTAAAAATCATGAAGTCGAATTCCCAATCAATTAAATATTGATGGATAAAATTGAAAAAAAAAACTTCAATTATATAAAAGAATTTTAAAAAAGAGCATTTAAAAGAATTCTCAATCAATTACATATTGATGAATAAAATTTTAAAAAAAAGTTTCAATTATATAAAATAATTTTAAAAAAGAGCAATTAAAAAAATAAAGATCAAAATTAAAATCCAAAATACAAAATAAATTTTATATTTAACTAAAGGGTGAAATTGAAAACAAAATTAATTTAGTAAAAGGACAATCAAATTAAAAAGAATGAGGATCAAAATTGACATAAAAAATAAAAACAATATTGTAATTAAAGGGTGAAATTGAAAAGAATAATAACTTCTTCAAAAGGGCCAAGAAAAAAAATAGAAATCAAAACAATGAGGACCAAATTGAAAAACATAATACCATCAATTTGAAATGAAAGGTGAAATTGAAAATTTTGAAAAAACTTTTACGAAAAGATCAAGAAAAAAATTAGAAATCTAAAGAATGAGAATCACATTGGAGAATATAATATTTGGTAAAATAGAATTGAAGGATAAAATTGAAAATAAATAAAACTTATACAAAAAGGTCAAGACCAAAAATTAGACATTAAAAGAATAAGGACTGAAGTTGAAATACCAAAAACCAAGAGGGTCAAGCTGTAATTTTTTAGGGACAAGAGAGAAGAAGGAAAAAAAAAAAAAGACCCACCGATGCCAAACCAGACCATCATCGATGACACCCTCCGCATCAATAGGAAAAGGAAACAATGAAATTTCCAACGATATGGCGAAAGAGTATTTTTAGATGTCGGGAGGCATCGCAGGCACCACCCGACGGGCATAAGAGTATCCCACGCGCCTTCCGGTGCACCACACACACACACTCTTTTTTTGTTTTTATTTAGTCAAATATGAAATTGCCCCTAAGCTGACTTTGTAATTACAAAAAAAAAAAATCATTGTGAAAAGCCAAAAATACCCTTGGTTTCAATTTTTAATTTTTATTTTATTTTAAGGGTATTTTCATTGTTTCACTGTGTATTTTAATTGTTTATTATTTTTTATTTTTGTAACAATACCAAATTGTCTTTCATCTCAAATTATAATAACCAAAAAATCATTGCAAAAATACACCTTAACATTAGGTTTAATTTTTTTGCTTTTAAAGGTATTTGGATTGTTTCACTGTGCAATAAAAATGAAAACAAATACTTATTTATCCCCGTTTATTTGGTAATGACGAATGGGCTACATGAAAAGACTTCAATTCCCTTTTATGCCCGTGTTAAGGTTTTTGGATAGAGAGGCAAAAACATCATTACATTATTCCAATGAACATTGTCAATAGGTCTGGAGCTACAGTAATTTCCCAAGGCCAATTAACTCCTTTTAATATATTTAGTTCCAATTTATCTCATTGATGCATTACATTAATTCTTGAGCTCTTAATTAATTTTTTATAACCAAGATTAAAATAAATATTAATTTATATCATCATCATGCGCCAACGAGTAGGTGACGTTCATGCCTTTTAAAAGGTGCATGTGACACCACCTAGTGGCCAAACCTCACATTTTGTTGTCTCTTTAGATGCGTCATCATGTCCTCTTCCACATGATGTGACGCATGCGCGTGACGATGCATGGTGGTCGGATCGTCGCCGAAGATTGTTTTTTTTTCCTTCTTTCACTACAACATTATCCAGTTTTACCGACGGATTAATTCTGTCGGTGACAGCAATGCAATCCGTCGGTGAAAACAATACCAACGGTCTCACCAACGGAACACGTCCGTCGGTAAAACAGTCGTCGGTAAATCCCATTTCCGTCGCTAAATCTGTCGCAAATAAAAAAAACCACTCACCGACGAAAACACCGACGGTAATATAGACGGATACACGCGCCAAAAAAAAATTCCCCGCGGGAACATTACCGACGGGCAATCCGTCGGTAATTTTAAGGGTAATTACCGACGGCATTACCGACGGAAAATCCGTCGGTAATTATGGCATGGCTTGTAATTTTGTTGCAACTCTCTGTGTAATACCGACGGATAATATCCGTCGGTAATGCCGTCGGAAGTTAATCACCGACGGATAATATCCGTCGGTGATGCCGT
>Ga0307518_10003198_pt1 | contig 11838 bp, 8 predicted proteins | sample 25_EM_MG_FD_203889 | JGI IMG/M metagenome (GOLD analysis project Ga0307518, IMG submission 203889) | Populus trichocarpa ectomycorrhiza microbial communities from riparian zone in the Pacific Northwest, United States - 25_EM | ecosystem: Host-associated > Plants > Roots > Unclassified | place... | reverse complement strand
ACCAAAACGATTTGCTTGGCTTTTTATAGAGAAATGTGATCGTTTGTTTTGTAGCTGAGGGCTTGCCCTTGCCTTGCTTTGTTAGCTCCGGAGACTGTTATTAGAGTGGCGATACACTCGAAGCTAGTTGATCTGTGATTGACTTTTGCTGCTGGTCCCTCCCTAGATTAATTGGGTATGGTTTTTTTCATTATTTACCAGGAAGCCAGTGAGAGAGCATATTTCAATCGCCATGGACGACGAGACAAGATTGAAGCTGGCAGTGGCAAACAAGTAAATTGGGTACCTTAGGAGCGCTTTTTCTTACAATTAATCGACGGCAAATTCGGTTGATCCGCGGAAACTAATTCCCACCCACTTTTCCTTGGTGCGATCGACACGAGGTGGTTTTTTTTAGTTTATAAATTAGTCCTTATGGTTTATGGAAATAAATTATTTAGTCCATTTATTGTGAGAAATCTTTAAATTGTTGTTAGCCAATAGTTATCCACGCAACAAAGAGTAGTTTGGGTATTGGTGTTAAAACTAACGGATCTTTTATCAATTTAACGGTCAATGAATTATTAAATAATTTTTCGTTATAGAAGAGTTAATTAATTTGTTTGATAAACTAAAGGGACTAGTTTAAATTAACTTTTTTCCCCTCCATTTTTTGTTGACTTTTAAAAGGAACAGATGCACCCATGAACTTCACGGTATGGGCCATGCTTGGCACGACACGTCAGATTGGGCTATGATCTTACGTAGGGAGAGGTGTTCAAAAAAATCGAAAAATCGATTAAACCGAGAAAACTGGAAAAAAAATAACTGAAAAAACCAAACTGTAAAAAAAAATTGATTAAACCGATTAAAATTTTGAAAAAACTGACCGGTTCGGTTCGGTTTCGGTTTTTTAAGCCTGGAACCGAAAAAACCTAACCGAACCAAAAAAACCAGAAAAAAACCGAGCCAAACCGGAAAAACCGAGCCAAAACCGAGTCAAACCGAAAAAACCGAGCCAAACTAGAAAAAACCGAGCCAAACCGAGCCAAAACCGAGTCAAACCGAGCCAAACCGGTTTGAACCGGTTTTTTCTCTAAAAAGCCGAACCGAACCAAAACCGGTCGGTTTGAACCGGTTTCGGTTCGGTTTCGGTTTTTTTAAAAAAAAAATTCAATTTGGTTATTTTTTTGATAAAAACCGAACCGAACCGAACCGTGAACACCCCTAATTCTTACGGTACATGGGGTTTGCCTTTCTATGCAGGTCCATGGGATGCTTTGATAAACTAGATGGATTAAATAATTCGTTTTCGAAAACTATAGAAATTAATTTATAGTTAACTATTTATGATTTATTTAATTAATATCATGGCATTATTTCTCACGGAGCAGTAATTACTTATTACTGACCTCGCTTGTATACAAAAGGTGGAAAAAAACAAGTGTCAAAAAGTTAAGACGGCGGACTGCCTTTTGGGGGCAGTGGGTATCAATTACCAAGGTAAGGTCCTCGACCTTTATAGCTTCTTAGTTATTTGCTTTTTAGCATAGTTATTAAATTTAAATTGATAAGTAAATGATTTACTCTAATTATATGTGGATAGATTAAAATAGATTAATTTAAAATAATATTTTTTTAATTTTTTTAATAATTTAATTTTAATTTTAATTTTAATTAAATTAATCAAGTTATGAATTGACATGCCAGATGAATCGGATTATACTAAATTAATTTTAATTTAATTTAATTTAAAATTTAACGTGAATTACAGGCAAAACCAATAAATTATTAAATTCACGTGCTAAAGCGGAGTTTAATACCTATAACCTTTAACTCCAAACACGGCAATTCACCGATTGCCTTTCTTTGCTGTCACTTCTTTTTTAAAAAAAAATGTTTGACTTCTGTAAAATCAATATACGAGGGATGGTAACCATTTAGATGGTGGTCCAGTGGTAAGAGCTTGGGACCAAGATGTTTGCTTCCTTTGTGGTCTCAGGTTCGAGCCCTGTGATTACTTATATGATGACCACTGGAGGCTTACATGGTCGTTAATTTCAGGGCCCGTAAGATTAGTCGAGGTACACACAAACTGACCCGAATACCCACGTTGAATTAAAAAAAAATATATGAGGGATGGTATTAGATGGTGAGTCAACGTAGAGAAAGCGAGTTAATCATGGGCCAAGAACTCTGATATTGACTTTGAACCTAGCTTGGTCGTTATCCAAAGTGATGGGTTAACCATCACACCATCACCTGATTAGGTTATAATATCGCAGCCGAAGATAGTTTTCAACTTTTCCAGCCTTCACCGTTCACCCCTGTCTCCCTGGCAAAAAAGTTGCAGCATGGCTCCTTGTGGGTAGCTAATTAAGTCAGTAAGATCGATAATTTCTTAAGCTGAAAACAAGGGTTTGACTACTGGTTTTGTTACAGTAGGATTAATACCATGGATTCCCCGGATCCATGGTCCTAGGGTTTGCTGCCTGGGATGGCTAAGAAGAAGAAGAGAGAGCTGCATGAACATCAAAGCTTTACAGCTCCTTCCACGGTAACCAGAATTTAACTTGCTTTGCTTTATGCGGACAATGCTTGAATGCAAGACTCGTGGCAGCCAAATCTTGGCAGTAAAGAGTTGTTTTCATGATTGCTCGAGCCTTTTAAGTCTTCTCTATCACCTACCAATTAAAACGACATCATTCTCAATCTTTTCCATCAGTGGCCATGGCCAGTGATAATTTCGTCGTTGTGTTGACTTCATACATCATCTTCTACGCTGTACATGCCACGTGTTTCAAAATGTATTCGCTCAGATAAAATATTTTAAAAAACTACTATATTTATTATTTTATTAGCCCTAGAAGATTCACTGTTTGTATCTTCTAAAATAAATGCTCTACGTCATTCGATTATTTTTTTTTTAAAAAAAAAAACAAAGATTTTACTCGCAGTTCTTATTAGTAACCCAAATGTGGTAATTATTTTCAGCATCTCTAATCTATGTAAAGAAGAAAATAAAAATTGGTTCCCATTTGATTTTGGAAAAGAAACAGAAATTATTTTATTATAATCTCGCCAAAAAAATATCTAAACCTATAGTGTGATAATATATATTAAATTTTTACTGCAAGGAGGTTTTAAACATTGAAAATAAAAATCCTAATTAAATTTTAAATTAGAACTCAAATCTCCTACATTCATTTGTTTTATTATCTCAAGCGAATCAAACATAAAAGACATATATTTTATTTTATAGTCATAAAGTCGAAAATAAATTTACAAGAAAAGTCGATAGAAGTAGAGGCCACTTCATTAAATTAAAATAAATAAATAAATAAAAACTGAATTTTCCAAAAAATTGAACTTAAATTTTATGAGCCAGGTTGAATCCTTATCAAAGGAATGCCAATTTATTGTGAAAATTAAATTTTTGTCTCATTAAATAGTTTCAATTGTCAGAATTTGGATCGCACATTAAATTTATTGTTGTTAATTATTAATTTTTCCTTGCCCTCAAAAATTAACGATTCAATTTTAAAGTGTTTTTTACTTGAAAATGTATCGAAATAATTTTTTTTTATTTTTTAAAAATTATTTTTGATATTACCGCATCAAAATATCTAAAATCACCCAAAAAAAATATTAATTGAAAATAAAAAAAAAATTAATTTTTTTTAAAAAGGTTCTTAAAATGAAAAAACAAATATGATATTAGTAGCTAGTACGTATAATATCTGTACAATAAAAGAAAAAATAAATACTAAGAATTATGTAATTAATTCATTTAATTTTATAACAACAAAAAAAACATCATGGTAAGAATACGTGAAAATAAAGTACTTAAAAATGCCTACCAAAGCACGTGACCACTTAGATTTATCCTTAAATTAATAAATCGCGTGTTAAGAGTTCGTGTATTTATACTGTCTTAAAACAAATAGAACTAAGACAAATAAAGAAAATAATAATTAGAAATAAATAATTTAGAAAAGAAGAAATATCGATAGAAGGGAATTGACTGAGAAAGAAAGAGAAAAAAATATATGTGAAATTTTGGTGTTGGTGAGAAGGAAGGAAGCAAATCCAAGCAGCTCTGCAACAACAGCCTAAAAGAAATTACGATTATTATTATTATTATTAAATTTCAAATGCTGGAAAAATTCGAAGGAAAGCGACGCGTGATCTGGCAGTGAATTACCTGGAGCATAAAATGCGTTTAGATCCAGAAAAGGAAGCATTTTTGGCGTTGTAAACTGGCATTTAATCTTGGAATTCGAGATCTTCTTTGAAGAAATTTTTACTTGAATATATATTTTTTTTTTTCGGTTTCTGGTGAGTGAAGCTGCTGCTGCTGCTGCTACTTTGCTCAGTTTGCTCCACCTCACTGACTTGAAACGGTGAGTTTTTGCTTTGTTTCTTCGGTGGAAGGGTGTTAGAAGTTGAGGATGTTGAATTGGAGGGTTTTGAGTGTGATGGAGTGTAGTATTAGTGTGTTGGGATCATGATGGAAAGAAATCTAGGGTTTTGAAATTGTATTTCGAGATGAAGGATTCTGTTTGATTCTTGTTGTCATATCGTTGTTGAGCTAATTCATTTTGAATGCTGCATTTGCTTTAATTAATGATGGTATATACTATGCTGTGGTATTTGTTTCTGAAGATTTGGTGTTAAATTTGCATGCGTGGGGATTGATTGTCGTTGTCTCGGGTTGCTACTAGAAGTGGAGCTAGTTTAATTCAGCGGGGAACTTGAAAAGGATGGAAGCTTGAATTGAAGCTTCATTTTCGGGAAGGAAGGGTGTTTTGGCTAGTTCATTTCTTGGTTCTTCGTTGGATGTTTGTTTATGGGAAATTTGATTGGAAAAGGGGTTGTTTTGGTTTTAGTGTTGAGGAGAGGTTGAAGTGATTAGTCTGGAAATTTATTTTTTAGTGGAGGAGATGCCGCCTTCTCCGGCATTGAGGTACTCTCCTGGGAGAGAGCCAAGAGCTGACAATCATAAGCGAGGGCGTAGCCTTGAAGGTGGATTGCTCCTCAAAGATAAAGATGACGATCTTGCTATGTTCAATGAAATGCAGTCTAGAGAAAGAGAGAGTTTCTTGCTTCAGTCAGCTGATGACTTTGAAGTCACGTTCTGTAATTTTCTGTTGAAGCTCTGTTCTTTCATTTGGTTCATTGTGTTATCCTTTCCCAAATATAAATGTTTCTTCTGGTTAATCATGTTGCTTGCTTTGTGATTGAATTAAATATTTTTACGCAGCTTCAAAGTTGAGATACTTCTCAGACTTCAAACTTGGAGTTTCAATCCCTGTTCGAGGAGAGAATAGTGAACTTCTTAATATAGATGGGGAGAAGGATGACTATGACTGGTGGGTTATGGTTTCCTATTTGGAAACATTTTACTACACCTTCCTAATTTTTTGTTTCTCTAGCAAACAGAAGGAAACATTTAAGTTTTCACAAAGGGAAACTTGTTTTTGTGACACAGTCCGCTCATGTCTCACGTATTCGATTTATATGGATAAATTTATCATAGATAAAAGTATGAAGTTTTCTAGGTATACAACGAGTCTAGTTTCTAAATGTACAAGCTACTAGTGCCATTGATTGAATTATTAATTTGCAAAGACAAGCTGAAAAACAATAATTTTATAGGAATTAGTTCACATCTTCTCTTTTGCATCTTGCTTTAAAGCTGTTAAGAGTGCTCTTAGCTGTTTTTGGTTTTAATGAATTGCTTGGTCGTAATAATTTTGTAGGTTATTAACTCCGCCTGACACCCCACTTTTTCCTTCTTTGGATGATGAGCCGCCACCAGTTAATGTTGCATCCAGGGGCAGACCACGTAGTCAACCCATTTCCATAGCAAGATCTTCGACAGTAAGTCATTGACTGCTTTTATGGAATACAATTTATTTATTTGACTACCCCTTAAGGTTTGGATAAAGAATACATTTCTATCCATTCTCAATTGCCTGTAAGTGAGATGTGTGCATCCATATATAGATGGAGAAGAGTCACAGGAGCAGTAGGGGCAGTGCAAGTCCAAATCGCTTAAGCCCTTCCCTGGGTTCTGGTAACAGCACATTTCAGTCAAGAGGAAGGCCGTCATCAGCACCTCATTCTAGTCCAACTCCCACTCAACAGCCTGCCACTCCATCACGTAGGCCATCTCCCCCTCCAAGTAAAGCCTCAACATCTGCTCCTAGGTCTTCAACTCCAGGGAGAATGAGCACAGGATCAGGGGCGAGGGGAACTTCGCCCATAAGGACAAGTAGAGGGAACTCTGCCTCACCAAAAATAAGGGCATGGCAGTCAAATATCCTTGGTTTCTCCTCTGAAGCACCACCAAATCTTCGCACTTCTCTAGCTGATCGGCCAGCATCATATGTAAGGGGTTCCTCTCCAGCATCCAAAAATAGTAGGGACTCAGGCTCAAAATTTGGCAGGCAATCAATGTCTCCAGCCTCTAGAAGTGTTAGTTCATCACACAGTCATGATAGAGACCCAATTAGCTCACACAGCAAAGGTTCTGTGGCATCATCTGGTGATGATGATGTGGACTCTCTACAATCCATTCATGTGGGTAGCTTAGACCGCTTGGCTTCGAAGAGAATTGGTGGCTTTCCTAATAATAGAGCTCCTGCATTCTCCAAGAACTCAACTAGAATATTTTCCCCAAGTTCTGCTCCAAAAAGATCCTTCGACTCTGCTATTCGTCAAATGGTATCTCGATGCCTATTTCACTTAATCACACTCTTTTCTGTTAAATATTTACCAGTGATATTTTTTGTGAATATTCCTACAATAGTCACCCAACATGCTTGACTCTTAATAGTGTGATATTGATCATTTAATTTGTAGTAAAACACACACGTGAAAACTAAGTAGTACATTTGCTTGTGGTCCCTTTCTTCTCTTTTCACAAAAGAAGGGAATTTTATTCTGAAGTGAATATATTGCTTGTGTAGGTGCAGTACACATTACTTCACATGATTCTCACAAAATCACATGCCATTGCGTTTTGGGTAAAATCAAATTTGCCTTTTCTAGAGTTAGGTTATACACAAAGATCTATGCCGTACTCAGACTCTAAGATGAGCTTCCATGTGCCAAAAAAGTAAAATATTGACAATTTTGATAACTCTTATCACCATAAATCCTTTTATTAATTGTTCATGATGCTAAGCTCAAAAATCTCCTCAGATTTATAAATATTTAAAATTGTCATGAACACCATTCTATGACCTATCTCGATAACTAAAATTTGTAAGATTGTTATCAGTAACAAACCCTACCATCAAGAATTTACCCTTTTCTAATGCCTAAAATTATGTGGGATGCATAATTCCTAAAAACATGCGGGGTTTCAACCAATCCTATAGGAGTTCACCATTCTGCATGCATCCTCTCTCCCCCCCTCAACAAAACAAAAGAAAAGGTGAAATGAGAACGTATTTTGAAGTGATGTTGAATAAAACGGATCTTTTATAATCTTATCCAAATGAATTAAAAAAACAAACCTGTTAAACTGTGATAATGAAATAGTATCATGTCCTTTTTACCTTGGTAGTTTGGCAAAACTTTTCTTCATTTTTTAATATTTGGTAACCACACCCAGTACAACAAGAATGTTCTCTGTATTTGGTGGTCAGCTTCTGCGCAGCACTGAAATAAATGCTTCGCGATAAAATGGCATGCGTTTATTGTTTGTATACTCTGAGCATAAAATGCTTCAAATTGCAGATTTGGAGTCAATTGTAATTACGCATTTTCTGGTTTGAAATGGTCCCGCCAACTTGTTTATTAATTAAAATCATGTAATTAGTTGAAACATTTTTGGTGCGATCGTGCTGTTACATCATTACTAGAATAATGCAGGTATAAAGTATCTGGTTTGATGAGTGAGAAAAAGTTTAACAATGACGATAGATTGATGAATTCATATAACAGTTAAATCACTAGTTACTGTATTTTATGAATCGGATTATATGTATTAAAGTGGTGTGTTCAGCCAGTTTATTTATGGAATTTTCCTAGAAACCTTGAGTAGTTTATAGCTCCTGTGAAAATATCCAGGCTTGCTTACTTTCACTCTCCTCTCTTGTGCGTTCATAGTTTCTTTAGAAGTCTGGTGCATGGATCCTATATTTCATCAATGTTTTTGTGTAGGATCATCGGAAAAGTCCTCAGAACATGTTCAGACCACTTTTATCTAGTGTCCCCAGCACTACCTTATACGGTGGAAAAGCAAGTTCTGCACATCGTTCATTGATGTTGAGGAACTCTTCTGTTACAACCAGCAGTAATGCGAGTTCTGATCAAGGTACCAGTGCTGCACCAGATACCAAGGGAAGTTGCCGCCACCAGGAAGATATGGCAGCTGAAAGTGGCAAGGTACCATACCCTGATGCTCTGGAAGAGGTTTTTGCCTTTGATAAGGCAGATGCATTCAATAAGGATGTCAGGCATGATGCAGATGATAGTCTTCATTCTCGGCTGCGTGACTTTGACAGAGGCACCACAATTGAACATGAGCCTGGTGACTGTGAGGAGCTCAGACACCATGACATTGAAATCAGTTCTGCTTCTGACACTATATGCGTCAAGGCTGATTTTTCAGAAGTTGATAGTCTAGAAAACACAGAAGTTTGTTCTAAATGTGGTTGCAGGTTTCATGTTATTGAAACCCTGGAAAAGGATGTAAATCTATGTCCTGAGTGCTGTAGGCAAGACAATCTTGTGGGTGCTGCCATTCTAGACACACTAATAGTAGCTGATGAGAGCCTCCCAGTGCCGTCTATCAAGATATCTAAAGAATACAAGCAATCTGATGAGCCAGATATCCAGGTGGATGTGCCTGAATTACAGCCACAAGTTAATGATTTGGACTCACAATTTGTTGATATGGTTGATGCAAGGGTTTCCAGGCATGAAGACAGAGTTAAGCAAAGTGAGACTTCACACCACGAGCAAAAGCGATTTTATTCCCGAGAAAGTTCTCTTACTAGGTCTTTGATGGAGGGAAGTGAACATAGTACCACAGGCCATCATGAAACAGGACAGCCACCTGCTGGTTATAGCCTTCCTGGTGGAGATGCTGGAGATCATCAATTGCCGCACTCAAATAACTATCCAAGTTTGAAGGCTGGTGTTTCAGAAGGTGCTGGCATTTCTGTATTACTCAAGAAGTCTAGCAGCAGCAAGGGGCCTGTTGTTCAAGGCAGGACTTTAGTTGCTTCTACGATTACTTATGATGATTTGTCTTATGCAAGAGACAGTGCAAACAGTTTGAGAAGCTCCATTGGGTATGGCAGTACATCTGCATCATCCTCCATTGATTTCAGCTCTGGCAGACACGCGGAAACACGTGTTCAACGACAGTTAAGTGGCAGGAAATCTGACCTGGAGAACTACAGATATGACCTAAACTCAAGACCTCAAAGCACTTCATCATCTTTTTCTGGAACTTTAAGTGATGGTCACCAAACTCTAGGTCTTGCAACAAACAGACACGAAGAAAATGTTGAGGTTACTGTTGGCAATATGAAATATGATAGGTTGGAGGAGACTCCTGTAGCTTCCCAAAGGATATTGCTGGCTTCAGAAAATAAAGAACTGGATGTTTCCCGTATATTTTTTACTGGTGCAAAGGTTCCTGAAGAAGATTTGTTTGAGCAAAATGACAGTAATAGGAAAACTGATATCTCTTCCTCAGATTTGCCACATCATACGGTTGGCATTCACCTGGAGGAGAATTCAGTAGTATCATATGAAAACAGAGAAGATTTGCCAAACAATGCAGGGGATGTCTCAGATGTAGAAGCATCAGCTATTCCTCTAGAGCCTTCTGTTGAAGCCAAACATAACATGCTGAATACTAGTCTTGACAGATTGGATGTTACTGAGGTTACTACTCATAGGCGTTTGGCTTCAATATCAGAAATAGAAGCTGAGAACAATTGTTATAGTAATGGGTCAGAGAATGATGATATATCGACAAAATCAAGGAGCACCATGAATGAAGTTCAGGATCACCCAGTCCCAGCACCTCCAGATAAGGAAACAACTGCTTCTGTTTTGGAACACAACATGCCAGATCATGCAGATAGCATATTAGGTATGTTTAATCCTGTGTAGTGATTCATGTTGATCACGTATCTGTTTGTAGGTTTGAACACAGTTGACTGGAACATTCTTCCGATTGATGGAGTTGAGACCTTTTTTATTTGCCTTGACAGTCTGATCTAAATATTTTATGTTAAGTGGTTTGTTTTCTGGTGAGAATATAAGTCATGTTCTGCAGTTGGTAAAGTTAAACATTAATGCAATGTTAGTTGCCATTCCTATGTTTACAAAATGATTCTCTAACGAGTTTTTTAACCTTTGACAGAGGAGTCAACCATAATGGTCGACTGTCAAGGAGGGAGCAAGGCAAGAAGCCTATCCCTTGACGAAGTAACCGATGCAGCACTTTTCTGTAGCTCCATTGTTCATGATCTGGCCTACCATGCTGCAACTATAGCCTTCGAAAAGGAAAGTTCAGAACCATTGGAAGGTTCTCGGCCAACAGTTACAATTCTCGGAGAGTCCACTGCTGACAGAAAGGATCCACGTGGAAGACCTGCTGGAAAACGAACTTCAAAATCCCAAAAAGTCAAGCAGAGGCGGGCAGAAACAGATGTCAAACACTCTGCCAACAAGACTGAGAACGATGAGAATTCCAATGAATCCATGGTGCGTAATGTTGGGCTTTCCAACGAGATGGACAGTATGAAGCCTCCGAAGCTAGAATCCAAGTGCAATTGCACAATAATGTGAATCTTTCATTCACGCTGTGTGACTCTGCTACCTTCTCCAGCTGCATGGAGAGATGACAAGTGCTTGTATGCTAATAGTTTTTGTGTTCGAAGGGCTGCATGGACCACTGCCAATTCATTCATGTTGATTCCAATTTATTTGTAAGAAGCACCACGTTGCGGTGGTGACATAATTGTAAAGGTTGTCGTTAGGTTGATATCAGTGAGGCAGCGGAGATTTGTGTTTGCCCTGCCCCGGGTGCCATATTCTTGTTACTTATCCCGTCTGATTCAAATGCTTCGGTAGAAAAAGTGTGAATGAAACCCTAATTTTTCTACTTGTCATAGTTACCTCCATAGTTTTCTTGTAAGGGAGGCACAAACCTCTTACACATGTTCACGCTGAGAGACGGCATAGACTTTCTAGAAAACCGCTAGTTTGATCTTGATGCGCTCATTGCACATGCTGAGGCAGATTCAACCTGCGTTAGCTTCGACACGCTTGTACAGGCGGCTCTAGCCCTGAGCGCAGTAATCTTTTAGGCAGCAAACACAAACCTTTTAATGAAACACTCTTACTTGAATCAAATCCACTGGAAGCACTGAGTTCTGTAAATCCATCTGTGGGTAAATTAGAAGCACCCATGAATACTGGACTCACTTGAGCTACACGCACAAAACTAAGAATCTGATATTGCTCACTTTACCAATTTCAATGTTATCCAAATCTACATTAACAATTTTCAAACCTTTTGGCAAGGTAGTCCAGTGAACATAAACCAAACCCATTACCAATGCCTCGCAAGTCGACTACTGAATTGAGTTTGATAACTATGTAATAAAAAATTAATATTATAATTTTAATTTTAATTAGAATTGATTTAGAAAATAACATGTCATTGAATTACATGGTTAGGTTAATATTTTTTTTATTAAAATATGTTATTTTATTTTATTTTTAAAAAATAAATCTTTATGTTAATCAGACTAAGTTTAGACTAGGTTTGATAGGATGAATTAAATCATTTAAAATTTGAGCTTTACCAAGTTAATATTT
>Ga0307518_10003197_pt1 | contig 11838 bp, 12 predicted proteins | sample 25_EM_MG_FD_203889 | JGI IMG/M metagenome (GOLD analysis project Ga0307518, IMG submission 203889) | Populus trichocarpa ectomycorrhiza microbial communities from riparian zone in the Pacific Northwest, United States - 25_EM | ecosystem: Host-associated > Plants > Roots > Unclassified | place... | reverse complement strand
GGGACTGAGGGAGCAGGCTGGGAAGATATGTGCCAGGCAGTGCACGGGAACTCTGGGAGAGGCTGTCCTAAGAGCAGGACATAGTGGAGAGCTGCAGCAATAGCAGAGAAATGATCCAGAGAAAATATGGACTCCATAGTGACTGATGAGACGAACGTCTGGATTGCGGGGGGAATATCTCCATGGGAAATAAATGGATCCATGTCGGAACTTGACAGGCAGATAGACCACACTCTAGGCTCTCTGACGGTATAGTCACGTGCCTGATAGCTTTGGAAACGGTGGAGCTATTCAAAATATCGGAATGCTGGCACTGGGCACCTAAAAATGACATTTGAGCGCTAACGTCGTTTCTTCTCTTCTTTCCTTCGTTTCTCCATCGATTCTTCAGCTTCTTTGCTTGTTCTGGTATGGGAGTTGGACTGCAGTAGATTGCATTCCTTTCTCATACCATACTGGACGTTATTCCTTCAGTTTCTTCTGCTTCTTGGTGGTTCTTGTGCGAGTGATGACTGTCAGTGTCAGCAGTTGTCTCTTGCATCAGGATAGCCTTCTTGTGCGATAGATGGCTACGATGAGGCTCCATCGTGCTCATCCTTTGCACCAGGATCGTTTGATATTGATGTTATCTTCCATGTTCACTGTACCAAACCTGTTTGGTGCATGACAACGGTCTGGCCAGGGTACTGGTGTCACCGTAATATACAATCCGGCCTGGGTGTGGGTGTCACCATAGTGTACAGTCCAGCCAGGGTACCAGTGTCACCATATTGTATGGTCCGGCCAGGGTACCGGTGTCACCATAATGTACAATCCGGCCTGGGTGTGGATGTCACCATAGTTTATGGTTGGGCCAGGGTACTGGTGTCACCATAGTATACGGTCCGGCCAGGGTACCGGTGTCACCATAATATACAATCCGGCCTGGGTGTGGGTGTCACCATATTTTATAGTTGGGCCAGGGTACCAGTGTCACTGTAATATATAATCCGGCCTTGGTGTGGGTGTCACCATAGTGTATGGTCAGGCCAGGGTGCTAGTCTCATAGGCACTGGAATACATATCTGATTCCATTAAGTGATTGTTTTGAGTTATGGTGCATATCTGTGAGTTTGGGATCATTCCTCCGGCCTATGGGACATGAAACTGGTCCCTGGCATATGCAACAAGTCCCTGGAACATTACACCAGCCTCTGGAATGTTACACCAGCCACAGGAACATCACATCGGGCTTTGTAACACACACTGGAAGCCATTGAATGATGTTATTAAATTATGGTGCATGTCTGTGAGTTTAGGATTATTTCTCCGGCCTATGGCACATGAAACCTGTCCCTAAGACATGCAACCGGTCCCTGACACATTACACCAGTCACAGGAACATCACATCGGGCTCTGTAACACACACCGGTAGCTATTGAGTGAGGTTATTAAATTATAGTGCATGTCTGTGAGTGTAGGATCATTCCTCCGGCCTATGGCACATGTAACCGGTCCCTAGTACATGCAACTGGTCCCTAGTAGATTCAACTGGTCCCTGGCACATTACACCAGTCACAGGAACATCACATCGGGCCATGTAACACACACCGGTAGCTATTGAGTGATGTTATTAAATTATGGTGCATGTCTATGAGTTTAGGATCATTCCTCCAGCCTATGGGACACGTAACCGGTCCCTAGTACATGCAACCGGTCCCTGGCACATTACACCGGTCACAGGAACATCACATCAGGCTCTGTAACACACACCAGTAGCTATTGAGTGATGTTATTAAATCATGGTGCATGTCTGTGAGTTTAGGATCATTCATCTGGCCTATGGCACATGCAACCAGTCCAGGCATATATGTTATGAGTTTTTGTTTCTTGGTCTGTGCACACTGGGTAGCTAATATCAAATTGCATTCATTATATGCACATGTCAACACCCTTTATCCCTTTCTTCCCTAACATCGAGCTTGTCTGTTTAGATATTGTTGTATGTCATCTCCATTCATCAGTGAATTGGTCTCTGTTCCAGTATTCAAAGCCCTGCGGGTCTGTTAAGATAAACCACAAAGGAGCACTCTTGTGCCCAGTGTCAGAGACTGAATTGGATGGAAAGCTACAGATTACAGACCTTGTGCCCAGTGTCAGAGACTGAAGAGAAGAGACTCTGGGCACGAAAATTTCAACTACACAAACAAAGCAAACAAGGAGAAACAAAGGAAAACACAAGCCACAAATCATGTGATGAACCATGAAAGGAAGGAGCTGAAGTAATCACTAAAAAAGCATCCATAAGTACAACAAGAGTGCACAAACACTCAATATCAACACTCCCCCCTGATTGTGCATCTCTGCAAATCACTAACTCCCCCCAGATCCACCAAGTCCCAGCATCTGACAAAACTCCCTCACCTTGGGTGTAGTCAACAGTTTGGTGAGCAGATCAGTGGCCTGTTGAGTAGTAGGGATGAAGGAAGGTGTGATAGCCTGTTCCTGGACCGCATCTCGAAGCCAGTAGTAACAGAGATCCAACTGCTTCATCCTGCCATGGTGTTCTGGGTTCTTGGCCACAGAAATCACAGATTGGTTATCAATGAGCAGAGAGGAGGCGCCAGGAAGAGGAATACCAAACTCATGCATCAGATTGCGCATCCATTTGATTTCCTTGCCTGCTTGGACAGCTGCCATATACTCAGCTTCAGTAGTAGACAGGGCAATGACATTTTGGAGCTTAGAAGACCAGGAAACCGCACCAGTACCCATTTTGACCACATATCCACCTGTAGAGCGACCAGTATCCTTGCATCCACCATGATCTGCATCAGAGAAGGTGATAAAGGTCTCAGGCTGAGCAGGATCAGGGGAATAGGTGATAGAGTAGTCAAGGGTACCCTTAATATAGCGCAGGAGGTGTGTTACGACCATGTCTAACTCCGGGTCCTATCCGGTCACTCCGGTCGCATCGCAGCTCTACAGCTCAACTCCGGTCGCGCATCACTTACTCCGGTCACTGTCGCGCAGATATACCTCCGTTAAGTATGACCCTTGGCCTAGTCCCTACTCACTCCTTACTACACCTCACCGTCTACCCTGCCTTGACGTGAGTTCTCCGTGTACCTGTTATATCCACCACCTTGTATCATTTTCACCGGACCTGTTTTATTTTACTCGGGCCTGGCTTTATTTTACCCGGACCTGACTTAGTACTTTCTCCGGTTATCCCTTGTCCGCTTTTTAGGATGTTTACTTGTCACCATAAATACTCGTCCCTAGTTCTCCATAGTATAAGTACCCTGTACTCCGTCCTGTATACCTCAGTCTGAAATCAACCATAGTCATCTACTCCTGTTCTTGTCCGTCTCCGTCTCTGTCTCTGTCTACCCCTCTTGACCGGAACCTACACAAGGGATCAACGCTCGTTATCCTTAGTCGTTGAATCCACGCGGTCACCAACTCCGGCCGGACTAACCTCTTGTCCAGCCCTCTGCTCTCTTCCTTCATCCGTTTCCGTCCGGACTTGACCGGACCCCTTACCGGAGTAGACCCGGACTTGACAAGGTGTTTGACAGCGAGCCAGTGGGTCCAGCCAGGATTGGAGTTGAATCTGGCCAATACTCTGCCAGAATATGCGATATCTGGATGAGTAGTGGTAGCAAGGTACATCAGAGCACCAACAGCAGAGAGATAGGGAGTCTGATGCATAGTTGCAGCTTCCTGAGGATTCTGGGGGCTCTGAGTGTGAGAGAGACGAAGGCCAGGTTCCATGGGAGTAGAGATGGGCTTACAGTCAGCCATACCAAACCTATCAAGGACATCAAGGCAATACTGCCTTTGGGAGAGTGAGATAGAGCGCTTGGGACGATCCCTGTCAATTTTGATGCCTAGAAGCTGAGTGGTACGCCCCAGATCGCGGATTTTGAAGTGCTGACTCAGTTGGGTGATGAAAGACTGGATGGCAGGTTCAGATTGCGAGGCTAGAGTCATATCATCGACAAAGACAGGGAGAATGATAGTTACACCATCCTTGGAGTAGATATAGATGCTGGCATTGGAGTAGGTCTGTCTGAAGTCAAGGGACTCGAGTACAGAGCACATCTTCTTGTTCCAGCGATTTCCGCCCTGTTTACTGCCATAGATAGTCTTCTGAAGCAGACACACCTTAGCCTTGGGATCTCCCTCCACAAATCCTTCTGGTTGTGCCATATACACCTCACAGTCCATTTCCCCATTGAGGTAGGCATGAGAGACGTCGAGGGAGTGCAGGTGGAGATCCTGGAGTGCAGCAAGTGCGAGGATAACCCAGATGGAGGAAAGGTGAACAGTAGGAGTGAAGACTTCAAGGTAATCGAATCCAGGACACTGGTTGTAGCCCTTGGCCACCAATCAAGCCTTGTAGCAATCTACAGAGCCATCTGCATTGCGCTTCACCTTAAATACCCACTTGGAACCGATGACCTTACTCCCAGAAGGTCTAGGAACAAGGGTCCAAGTACCATTGGACTGGTGAGCAGCTAGCTCCTCCAAAGCAGCCTGTCTCCACTTTTCAGCGTCAGGACGAGTGAGAGCCTCTGCAAATGTGAGTGGCTCATCAGGGAGCAATGCAGACATAGCCAATTCATCATCACTGTCCTCCATCTCATCAGGTTCATTGAGCTGCGCAGGGGACAGCTTCCACCACTCCCTAGGCTTCTGTCTGTTGTGCATAGGCAGTCTGGCACCGATTCCGACGGGACTGGATGGTCTGGGATGTGGTTCTGGGGATGGAGTGCGCACAGGAGGCGCAGGAGCTTCATCTGGAACAGCAGGAGGTTCTGGATTAGCAGGTAAAGGTATAGGCTCCCCCCCATGATCCAGTACCTCATTGCAATCACTCTCAGAGTCCAGAGTTGCACCAGGGTTGTAGTATTCAACAGGGGGCAAAGGTGGGACGACAGCAGGAGTAGTAGGGGGAGGCTGGGAGGGTAAGGGCGACCTTTTGGACATTGGAAAGTACCTTTTGTCGAAATCAGCCCTTTCAGAGATTAGAGTGCGCTTGGAGGTAGGATTATAGAACTTCCAGCCTTTGTAACCCTCAGGATAGCCTAGAAAGATGCACTTTTCCATATGAGACTCCAGAGGTCGCCTCTTGTCCTTCTGCACATGCACATAGGCAGTGCAGCCCCAAACTCAAAGGTGGGACACATCAGGCTTGCACCCATGCCACAGTTCATAGGGAGTAGCGTCCTTGACAGCCTCAGTGGGACACCTATTCCAGACATGGACTAGGGAAGCAAGACAATCGCCCCAGAAGGCTTTGGCAAGGCCAGACTCGTCCAATGTCGCAGTAATCTGCTCGGATAGAAGCCTATTAGCACGCTCTGCAACTCCATTCTGCTGAGGTCGATTCCTGACAGTATGCTGGCGAAGAATGCCGCATTGGGTGGTGAAATCGATGAAGGCGTTGCTCATATACTCCCCTCTCTTGTCATCGCGCAGGATCTTGATCTTTCGCTCACTCTGGTTCTCAGCAAAGGTCTTGAACGTTTTGAAGGCCTCAAAAGCTTGGGACTTGGCCTTGAGAGGCATAACAAAGCGAAATCTTGAGTAGTCATCAATGAAAGTGATCCAGTATCGATACCCGGACATAGAGAGGTGGCCTACATCGTGGACATCGCTGTGGACAAGTTCCAGAGGTCTGGATGCGCGCCATGAAGAGCTAGGGAAGGGGTTGGCATGCATCTTACCAGCCAGGCAGGGTTCACAGATAGGATCAGGGGCAGTCTTCGAGTCTATAGCCATCCCAGTGACCAGATTGTGATGCAGTAGGGCCTTCACATCGGCCAAGTGGTGGTGGGCAAGTCTCCTATGCCACAAGTCAAGATCTAGAGGGATAGTGGTTGCTGCAGATGCAAATTCAACCAGTGGGGCGGTTTCTCCATCCAGAAAAGCGCAGTTGCTGTTCGCAATGTTTGCCACAAAGAGGACAGGTCCAGGAGGTTGTCTGAAGGCCATCTGTGTCGTGTTGATGCTCACAAGGAAGCCCTTACTTCGACACAAGTATAGCACAGAGAGTAAATTATTCCTGAGATCAGGGACATGTAGGACATTGGTAAACTCCACAGGACGCTGCTTCCTTCCTCTGATGACTGGTACAAAGACTACTGACCCCACCCCAGCGGAATAGACCACCTTGTTGTCTGCCAACTTCACAGGGACGCATTTTGGAGTATAATTGCAGATCCAGTGGCGATGGGGGGTCATATGAGCAGTGGCCCCAGTGTCTGCATTCCAATAGATGTCAGCATCGAGTTGGAGGGGATACAGAGGAGAGGAGGGGTCAAAGGAACGAAGACTTGCATTTCCAGTGAACTCCATGGCCTGGGAAGCGGACTGGGAGCTAGAGGATGACTCAGCAGGTGGCTGGGAGGAGCTAGAGGCATCAGAGGCCTGATTTGTGGCGTTACCACCCTTCTTAGTGCGCTTAGACTTCTGGGAAAGGTAGTTGGACTTAGCCTTGACCAGGTTCTGGCACTTATGGACACAGTGGTTCGAGTACTTGCAGAAAGAGCAGGAGACAGATGGGGGATACTTGCAAGTGCTGCCAGACGCGAATAGGACAGCCTCAGATGCAGTAGTTGCCTCATGACGCTGCATATGCTGTAATTCCTCCACTAGGAAGGCTTCCTTGAGCCTGTCCTTCTCCAAGGACTGGAAGAGGAGCAGAGAGGACACAAAATGGGAGTACTCATCGCCTAGGGAGCGCACCATAGCCATGCAAATGAGTTCATTATCAAGGTCCTTCATGGTATAAGGATTGGAGGCATCCTTGGGGCGAAGCTGCTGGATCTTGGACATAGAGTCCTCAATCCTGGCGATGAGGGAGGTCAGGGACTCGTCCTGCTTCTTCCTGATCAAAAAGAAGTCATCCCAGGCGTTAAAGCGAGCTCCTGGGCACTGTTGGAGGTGCAGGGATTCAAGGGTGGACCACATCCTCACAGGGTCATCCTGAACAGTGTCTATATGGGTCCTCTGCTCAGCAGAAAGCAAAAGGTAGAGCTAGCCTGCAGCCTTGTCAGCCCTAAGGTCCCATTTGGCCTGGAGATCCGCATGGGAGTCATCAGGGCACTTCTCAGCACCACTGACAACAGTCCAGAGGCCTTTGGTGCACAGGAAAGCTTTCATCTCCCCCTTCCAGGTCGAGTAGTTGGAGGAGGAGAGTTTCTCAAAGGTAGGAGTCGAAGAACTGGTGGAGTCGTCGGCCATGAGGACAGGAAGGGCTGAGGATGCGATGGGAGGACTGGAGAGTGAGTTCTGGGTGTGGAACAAAGAGAGACAGAGTGGAAATCAATGTAGCAGGAGTAAAAAATTGCGCAAGAGCAGGAGGGCGGTCTAAAGCATAGTCCTAAAGTTCCTGGAGCGCAGGGCTCATAACCTGTTAAGATAAACCACAAAGGAGCACTCTTGTGCCCAGTGTCAGAGACTGAAGAGAAGAGACTCTGGGCACAAAAATTTCAACTACACAAACAAAGCAAACAAGGAGAAACAAAGGAAAACACAAGCCACAAATCATGTGATGAACCATGAAAGGAAGGAGCTGAAGTAATCACTAAAAAAGTGTCCATAAGTACAACAAGAGTGCACAAACACTCAATATCAACAGGGTCATGGTGAATATTGGAGTTTTGACAATATCCAACCAACCTCTTGAACATCACATGGATATCTGGAACATGCTCCAAAATTCATTAAGTGATGTTATTGTGTCGTAGTGTCTATCCATGATTTCAGGATCTTTCCACTATCACAAGACACATCCAACCAGTCTCTGGAAAATCCACCCAATTTCCAGAACACGCATCTGATGCTTCGAAACCAGATGTGTTTAATCATTATTTGGTCATCATTGTGGTGTGGCACTCAGTGTCATCATTGTAATTTCATGCATGTTGGTGGTGCATTATTAAGTCATTGTTGGCATGGACAATGCTGATGGTGATGTCATTGATTCACAATTTGTGGTGTTTGCAGTGTATTGTATCATATTTGTCCCCTTGAATGATTGTGATGGATTTCACATAACACATGGCCGGTGCATAGTACACAACAATTATATGACTATTGTGTTGCATAGTGATATGTTCTAAACACCATTTGAATATCCATATTACAATGTCATGTTACAAAGACAGGTTGCATATGCCATACTAGGCTGGAGGAATAATCCTGAAGGCATAGACATGCACCATAACTCACAACCATCATTGAATTGCTTTGGATGTGTGTTCCAGAGCCTGATCCAATGTTCCAGTGGCCGGTGTAATGTTACAGAGGCCAGTGGACTGTTCCAGGGACAGGTTGCATGTTCCAGGGACCAGTTACATGTGCCATAGGCCGGAGGGTTGATCGTAAACTCACAGACATGCACCATAATGTAATAACATTACTCAATAGCTTCTGGTGTGTGTTGCAGAACACAATGTGATGTTCCTGTGATCGGTGTAATGTACTAGGGACCGGTTGCATGTACTAGGGACCGGTTACATGTCCCATAGGCCAGAGGAATGATCCTACACTCACAGACATGCACTATAATTTAATAACATCACTCAATAGCTACCAGTGTGTGTTACAGAGCCCAATGTGATGTTCCTGTGACCGGTGTAATGTGCCAGGGACCAGTTGCATGTACTAGGGACCAGTTGCATGTACTAGGGACCGGTTACGTGGACCGGTTACATGTCCCATAGGCTGGAGAAATGATCCTACACTCACAGACATGCACCATAATTTAATAACATCAATCAATAGCTAAGGTAGACCTCAAACAGTTTTGACGCATATCACGTGATGTGACCGAGTGTGACAAAGGGTTAGCAGTGGTCAAGAGGGGTGGTGACTCCGGAGCCTTGCATCCATAATAGGAAATGTGAGGCTCCGACTTTCGGTGTAGTCGATTAGAAGATTGTAGCATTATCGTAGTATGGTACTCAATCTAAAGTATGGTAATTGCAAAAGAATTAGTTTCCCTTTTTTCATTATCAAAATCCTCTAAGATTGTTGATGGCAAAACCCGGTGCCCGCGATACTTCTTTGCAGCCCATGCAGCCTGCTCTCCATCCAACCCCTTGTGATAAGCATCCATAAATCTGCGGGATCGAGTTGAAAACCTAGATGTATATTAGCCCATTCCAATATATATTCATACTAGAATTACTTACTTTCGCATGCTATCCAGTGGTACAGAATCCAATGCCTTTATGACATTTGCCTCCAGCTCGGATTCCTTTGATGAAGGTGGATAACAGCGGTAGATCCGTTTTGCATACCCCCAGCATTGTTCAATAAAATTTAATTCGCAATGAAATTTAGGCAGAAAGATCACATGGAACCCTCTTGCCCGGCATGTGGATTCCAAGACTGTTTCAACGTTAATGAAATCTGGTTGATTGAATAGAATGTGGCGACAGCAGCAGGTCGTCACACTTGACTCACACTGCTTGCACTGTGCCCTCAAGCCCACGACGTCGAAGCCCCGTTCTGTCAAGATCTGCGCCATCCCCTTAAACTTCCCAGCATATTGATGGCCCTCTGGCCAATAAAACTCTTGCAGTGTCCCATCTTTGAAGGATCCATTCGCGATCCGAGCCTTTGTTGTCAGCACCTTTCCATTGGGACCCACCACAGCCTGTCCACCTGCATCTCGGACTGGCACATCAACCCCCCACTCTCTGCACCCCTTAGGCATGTTCCGTGCTGATAGAGAGTCCTCTGGTCGTTTCATGTGAGTGGGTGCATTATCAAAGATAAAGACATGATCTTCGTTTGGATAGTAGTGTTTCTCGAGGATGGCCATCGCTTTTTCAACGTGACGGATGGTCTCATTGTTCGAAAAATACCCATCACAGCCCTTTCCTGGACGAAACAAGATCCTGGCTGACTCGGTTCCATCAGGTGAGCACAGCCATCCATAATCAGCTGACACAAAATCAGCCACCATCAGGGACGGCCCCTCTCCTTTTGGTTGCGGTGTCGGCGTCTCACTTGCATGTACCCAGCGTTTTTTGCGTCGATCATGAGCATAGAAGGTTGATTCGTCATGAAACCAAACAACGACAGTGCGCTGTGAGTCCCCAGGGGCCTGAGGATGCTCTTCAACAACCTTCCCCTCAACTACCTGCCAATTCTGCATCCTCGGCTCAAGTGCATACCACGAAGGAAGAAACTTGTTTTGACAGAATGCAACCACATCCCCCCTTTCGTGACCGTCAACGTACTGACCCTTGTGAGCCACAGTCCAACGAAATCTGCATCCAGCCATCCATCATTCCGCAGTTGCCAGTGAGATTTTTTTTCGGAGCCCATATCGCTGCATTACACCTGGCTGTGTGAGATAATCAATGCTCGTGGCAGCCATGACATATTTTCCCAGCGATTGGAGGTGAGTGACTAATTCTGATTTAAGGTCTTCATCATTGATCCTCGATTTCGTCCAGGAGACCCCATATTTGCTCAGCAGTAAGTCCTTGCGATCCAGGATGAACGCTGTTGACCATTCCCTGAGTTTCCTTGATATGTATATTCCCCGTCCGATAAACATGGCTGTCTTGTTTGCAGCTGCAGTCCAAGCGCCACTATCAACATATGCCCGAAGGAAATATTCCATCCAAGTTAAGCGTCTTTCGAGGGATTTGGTAAGCCCGTTTGGTCTCTGTCCTTGTCCGCTTGTCCGCAAAGGTCTTAGCAGCTTCTCGAGGTCTGCCAACGCACTTTGTGCCTGAGGGACTGTGGGGACTGTTGGCCGGGGAACGTGGATTGTTGCCAGAGCATCGGAAATGCAGTGAGCCTCCGGATGCATTACACCGCAGTCAGTGGAGTTAATGCTGCCATCATGATCCCTGTCAGCTCCGTTGATCCCATCCAACTCTGCTACTGTTATATGGTTGCCAAGATGTCCTCGACAACTTTCATACCCTTCAACAGGGTCTAACTCGCAGTCCAACTTGTCTGGGTCCCCATTGCAAGACGTTGGGGGCTCAAAGTCTGATTCCGAGTCCGAGTCTGACTCATCCAAGTCCAAGTCCTCAGGTAGTAAGATTTCTTGTATTACTGGAATGGATGGATTGCTAGGTTCACCTGCAATTTCGCAGAGTTCTAAGCTACTAGGGGAAGCCTTACACCTCCAGTCAGTGCTGTGTTGTACAATGCAGTAAGTATACTTACATTTTCTTTCTCCTCGACTTCGAGATTTGACACTTTCCTCTTCTTTGCCCAGTGTCCAAGGTTGGAAATGCCAAGTTGTGCCCTCCTTGGACGCTTGGGCATCTGGCCAGCCAGTGTACCGGAGAGTGCGGCGAAGCTACAGATAATATTCACACGGGATATTGGACTTAGCAACACTACCTTCTCCTTCATCACAACTAATTTTGACATTCTGCAACTGTCAGAATCTCGGTACTGATTATCTAGACAATCTGACAGTTCTCAATTTTTAATACTAGCTAATGTTCGTTTTCCAATGATTTTTTCCTCGTTTTGTCACGTTTTATCACGCTTTGTCATGTGACATGCATCGAAACTGTTTGAGGTCTACCTTACCGGTGTATGTTACACGGCCCAATGTGATGTTCCTGTGACTGGTGTAATCTGCCAGGGACTGGTTGCATGTACTAGGGACCAGTTACATGTGCCATAGGCCGGAGGAATGATCCTAAACTCACAGACATGCACCATAACTCAAAACAATCACTCAATGGCATCAGATATGTGTTCCAGTGCCCATGACACCAGCACCCCAGCCTGACCATACACTATGGTGACACCAGTACCCTGGCTGGGCCATATATGATGGTGATGCCAGTACCCTGGCCA
>Ga0307518_10003195_pt1 | contig 11839 bp, 5 predicted proteins | sample 25_EM_MG_FD_203889 | JGI IMG/M metagenome (GOLD analysis project Ga0307518, IMG submission 203889) | Populus trichocarpa ectomycorrhiza microbial communities from riparian zone in the Pacific Northwest, United States - 25_EM | ecosystem: Host-associated > Plants > Roots > Unclassified | place... | reverse complement strand
GTACGTTTTGGATCGTTTTGATGTGCTGATGTCAAAAATAATTTTTAAAAAATGAAAAAACATCATTGGCATGTATTTTGGCACGAAAAGTTATTTGAAAAGCACCCGCAACCACACTGCCAAACACGCTCTAAGCATGTTTTGAAGTGTGGTTGCGGTTGCTTTTCAAAGTGCTTTTGACTCGGAAATGTATTAAAATAATATTTTTTTATTTTTAAAAATTATTTTTGATATCAGCACATCAAAATGATCCAAAAATATAAAAAAATATTAATTTAAAGTAAAAATAAAATTAATTTTTTAAAAATATACTTTTAAAACATAAAAACAAACATGAAAAATATAAGAACACCGCTTCTTTCTCATCCTATCATCAACAAAATTGAACCCTCCAGTAGCGCAACCATCACCTGCTTTTCCAACCCGTGACAACACCACCAACACAAACCCATTTCCATCCCCACCGACGTTGAGATACACCACACACCAACTTCCATCTCAACCGACAATTATAACTCCAGCCACTCCAGCCGAAGCCTCATTCAATGCCTTCTCCAATCAACGCTACTCCTCAAAACAAACCACAACCCAGCCAAACCTCTATGCCTTGAGCCACTAACAGAAGCCATCTATGAAAAAAAAATAAACCGAGATTGTTACAATAAAAAATAAAATCGATTGTTTTGTGTGAATTTCTCTTGTTTGTAGGTAATTAGATACAACACTGCCAACACAAGAAGAGAAAAGAGAAGTCAATTCTGATCCATAAGATTTTTTTTCTATCGGCGATGACGCGCCACCACCATTCCCTCACATCCAGTGCATTCCAACATCTTCTCTGACTTTTCAGACCAATTACAAGGCTTTCAAAAGCCCATTAGAAGTCACAAAAAACCCAAAAAAACTATATATAAATTTTTCTAGTTTTTGTCATAAATTAACTAAAATCAAAATTAATCGGGGTTAAAATCAATTTCAAATCGATTTCAGTTTTATTTTTTAAAAAAATAATTTGGTTATTTTTTAAATTAAAACCAAACCAAACCAGAAATAATCACCCTTCTATATACCTTGTTGTCATTTATTATTATTTCTTCCATTCTTTTGTAAGACATGTATTTACCCATCCTTGATTCTACAATTACAGCCAGGCCGAGGGAATAAAGGAAGCTCTCATAGTCATAGTCTACTTGGGCAAAATTAACAACTGAAATAAGACAAAGGCTGTAACTTGCGGTTATTAAATAAGTTGCTTGTAAACAATCCGATCTGAGAATGGTCAAAGATTTAGGGCTAGTGCACGTGCCCTCTCTCAATTAGATGACAACTTGCACGTGCCCTCTCAATTAGAAGACAACTAGCTCGGTTGCCGAGGCAGGGCTACGGAGGTAGGCTGTTGTATTGTTAGCGCACGTGATTTCGAAAAACCCTATCGGTTCACACGTGCGACCTTCCAGAAACGCGTTCTGTCTGTCCCTACAGAAACAAATGGGTTAGTGTTCTCAAGACCCACCTACCTCTTCCTAGTTATGTTTTCTCGTGTTTAATTTTCTGTGCAATGGAAGCTCTCTCACACAAACACACTGACAAAGCTGGGACTTGAACACGAGACTGCATCCTTTGCCCTTCATTGGGTACGATAGAATGGCAGATTACTGGACCGTTGGCAATGTCACCGTACCAAGGAGATTAAATGGGCTCTATATAACTAACTATAATATGCTATATAACAGCAGGACTCTTCCTTCATTTCATATAAACAAACGGAAGCACATTCCATGGACAAACCTTACACAAAGTGTGCTACTTTTCTCAACCATGCTGAGGATGATTAGGGAAACAAATCCCAAATACTGCCAAGGCCGCATGACCATTAGCAAAACATATAAAGATATCAGGCATTAACAGTAGACTTATAGTAATCATCGTTGATTGTTGTATAAACGAGGCCATTGTCAACCAGCATCTGTAGTTCTTCCCTGTCAAAGAGCAAGGAAGGGGATGTTAGCAAATTCCTCTCTGAAAGCTTACACATAAGAGAGGGGGCGGGAGAAAGAGACTTGAGCTTATTCATTGGAATGTTTAGCTGACGGGCAATGACATCGTAGTGAGCTCCCTCGGTGTTCCTAGAGAATTGAAGATCACGATGGGTCAAAGTTCTCAAACAACATATAATGAGCATGCAGCAAATACATGAATAACAATAAAGCTTGACTACTGGATAAACTTTAGCGTTCCGAATTGAAGTACATAGTCTAAGATCTCATCAAGGACCAAATGTTGTTAACATCCAGAAAAGGATGCATGTCTGCATACAGACATGTTCAAGTATAATTTGCATCTATTACACAAACACAAGAACTTGCCTGCACATTTGTGCAGACAAGAGTGCAGAATATTGTCTTTGGATGAACTAAGTATTCATCTTTTATAAATCACCCACAAAACAAATCATCTTATTTAAACTTCTATGGTCTATTAATAGTGGGTTAAACAGAACATTGATAAAATTATGTTCCACTGCACGTTATTACAATGCATTAAGTAGAATTGGAGAGTTCATACATAATCTGTAATTACATGTAATTAATCAAGTAAATGGTATTGTGGATGCAGAGCATATTTATAAGCATACTAATTTCTGTTCTCTATCCAGTCATCTTTTGACCACCTTATACAAGCTGGTTCACGGGATTGGCATGTTCTATGTTTTTTTATTTGCTTCTTGCAAATTGTAGCTAGAGTTAATACTTGCAAGCAGTGGTGCATTACAGGAAACAGGGGTAAACAAAGGAGTTTTGGTAGCTGCTGAAAGTTGCCAAAAGGCTATAGCTATTCTCCCATTATAAATTATCATGGACCCTATTGTAGATAGGAGCAGCTGACCACTTGCCTATAGATTTTCCTGGTCGCAAGTTCAAGTGTTCAATCAAAGATATCAAAAAAAATAAAACAACTAACAAGAGAACACATCCAAATGGTTATATGATGTGCTAGGTTAAACTGAATACGCAACAGCAGATAGAAGTAGATATATAAGAAAAGAGCTTAATGAGAGTTCAACACTATGAAGACAAGAAAATTCATTGCAGAGTTGAGTAGTGCCATGTTTAATGAAAAAAAGGACATGAATTCCCAGCACCATTGGATATGAGGCCCTGGCACCCATCTGTGGGTCACATGTATCCAATGGTTTGTGTTATATTTCACCTAGCAACATTCATTAAAATAAAAGTTTCACTTCAGAATTTCAGGGTATCAAATGTAACTTACAGATATGCAGGTTGCTGCAAGAAATTTAATATCATCTGACTAACATTGTTCAGTCCATCAGCACTGGAATACACAGAAGACTGAAAGAAGAAAATTTGGCACCAATAAAAAGATCACTCAACAAGTCAGCAAAACAATATTCTCAGGATGAGATTGATTACTTGATATGGAGGGGCAGTTTGGTATCCCTTTAAAGGGATACTTGTTGAATTTGCTACTGGGGGCTGAGAAGTGACACCCTGAATTTAGTGGTATGAGGTCATATCCAGTGAGAAAATGTGGTGCACAATCAAAGCTACCGTATCGTGCTGAAAAAAACTAGAGCATTATTGCAATAAATAGACCAATACCTGTAACCTGGTATTGTAGAAGTGGACATATATGCACTCAATGAAATGGCCTGGAATCTCATTAAAGTCAGTAACAGGCCTGAAAACCACACAAAAAGTCTGAAGTTAAGACTCTACAAGAGAATAGTCACGTTAATAGTCAGAAAAATAACACATAAAATGCTGGAGGTTTTATTCAGACAAATAATTCAACTAGGAAACAGGACAAACAATTGTAACCATGATAGCTTTCTTTTGTCAGAAGAGGCAGTTTTTCATTAATTAGATGCGTGAAATTAAGCTATGAAAAAGGAAGTCCAAAAAGGGAATCTCTTGTCAATGGATATTAATACTAACAAAAGAATGTCACTTTGATATTTAGAAGTGAAAATGTATTAATTTTACTTTGATTTTTAAAAGGTGAAACATTGAGAAAAGGTTCTGAGGGCCAAAAGAATAGTGTTGAAGTGGTACTGTGCAAAGATCAGTTTGTCATCTTTTGCCTAGACTCCAAATTCAAAACCAGCAATCATAGTCAGCCACTAGAGAATTAAAATGGAAACACCATTTCTGACAGCAAACTACTGAGAACACCTTGCTAAGAATATTCAAAGCCCGCGCATTCAGACCAGAAATGCAAAATTGCTCAATCAAGACACCTAACCACACAGCTTAAGATGGGTTGAGTTGGCCAATAACAGAGTTACTACTCAATTAGTGTTCAGTATAATTGCAATAAAAATGAAAATAAACCCTCTCAAGTATATATATTTGTTAGGATCTCTCAAGTAGAGGAAGAGAGAATAGAAAGTACACAGATGGATGGGGAAAAGTCATACATTCAAGTTAGCCTAGGCACTCTAGACAAGGCAAGTCTACAACACCTTTATTAGCCTCATGCAATGAATTTCAATGAAGCGCTACCTCAGTGAGCACCTCATGAGTTGGCATTAAAGCAAGTGCCTAGTTGAAATACTTCCTTTTTCTGTTGGATTTTTTTTTACTGATTTATGTTTTGACCTATTTGTCCATTTTTTAATTTACCACAAGAAACAACTTAGGGGTATTTTTGCAAAAACCAAAGATTAGGGTAAAAAAATAATAATTAAAGCGGGAGACATGCAGTCATGTCAAGGAAGGATGCTTGAAGAGAAACACCAACCAAACTTTGCATTGAACAGAGTCAGAGAACAACAACACAAGTACATAACAAGAAAGCATGGATGAAGATGTTTTTGAAGATTAATGAATAAAAATGATGATATTTAAGTTTGCTTTTTAATCTATTTGGCTGCTTACTACTTTAAATTATCTTATTTTGTTTTGAAAAATATAGCTTTATATGACCACGTTATGGTATTTTATATTTTATTTTTATTTTCTAATGATCTAATATTAATTGGGGAGATATAAATTTTAGATTTATATAATATAATATTATACACTTTTTTTATCTATAGCATATCGCCTTGGTTCATTTGAGCAAGCACCTAGGGTGTGCCTCGGGCATTTTACAGGCTTGGTGCCTTTATCACCTTTTGCCTTTGACAACACTTTATTCAACACAACAGACAGCATTGTTTTATCCAGATGCGCTGCAACTCTCTTACAAGAAACAAATGCTGCAACTGAAGATTTGAGAATAAGTAACATTAACAAACTGACTTCTCCCATACAGTTCCTGATTCAGATATACACATGCTCCTAACAGACGCAAGAAAATAATAATGAAGCCAAGTCAATCTAAAATTTGTTGTTTTCTGCTTGCCATAACATGCAATGCATGAAAATAGTTTGTATTTGTAAAACTGAATGACTGCAGAAAATAGTTTGTATTTGTAAAACTGAATGACTGCAGATCCATAAAAAGGAGCAAGGCAGGCAAAGGGGGTGAAATATGCACAAGATCAAACTTGTACAAAGAGTCTCGGATGCTGGTTCCAAAATTGTACAAAAATAAATCATCTTTACTCAGTATGTTTGGCACCAAAAAAATATGATAAGTCAATGAGTATCTGGTTGCCACCAAATTTCTTTGAATAGGATTAAAGGGTATTCCATTAGATAAAAATATCAGAAGATCTATAAGTAAGACAATATGGGTATTATCTTCAAAGAAATGCAAAAGTAAAACAGTTTGCTTAAAATGCTATTGCTCTTCTGTGCATTCAATTGAACAAGAACACACCATTTTAGTGCAAATTTAAGTCAAAAGGAGGGAAGATGAGCTCCTAATCTCAACACATCCCTTAGAATGACCCACCTTAGTCCTAATAAATCAGAAGGATGGTTCCAAATTATTGTTAAAAGAATCACATTGCAGCTTCTCCTATTTTTTTCAAAGCAACTGCCCTGAGGTTAGGAAAGAACTTTTCCCTGGTAATGGAACTTTGAAATACAAACTTAAGTAGCATCCTTATAGGGATAGTCTGGAAAAACTTATGTTATGACTTGAGAATTATTACATAAAGTAAGTTGTGCAGTTAAAAAATAAATAAAGGTAACTAAAAAAATTTAAATTGCGAGTTAACCAGACACCTCAATAGTAATTGGACCATATAGGATTTCAAAAGATGACTGACATAGAAATAAAATAATCAAACAGCATGTAGACAATTTATGGGCCTATACCTTATCCAACAACAACCTAATAACTACAGAGTAACAGGCATTCTGTGCTGGGTTGCAGGTCTACCTTGTCCGTATTCATGAAAAAATAAACAGATGAAAGAAAAGGAAATACAAATACATACCTAATGGAGAAGACATTCAAGAACCTTCTGCCTTGCAGCCCTCTCAAGTGTCCATGAACACGAACATACATGCCAACTCTACAGTAAAGGTAATTAAAATAGTATCAAACATATTAATTTAAATGTGAAAAGATGAGGTCACTTGAAAATCTATTTAGGTGTTAAACAAATAGTTCAGGAATAATCTTTCATGCTCATCTTGTCTGCTGAGGTTGAAGGAAATCGAAATGAAAATTGGCATCCTACAACAGCAATTTCCATTCCAAGCCAACATGCAAAAAATTTTCAAGCTTCCATTTATTTTCCTCACACAACCTCAACAGCCCAACATGCACACAATCTTTTCAGTGAAAAACATGATGTGGTGGAAAATTATAATTGAAAAAGAAAATCAATTAATCAATTAAGCTACAAGCAACAAGAATTTTAAGAAAGGGCAAGTAGGCATAGTCTGAGTGTGGTACAAAACATACAAGATTTCCCCCATTTGTTCTGTATCTAAGCTTTCTTGAACCCTGTACAACATGAAAAAAATTGCATTATAGCCACAATATTACTAATTTAAACACTAAACACTACTTAATCAAATGGAACTCTAAATAACCCCACAGTGCAATTCCCCGACACGGAATTTTTTTTTAAAAAAAAAAACCAACAAAATTGAAAGGAAATTCACCATTTGGTACATTCAATCTGTCCAGTTCCATCATCAACTAAAAAAGTGTACTCGCTGGCCTTGTCTTCCTTGTGGGATACCCTCCCCACAATTGTAACCTAAACAAATTTTTTAAAGAAAAACCTCATAATCCAATTTTTTTTATAAAAAAAAAGAACGAAAGAAAGAAAGAAAGAGAACCCAAGTCCTAATAGTGTGATAAAAACAAAACGTTACATTGTTAACTTCAGCACCATCAATGATGAAATTAGATTCATTATTACTTGCTAGGTTGCTTATCTGCTTCACAGTCAGCGGAAACAAGCACCGCGCCTCCCGATTCTGTAATTAAAAAAAATATATACAAATAAAACCCTAATAATCTTCTTATGCTCCCACGAACTACAAGGTATAGCTAATTTTCCTAGGTTCAGGAAAAGCATAAACCAAAACCCTGATCTACCGTTCATTTAAACAACAAAATTAGGAAATTTTCAATTTATTTGATGATCAAAGTAAAACTGAGTAAAAAGACAAGAGAAATGAAAAGGTACTTTGGAGATGGAGGAGGAATCAGAAGGAGGGTGAGCGGTTTGAGTAGGCATGAATCCGCCGCCCATGAAGGCTGCGGCGCTTCCATCGAATTGGCTGCTCCCATACATTTTTATGTCTCTCTGTCACAGCCTCTGCTGTTGCGTTTTCTGTTTTTCATAAATTTTCTGTGTTAGCGTCTCAAAGAAGCCTGTGGTCATTTATTTACAATTTTACATGGGTGCCACTTTCTCATCCTTCCCGCCATCTTTTCTTTTTCTTTTTTTTAAGCGCCGGTTTAGGATTGCAGCTTAAAATAGAAATTGATCGAAATTTAAATTTTTTAATTAAAAATAATTTTTTTTATATTTTTTAATTGTTTTAATGGGTTAATTGTCAAAAATATTATTTTAATATATATATATATATAAATAATATTTTTAAAAAAAATGATTACACAATTTAGACACTTTTAAAAGATTTTGCAGCCAATAATAATCTTCAAATACTTGTTAAAATAATAACAAAAACAAATTATTGGCTCAACCAATCATAAGATATCTAAATAAATAAGTTTTTTTCTTATTTTTTATTTGATGAGACTTTATAAGAAAAAGTTTTTTTCTTAATTTTATTTGATTTAAATTTATATAAAATCAATTAAATTTAATAAAATCAATGATTTTTCAACATGGGCTAGCATTGAGTTTTGATGTCAACCTATTCAAGTGAGCTTAGTAATTACTAGTATATTGGTCCGTATTTTTCTCTAATAATTTTTTTAAAATGTAAAAAAAATATATTAAGAGTATAAATAATATTTTAAGTGCGTTGAGTTTGATAGTCATGCCAGACTCATGAGCATTGGATCTGACAGCATGCCACACCCTAGAAACTTGGACCTGGCGATCATGTTAGGCCTAAGACATTTGGATCTAACTGCAATTTTAAACACAAAATACTTGGTTCTGGTGGCCAAGACCCAAGCCAGTTGGGTCTGGCAACAAAAATATTAAATCATCCTTAAAGTATCCTAAACATAAATATTAATTAATTTTTTATTTATTTTTATAATAAAAAACATTTAAACTATCCTTTAAGTATCATAAATAAAAATCCTAATTAATTTTTTAAAAAATATTTTGATTTGTTATAAAAAAAATATTTAAACTACCCTTAAAATATCCTAAACCAAAATGCTAATTAATATTTTTTATAATTTGTTTTTTATTTTTTATTAAAAAAACATTTAAACTACCCTTGAAGTATCATGAAGAAAAATGCAAGTTAATTTTCTTATAATTGTTCTTATTTTTTATTAAAAAAAAACATTCAAATTATGCTTCAAATATCTTAAACAGAAATTCTAATTAATTTTGTTAAAAAATATATTTTATATAGGTTTTTGGGTCTGACAATCTTACCAAACCCAAGAGCATTGGATTTGGCATGTTTGTCAGACTCAAGGTGTTTGGGTCTGGCAACCCTTGCCTAACCCAAACAAACAGAGGACAATTATACACTTTAGTTGTCAAGAGAAAAAAAAAAGAAAAAACACAAACAACCAAAGAAACATCTCGCGAAAAGATAAGATGGGAAATTGAAAATAAAACTATTATTACAATCCACAGTGAAATATCTTTTGATCTATAGTGATTTCTCCACACCGTTTAGTTTAGTTTTCTTGGTTGCCCCAGTCTTTATTTTCTGGCACTGTTACAATCCATAGTGGATTGTCTCTGGCTGCACAGTAAAACCAACAACAGTTTTAGTTTTCTTGATAATAACATTTATTCGTAAGTTGATATTCAATGTAAATAAAACAAAACAAAAGGAGAAAAGAAATTGTACTCACCTATCATGAACATTAGGTTTGGTATTGTTAAAGCTCAGACTCATCATTAAATAAATTTATTTTAATTATATGAGGAAAAATATATTACATTTTATTTACACACAGACACACATATATAACTAAACTTATGTGGGGAAAAACATGCAGTTAATTAACAATGCTTTTAAAAGTGTGAGAGACTCATTGTGCAAAATTGCATTGCATTGTAGATCATCTCTCAAAATACTATGAACTAGTTGTTTAATGTTTTTTTCATCTCTTATGCTATTTCAGGACTGAATTGAGAGCCAATTTAAGTAAAATTATTAAAGGATGACAAAATCAAAAGAAAAATGACCAAAGTGAAAAAAGTAAAAAAAATAAGTGCTGATTTTAAAATTTATGAAAAAAGTTATTTTTTATCCTTTTTTTACGAAATACGATAAATTTATTAATCAACTATTTTATCCATTAAGAACATAACTTAACAAAAAGAAGGGTATAAAAAAAACTCATAGAAATTAGAAAACTTATAGAGAAAACTAGAACCACAATCAAAATCAAGTAAATAGACCCTAAATAAATAAGTTAAAACCAGGCAACCAAGTCATTTTTTCTAATAACTTCTTGCTTGGCCAAATAATCTACAACAAAATTCTTCTTTTTATGAGCATAATCAAAACATACATAATAAAGCCTATTGCATGCATCGAAAATATCATTGAATTTAGTTTTCAGGCGCCAAGGTCATGTAGCACTATTTCCTTTAATCTAAGTAATGGCAATGTAAGAATTTGACTCTACAACCCATTAATTTGTAGAAGCATAGCAATAATCAATACTCAAAAGCATAGCTTTTCAAATTGTTAAGATCTCATCTTCATTAGATTTCATATTTTTCATGGAACAAGAAAAAATACAAAGAAATCTCCCTTGTAAGAACACCACCAATTCCTAAAGATTTTGGTTTGTTATTTGAAGAAGCATTTACATTCCACTTTAGTATACCTATAGTACGAAGTATCCAAGAAGAATCACATTTCATATTTATCATATTAGTCTATATAAAAAGACCATTTAGTGAACAAAATAAATCTGACCTGGTATAACAGAAATTTTTATCATTACATTTCTTTAAAATTGCAACCAGATGAAAAAAGGAATAATACACATCATCCTAGTCTGTTTTTTCCTCATTGAAAATAAATTATTGCAAGCATTCCAAACATGCCAAATTATACCAAAGAAAAACAAACGCCACACCAATTTTATTTTATTTCTTGCATAGATCCCACACCTTTGCATTCCATATTAAGACAAAATCATCTAAATATTGAGGTAAGATCAATTGTTGTCCCAGTCAATCTACAACTCAAGATCATAACTTCCAAATCATCTCACAATAAAGTAAAATATGAGTTGCAGTTTCAATCTTCTTTTTACAAAAAGGACAATTTATATCATTTCCTAGTAACATACATCTTCGATATAGAGTCTTTTGTAGGTAATTTATCCAAAATAAAAAGTTATAGATAAAACTCTACCTTCGAGTAAGCACCAAAGTACTATATATTTGATCGAAAAGGTCCTTATCATGTCAAAAAAATGACTTAATAAAAGAAGTCCAACTCTTAATTGAAAAAATACCTTCTGGATCTGGTCTCTAGACTCTCATATCAGTAATATTTTGGCATAAAGAAACCCTTGATAACTCGTTTTCTTTACCTTTTCCTAATCCTAAAGTTTTCTCTAGATAAGGACTATTTCCAACTGAAGTCATTTCATGATCTCATCTCTAAAATCTTAACACTTAGATTTCTACAAATCTACATAAAAAATAAGAAATCTAAAATCTAAGAGCGTAATTTCTGACCATTTTGAAACCTAGAATAAAGTGTTATTTTTATTTTCTACAGCCATTGAAACTGTGTTTTACAAACTAAGAGAACACCTCTCTATATTTTCATAACCCAAATTTGACCCCTATTTTATACATTTTAAAAAGTTAGAGAAATTCAAAAAATATATCTTTTTAGTAAATTTAGTAAATTTTATTCATTTTTTTGTTATTTTTATTAATTTTCTTATGCTTAAAAGTAGTCATAAAAATTACAAAAAAAACATTAAAAAATATAGTTGAGGTTGAAATTGAACTAATAATCGAATATCACGGGTAAGGGTGTTTACAGTCTGATTCAGACCAGGCCTAAGAATCCAACTGAACCAATAGTTGTTATTTCTTGATAATTTGATTTGAACAAAACCAAAAACCGGTTCAAACCGAACTAGTTCAACCAAGGTTGGTTTTTTACCATTAAGAACTAGGAAACCTAAATCAAATGGGCTTGTTTTTGTTTTTTTTAAATGGCTTATATTAAATTAGGTTTTATCAATTTCTTATCAAGTTTAGTTTTGTAGACCTTTTAATTAATTTTTTTATTAGAATTTTTTAACAAAAATAAGC
>Ga0307518_10003194_pt1 | contig 11839 bp, 16 predicted proteins | sample 25_EM_MG_FD_203889 | JGI IMG/M metagenome (GOLD analysis project Ga0307518, IMG submission 203889) | Populus trichocarpa ectomycorrhiza microbial communities from riparian zone in the Pacific Northwest, United States - 25_EM | ecosystem: Host-associated > Plants > Roots > Unclassified | place... | reverse complement strand
GAGCAGATCCTGTCAACCCATGAGAATAATCCACAATGCGGAGATTTGATGGCAAATTTCCAATCTAGCAATTTGATTAATGCAATATTGTAAATGAAGTAAAAATCATACCTGTAGGTTGAGCCCAGGCTCCTTCACAGCCTCTACTTCAAGTGTGAGGCGGCATCCTAGGGGTATTAGTGGAAAAGACCGAGTGGCTATGCGGAAGTTCAAACACCACCAACCTTAAATACCTCACTCTCAGTAGAGGCTGCAAGAAAACATTTGTAAACAACGTCAGCCACACGTCAGACTATGAAATAATAACGGGTTGCAAGACAATAAATCTGACGGGCTTATATAATAAACCATATAAGGGAGGTGCAGAGCATTATCTAATGTCGGAGCGCAAATATTCAGTAGGAAAACTTTCGAGTAGTATTGACTAGCAAATGATGCTAATGGGGTGTGCACAAAAAAAGTACAAAGTACAAAGAGAGGACACATGTGTATATATGATTGAAATGGAGCAAATGAGAAGGCAAGATGGGGCCCAAAAAAAGAGTGCACACAAGGGGACTCGAACTAGCACCTTAGGTAAAAAGAAGAGGGACTCAACCATTAAGCCATAAAGGCATTGCTATCTTTGTCATCAACCGAAATATGACCGAATGTAGTGACATTGAGTGAAGGCTTGACTTCACTTGACATATGTTCACTAGTAGCGGCAATGGCGACAGGGAGAATCATCTCTCTTTGTAAATCTATCGCAGGGGTCAATAAAAGCAGCTCAGAAGACAGTTTATTTCTCACCATCGGAGTCCGTGGATTCGGAAGTGCTACCAACGCGTAGGCTTTTGGAAAACAATTGATGGGGAGTGGTCGATTGGAAAAGCTTAACGAATGTAGAGGTAACACATTCCCATCGTGCAGTGCTAAGTTTCTGTACATTCCTCTCGACAAATTGCTGCAAACATGATGTCCCGATTTTGGAGAGTGTTTCATTTTCTTCCGAAAGAGTAAGAATTTGTAAAGTACAATAAGCGTCACGCACCTTGACAAATACAGACACACAGCAGATCCAGTAGACCATCGAGGAAATGCTCAAGCAGGTCATAGTAAAATGTATACAGGTCAATCAAAGTGGGTAGTGCTTGAACCATCATTGTCGATATCCATACGCTCGCGTTTTCCTGCATACTAAATGGCAAATCTTGCCTGGACTTCGGTACCGAAAAAATCGGGAAGAGTAGCTCCTGGAATATATAATTCCAGAATTCCACCGGGAACAATCTTCCGTATGATTTCAATGCTGTGAATAATGCATCGAGAGCCCTAAATCAAGAAGAGCTCAGCCTTCAATGTATCTGATATCAAGATCAGCCCTCACAGTCGTCGTACTTCAAGATCTTTCCCATTCATAATAATGTCATGGAGATCAAATAGCACGTGCGTCCAAAACTTTATTCTGCTATCTTTGTTGAGTAAATGGTTTTCTGAATGAACAATGCACAGAGGAGACCTAAGCATGACAGGAATCATGCTACGCAGCATTGCAAACCCAAGCAAACTGAGTTTCTGATGCTCGCTACCTTTGTAGAATGTTGTGATGCAATCCATCAGATCGGTGAAAGCACCATGATGGATAATTGCTGCAAAATGTTCTTTGTTTACTTCAGTAATGATTTCGAAGTCTGAGCTGGTTATTCGCTCTGACGGAACAACCTTAGTGCCAAATCAAGTGTTCCCTAGAAGACATACCTGTGGGTGCTTTCGAGGCAGCAGATAACACGCCAAACATGGTCTTCCAACCGGACCTCAGGTTCTGCATTCGAGCCTGTATCATTTGCTGAAGACATTGCAAGACCTGGAAAGCGGGTCAATACAGGATGCTCAGGTTTAACTGTGACCAATTGCCTACCATATCACGTATGTCTGGGTTAGTAGTATGCAACATTGTGTGTTCAAAAGGCTGCAAGAAGTCCTTTTGAAATTTGAAACATGGTAATTCTTCCTTTTCCAAGAATCGCATAGAGAGCTGTCGCAAAGAATCTATAGCGAAAAATGCGACATGGGGGTTGCTGTGGCAGCAAACCTAACTTTCATGAGTAACGTGGTCATGGGGTGTGAGGACACCTACTCGGTTACAGTGCTCCCCAAGAATACCCCACAGATTTGACCACTCCAAGCAAATGCGGTCCATGTTGTAGTATGATATTTCGACGACTTTTTGAAGGCTAAATAAGCGAGGATGTTGTGAGGAGCCAGATGATTGTAACTCTTCCCAGGAAACGTCACAAAGTGCTTGAACAAAGTCGACAATGGCTGTCTAGAAATGGTTGCAATTAACGTGACCTGCCACAGGATAGAAAAGACAAACTCCTGAAAGGTAGCAACTATGAGAGAAGACCATATCAGCAGCAATTGTGATATGGGTTGACCAGCTCTCATTTGCAAGCTCTTCTGCGGGAAGTTTACAATTTCTATTAGAAAACACTCAGTTCTCGTCCACTGATCAACGTCAGAACACATACCCTTTCTTTATATCCGGATCTTCAGTGCCACTACTAATCAACTGCATATGTTCCAATCGACTGATACAAGAAAGGACATTACGCCAAGATGCCTTCAAGTTGTTCCCCTCATTTATTGCCACCTCCAGCAGCGTCTTTATAGCTTTCATATGTTTGGACTTCATTTCCCCCAAGTTATTCAGCAAGGCGAATTTGGCCAATGACATCACAAATACATTGCGCTCCAATTCCAAATTGAAGAAACACGCAATATGAATGGCGTTTTTGAAGCCAACCAGACAAAGATCCACAATCTCCATCTCATCAGTGTTGTGAAGTGGCCCAAAAAGACCTGAAAGGAAGGATGACCAAGCAACTTGGAACATTGGCCGAACGTGAACAAAGTGCGGAGCATGAAAGCACTGTTCATCTGCATCAGATCCGCTCTGAGACTGCATTGAAGTTGAGAAAAGTGCCTGAAAGGTGTGAGAGCAGAGAATGAAGTAGAAGAAGTCAACAAACCTCTGCCTTGTTCGCCATCCCACTTGACTGTAAATTGCAAGCCTCTTTCTGAAGGTCCCTTCTGACATTGGCAATGTCATGTGCTAGAGCAGTTCCCGTATCTGGTAAGGTCACCCGATCTAAGTCATCGCTCATCCTAATCTCCTCGTTCTGAATGTCATTAAATATGCTCGATAGAAATTCTTCTGGGAGCTCATCCCCATCGTTAGTGGTGCAGATATTTCGAATGAAGTCAGCCTTGGTCATGTGGTGCTTAATTTTCGGCTTGTGAACATCCGTATTGAGCATGATAATAGAATATGCAAGGATGTAAGCGGTATCTAGGATAGAACTTAGGTCCAGGTACTTCAAGCAAGGAAAGCGTGCCATTGCTCACCTGCATTCTTAAGTGGAGTATGGGAGTTCGTATTGATGTACCTCTCAGCGAATTTTAGCATGAAGCGATCGATCTTCTGGGCGTCGCCTGGTAGACGGAATTGGTGCAGGAATAAGCGAAGGGCATCCACGAAACCCAAGTTTTGGAAGTTTAAGGAATCCGCAAATGAATGCATGACAGCTACATTCACCTCATTCCTGTGAATGGTGTTGTAAGGGAAAAAATGTCGTGGTAGTAGCAACTGAAATGTGTTACCTTCCGCCTAAGTATTCACCTACCATAGTCTTACTCAACCCATCTGTTGTTAGTAAGAATCGTGCGATGTCGGATGGCGATGAACTTGGGATGAAACCAGTTCCGATGAGAAATTGAATACCCTAATTAGTGTAATGAGAAATGGTAATCATGAATGACGATGAATCAATTACACGCTCTGGTTCAAAGTTGAACTTCTTGATCCCCTCCATCAAAGTGATCTTCTTTCGCTTTGCAAGCTCAAATATTGTAGGATCATCGGCAATATTGGCAGACATGGACTGGCAAAGCGCCTCAGAGTCTTCAGAAGTCGCCATGGTTATGTCTGGCGAATCTGAAGACGTAACGTCATAGCTGGTCTTGTCCTTTGCTTGGGTACGTGCGATCTCCATGTTGTTGCCAACTGGCGTCTTGCCTGCAGTGGTTCCCCAAGCGACTAGTGACCCCAGAACACTGGAAAGGCACTCAAGAGCTTGCCTCCTTAATTGTCCTTCAGAAAGGCTAATCCTCGAAGTGTCTACCATCTCCAATACAGGTATGGCTCTGGGGGCGTGTGATGGTCCCTGAACTTTTGCTTGGGAAGTAACCGTGGGACCCGCAGGTTCGTTTCCCTTGCTTTGCGATGTCGAGTACGGAATGGTAGTAATTTTGGAGATAGTGGCTATCAGGCTGGCTAATATTCAACTTCGTGTGGTTATTTTGTTAGGAAGTACTCACCGCTTGTAAACGCTGTCAATGGAGTCACCGTCACAATCGTAGTTTAGATACAATTCAACAAGTGCCTGTGGTTCTTGACAACATTGCAAGAACGGTCGCCTTTTGCTTCAATGTGAATGTTCGCATCTCCAAGATGGGGAAAAATATTTCATGAAGTAGGACTTTGATTTCCTTCTGACACTTGACATCAGGTGAAATCGAGCACACGAATAAATAGGTAATCACCTTCAGTCTGGTTCGCATGCCGGATTGAAGGACAAGCCAAAATATCTCGGTAGTAACTTCGAACACCCGGGGCACTGGGCTCACCACATTCCTGCTCAGACACAGGTAAAGGTATTGGTCGATGGCCTGGATGAACGTCATTTCTTTGTGTGAGGAAGTCGAATAGATGATTGCTGTAGGATCGACAATAAATGTCATATGCGAGTTCAGCACAGTCAGAAGTAGGTGTAAAGATAGAAGCTTCGATCTCATCGCATGCGATTTCAGGTCATGCTCGCTGAAAAAGATTCAGCCGAGTAATCTGAACAATTGAGCACACGACACACCTCTCACCAATGACGGGTTCCATCATTAAATTGCAAAGTTCCCGGAAGACCAGAATTGCGTCTTTGATGAATATGTCATCGGTTGTGGGGCCTCTTTGTGTGTGTCCATCTTCTGGTGGTTCTATAGCTGATGCAAATGGCGAACTTTCGGTCCTTGAGTCATGTCAGATTTGCATCACATGGATCCACATGAGGCTTACATCTCTACTTCAGGGACATGTCTATCTATAGCTTCCTTCTGGGAGTAAGGGACACCATCACCTAGGTATGGCGATACATTGTGTTTGTGACCCTGGTCGGCTTCAGGCGTAGACTGTGCATCTTCTTCTGGAGAGCCAGGTTCTGGAACTACAAAAAAGGACGTGATTGGATTGTCATGGACATGTTAAAAGAAGGCAGAAACCTACTGGAACTCACAGATGGCCTGAAGTTTGATGCATCCTTGGAGTCGTTGGGTTGACTAGATCGGCAGCGTGTGAAGATGTGATGTACCATCTGTGTGAGTCCATCTTGAGCGGCCATTTGGTTGACGAGGTCTGTACTCAAAAGGAAAACATTGTATACAGTGCGAAGAGCCTTGAGGAGGGAGAAATCGTGCACGTTGGTGGTAGGAGATAGTACCAAGGCAAGTAAAGCTTTAATGACCTGCAATGACACGGCCTCGGACGTTGTTTCAGACTGACAATTTGTAATAGTGTGGACAACGAGGTCGACAAAGGACGGCTGAGGGATATTAATCTGTGATGCGGCCATAGAATGTTGTGCAAGTAATGCAGGCGAGGGTGAGTGAGAAGGAAGAGGCTGGCTAGAGGCCTCCTCAGCGAAGAACGAATATGGTATCAACTTGGATACACAGTCTAAGCTTGTAATCATTAATTTATCGCTCCGGGTTTCACATGCCAGACGAAGAGGCTCGAAGATATCCCGTGGCTTATCGCCACCTTGACTAGCATGGATCATTTCCAAGGCCTTCTGAGCGGAGTTGTGGAGCGGGACAGACAATTTTGCTTCCTTCGAGGCTAATATTGTCTCGAGCGCTGATGATATCAATAATACAGACACAGTATGCCCACAGGAGATAGCCAATGAGCAGTCATGACGTGCCGTAGATGGCACAGTGCTGATGTTGAACTCTGGTGTCTGCGGCTTTCCATCATCATGTGTGGCCTTATCCACTAAGTGTGCCTGGGAAGAGAACACGAGAGTGGTGAGGCCATTGGCTGGGGTAAGCGGGGATGGTTTGTTGGGAGTCACTGGAAGGAGGACCTGTGGAAAAGGCTCGTCAGTAGATGCCTGTGTAGGGTTTCGTGGGGAGTAGTCACGGGTTGAACCACAGTGTGAATTGTCGATGGTTCCAGCTCGAAACCAGTCATTTCTTCATCAACTGCTGCTGGTGATGGAAGTTTTGGTTGCATCTGGCAGGAGTATTTAGAGACGAGCAAGGGTAGGGGTCCGCCCTTGGTATTAGGAGTAGGGGCTTTGGAGTCCGGACCCAGTCCTTACTGCCATCCCCAGGAAGTGCCATTGCCTTCACTTGCTGCAGGCTTGAAGATATTCATGCTTTGCTACTAGTGGAATGTTGCAATAAGTATTGGTTGGGACGGTGGAGTTGGTTCACCAGCAGAGCGATTCCTACCGTTACGAGTTTCCTTCGATACGTATCTTGTCCTTGAAAGTTTTCACATCTTCTACCTTCATCGTCACCAACCAAAGGCTTGCTGAATTTCATCGTGATTGAGACTGGCAGCTAATTATTTGACTTCGACCAGCAGACTCGAAGTGTGATCCCACACTGCAGCGCACAGATCCGGTGAGTGATCGAGACAACTGTTAGCTCACCGACATCCCTGAATTCCATTTGGTTGTCTGGATGACATGATAACCTTCCTCGCACTACGCAACGGGTGAATGTATGGACCGTTCACGCCAGATTTCGCTGAGATTGTCCGCACCTTCAATAAGCAGATAGGAATTTGTTTCTCACCACTCGCCATTTCTCTCATTGGTGTGGGCAGCGTTAGTAACAGTACTGACCTCTCCTTTCTACTCACAGTTATAGTGGTAAGTTTCATATATGTCACATCTAGCTACATCCAGGGGGCAGGAGGCTGCGCGTTTGTCTAGCCAATTATTGTCTGAGTATGCAATGGCGGGTGACCACTAACTTAGCTCCAGTTCTGGAGGTGAGCTCGATGACGAATCTGTACCGAATCCCAACTCTAATTAAAGAGACCGCCATCCTAACGACCAACCAGTAATGTGTGGACACCAAAACGTGAGTGCCTTTGGCTGGTATGAGCGCATTGTCATCCGCTGTCAATTCAGACTTCGGAACAGGCCACTCGAGGCCGGTACGTTCTCCAGTCTACTGCCAATGCCCGTCCTAGTCAGAGGGCTCACAGAGAAAAATAGTTGGGCACATGGTTTTGGAGGGCCACTCGAGGAAATGAACATGCCCTAAACGGCACAATGTTCATACAGACGAAAATGTAAGTGGTTGAGCTTTGGATGTTGTGGTGACAGAGGTTCTTTCTACCCTTGGCAAAAATGTAGCGGGTGCCGAACTCCGGTAGTACGTTTTGCTGCGTCGTCAACTTGATCTCAGGGCATATCGGATTCACACAGACGATATGTGAAGGAACTGGTTCCATGTAACTGTGTGCTTCAGGGATGCAATGTCCTCGCACTCATTCGCTGACCCCTTCATCCACTTGTTCTCTTTCGTCTCTCAGGTGCTAATGCGACTGAGCTAGTACGAAGCTCTGACCCAGCACTAGCACAACGATACTACTTAACAAATACATGGTTCGTCCCCCTGCATCTGCCATGAATGAGTATAGTTCTGCGGAGATTTTTCAGAACATACCTTCTTAAACTATATTGAGGGTCTGGACATTACTGCCGTAGATACTTGCGGCGTCTGCAGGACAAGTGACGATGACAGAAGATGATGCAATCCTCCGATACTCATTTTGAGATAACTCTTCCAACAAAAGTGCACTAAATGGTTGTCCAAGCATCATGGCTAACTTCTCAGAAGCTAAGCCATCTACTTCTGCGGATGACCCGAGTAATTTGGCATGCCACGGTCGAACGAGAACATAAGGGAATCCAGTGTGCGAAACCTTTTTGAACTTGTCCATCATTTCTACCTCCAATGGCGCTAGGCCCTCCGCCTCAATGTAATACACGTACTGCCCAGTTCTTTCGATAATTCGGTTCAGCTGGATAGCTGTCATGCGGTGTGTAATACATGGAAGCTTGAGCCGCCGACCTATCAATTGTGGGGGATCAGACGTCGAAAGTGAATGAAACAGCGCATTCAGTGCCTCAGCAATTTGTTCGTGGATATTCAATGTTGATGGCCGGATTTGATCAGTATGTGAAGACAAATACGGGGGAGTTTGATACACAGAAATGTGCGCAGGGAAACAGCTGTTGAATGGCGATGCCTCTCCAACCCAGTCGAGAACCGAAATGTCCCCGGATTGTGATATGATTTCTGCCAGAAGACGTCCAAGGGAATTCTCCTTGGATTCGCTGTACAGGACGGGCATGTGGAGATTGAAGACTCCAAACAGCGTGTACGCCATGTCTTCTGGGCGGGTGGTACGGCGTGTGGATGCCCATTGGAGCCTTGATCGGGCATCTTCCATTCTGGGACGGAAATCTGTGAGATAATGAGGTGGAATGTTCGTCACCTTTGCCAACTCGGCAAGCACAACAGTATCCTCCTTATGATTTTGGGACACACGGTCTCCGTAAAGTGACCAATCTTGGGTGAAGAACAATATGGAATGTGGCGCCAACAGCTCCTGGAGGGTCCAGCCCCGTTCGAACCACACACTATTAGAAAGTGTGCCATGATCCGAAACATCAGCGAGATGCACGATCGTCAGAGCCGACCGTCGATACCACCCAAACATAGACCTGATTGCTTCTTGTAACTCCGCACTGCTCTCCTTGTCTATACAACACGTATCACTCCACGCCCACATGTAGCCATGTTTGCCAGCAGCTGCACAAAATGATTGCAACTTCGTGATGCCATCGGTAAGTTCTATATCATAGATTATTCAACCCTGGACATCACGAAGCAGTGGTTCATCCGATCCCCAGCGGTGGGAGAGTGTCACATATTGGAAGTACGCGGAGACAGTTTCCCGGATGTGTTCTTTGCTTTGAAGAGGATCAGAATTCGTAACTGGTGCCAGTAGCTGCTTGCATTGTATACTATTCTCGAAGTCCGATATGAGCGCATCTCGGCCACACAGGCGGCCAGTCAAGGTGTTCAGTAGCCGCGTTGGAAGGGTTTCGTGAATGTCGTGGACAGCATCTCTGATCCGTTTTTTGACCCCTTCTGGATCAGGTGTGCCCCTCTTGAGCTTCTCTCGACGGCAGGCACCAAAGCCTCTGAGCAATGCGAGACGATCTAGTCCCAGTGAACATACTTTCAACACAGATACTGTGAGCTCTATGACAACATCTATGTCAGCTGCCCCAGCCTGTGGGCAGAACTGATCTGATACCAAAAGTGCAAGCTTCCAGAGGGAAGAAACATGATCAGGATGTTCCGACTGACCAGGTTCTAAGACAGTACGTCCGAGTGCAATCAACTCCCCCAGGTCTGGCATGTTCCCCACTTCGCTGTATTCGCCAAGATAACGCACGAGCGTATAAAGGGATTCAGCTCGATCTGCATGTCTCTGCTGACGGAGGTCTAATGCAATGCGCTCAAGGGCAATAGCTTCCTCCAAATTAGAGACCTCCCCATGTCTCTGGAACCTGCGCCAAAGGTAATGCACGAGATCATGGAGCAATGATGGTCGCTCCGGGTTACCAGAAGGGTGGACTTCCAGTAGAATTCGATGGAGAACGATCAGCTCATCCAAATCAGCAACAGCATCATCCTTCTGGAACCGTTCCTCAAAGCAATTGATAAGCTTCCTAAGGGGTTCAGAGCGACAGGGACTTCCTGGAAGATGGAGAGCCACCATTTCTCTCCCTAGTATGATCGCCTTGTCAAGATCCACCTCAGTGCATGGCTTATCTATCATCTCCACAATGTCATTCTTGAGGGACGTGACTAAAGAGGGGCGTTCGGGGTGTTCTGTTGGTTGAAGTTCTAACACGGCTCGCTTTAGCATGATCATTTCCTCCAAATCCGCAGCTGCCTTGTCTCGATTGTACCGTTTACAAAGGTAAGTGAGTAGCTTGTTGATCAAGATGCAGCAATCAGGAGCCAGAGCAAGAAGGTCGGTGCCAGCGTGGACAAACGTGATGACCTCTTCCAAATTCTCTGTCCGAACATATTTATCAAACTGGCCTCTGAGTAAAATTGCAAGGCCACGGGAAGACTCCGGCCGCCCAGGATGGCCCCGAATATCCAACGCAGCCCGTGCATGTGTGATTGCTTCATCCAAATCTGCAGCTTTTTTCTGCTGAAGGTATCGGTTGTGAAGGTAAAATGAGAGGTTGTGGAGTGAGTAGTGCCGATTGGGATCACCTAGAGGGCGAAGTACGACAGCAACACGGACGAACATGATGGCCTCCTCCAAGTCCTCCGTATGACCATATTCACAGAACCGAGCGTTGAGGAAAATTGCAAGGAAGTGGAAGGACTCTGACCGGTCGGGATGGCCAGGTCGTCGAAGATCTAACGCAGCTCGTGCATGCATGATTGCTTCATCCAAGTCGGTAATTTGGTGTTCTTCGTGGTATCAACAGTAAAGGTAAATTGAGATGGTATGGAGTGAGTAGTGCTGATTAGGATCACCTGGAGGGCAAAGGTCAATGGCAGCAAAGACTAACATGATGGCCTCTTCCAAGTCCTCCATCCGATTATCTTTACGAAACCGATTGTTGAGGAAAGTTGCAAGGGAGTGAAGGGTCTCCAACCGGTTGGGATGGCCGAAGAGCCAATGTAGTCCGTGCATGTGTGATGGCTTCATCCAAATCAACAGTTTTGTTCTCTTTAAGGTATCGATTGTGAAGGTAAGATGTGAGGTTGGAGAGTGAGTAGTGCCAATTGAGATCACCCAGAGGGCGAAGGTCGATGCAGGCACGGACAAACACGATGGCCGCTTCCAGGTCCTCTGTCCGACCATATTTACGAAACTGGTAATTGAGGATATCTGCAAGGAAGTGAAGGGACAACGACCGATCAGGATGATCTGGTGGATGCAGCTCCAATGCTTCTCGACCGAGCGTGATTGTCCCCTCTAAATCCTCTCTTTTGCCACCTTTCCGGAATCGTTCAAATAGATAACACGCAAGGGCGTGGACACAAAAAGATCGATCTGGATGTGCAAGGGGGTAGAGGTCCAACGCTTCCCAGCCAAGCACTGTAGAGACGCACGCGTCTCTAGGTGCGCATATACCGATCAGTGTTCACCCGAGCTCGTTCACACTACTCAGCACAGCCACCCGCACCCAACCCGCACGAGAGCTCTCCGATGCACAGCTTGGTACTCCTGATAGGGTCCTGTGAAGGTCCCGCATGAGTGGCTATTCCCTACCTCTTCCTGCGAGCGTTGCGATCACTCGGAATAGCTTCGGGTCTGTTTGGACTAGCTCGCGCTACTCAGCACAGCCACCCGCACCCAACCCGCATGAGAGCTCTCCGATGCGCAGCTTGGTACACCTGATAGGGTCCTGCGAAGGTCCCGCATGAGTAGCTATTCCCTACCTCTTCCTGTGAGCGTCGCGATCACTCGGAATAGCTTCGGGTCTGTTTGGACTAGCTCGCGCTACTCAGCACAGCCACCCGCACCCAACCCGCACAAGACCTCTCCGATGCGCAGCTTGGTACACCCAATAGGGTCCTGTGAAGGTCCTGCATGCGTAGCTCATCCCTATCCCTTCCTGAGTGTCTCAGTCACTCAGAGTAGCATCGAGTCGCACTACTACATCGCATCGGGTCGCGC
>Ga0307518_10003193_pt1 | contig 11842 bp, 8 predicted proteins | sample 25_EM_MG_FD_203889 | JGI IMG/M metagenome (GOLD analysis project Ga0307518, IMG submission 203889) | Populus trichocarpa ectomycorrhiza microbial communities from riparian zone in the Pacific Northwest, United States - 25_EM | ecosystem: Host-associated > Plants > Roots > Unclassified | place... | reverse complement strand
AAATATATTTATCAGAGAAGAGATCAGAAGGATCAAAACTGAAAATCCAAGAATAGCTCACAAAGAAGCCTTCAGCACAGCTGCAAAAAATGTAAGTTGATTTTCTGGAGTACAGGTAGATTTTTGACACTCAATCATGCGCAGACGCATATCGAGGGAAATGAAACAACTCAACCGATTCAATGTAACATATTGTAGTTTAATTCAAATCGATCATGTTTAACTCTTTTCAGTGGGCCCATTCACCCCTTGTTCAGTACTGCAAAGATATTGATGGAGAGAGCAGTGGCTTGGAAGAGGAGAACGGCTCATGGTCCTGTGATGCAGCTGATCAGGTACGTAAGTCATGAGCTATCTAGTGAGCACATCATATATGCTTATAGAGTAGCACTCTACCTGGAATATTTTCTCTTTCTAAATTCTAATAATGAAATTGTGCAGTATACGGATGGCTCAGGGAAATTTTATTAGGCTGCGAATGATTGTTAAGCAAATAATACAGGTGGAGAAAAACATTTTAATTCTTCAATTGATATTCCAAATCTAGTCACTTTCTAGCTAGTTAATTTCTCCAACTTACTACTACATCTAAAATTTATGAAATAGCCTTATGGGGTAATCTTGAACGCACTGTAAAGGCTTCTGTAACACTTGATGTTTGTAGTAATTTGAGCTCCTGAAGTGGATGCATGACTTTCTGTTTTGAAAAGTTTCAGGTCAACGTAGAAAGCAAAGGCTTACATGAAAGAAAGGTTCCAAGGCATTTCATGTGGGCAAAGACTCCCTTTGAGTGATCAAGACTTGTACAAACTAGCAAAAGAAGAAAATTGTTTCTGTTTTAGGGTTTGGGTTGGGTTCAAATCTTATGTCCATTTAGGGTAGATGCTCTCGGGAATGAGATTCACTGCAAGTTGTGAAAGACTGACTAACTACAAGGAAACTTAAAGTTTTCAAGGTGTTTAACGATGGATGCATGTCCTGTCGCAAAGACAAAAACTCTGTTGAATTTTGACGTAGCTCGCTCTCTATATAGTATATATAACTCCTATATGCTCATCAGTCATCACCTACCTCTTGTCACGTTGGGACTGGTGAAAAGCTTTTTCCAATAATAATACCCCCTTGGTATCGAATCCAAAAATTATATCCCTTTTAGCACATCACAGGATTCCATCTTAGAAAAGTGGGTAAAAGATTTGGCATGAGAAGTCATGTTTAAAATTTTAATATTAAATAAGATTTAAGATTATAGAATTATAATTATGTAATCAAACTAATTCACTAATTGTCAATATTAATTAGCGATTAATAAATAACATACATGAGAATCATTAAGACATCTTTTGTATTGAGAAATCATTTAAGTAATAAGATAAAGAAACATGTATATGTGACGAGCAAATTGTGAGAATTTATCACTAGAACGTAACTGGTATAATATGAGAACCTGTAAAAGGTTAAGAGAAAAAAATAAGTTTCTATAAAATAGATTAAAAGGACTTAAATACCAAATACTACATGTATAAAAACTCAAATAAATTCTTATATCGTTTTCAACAGAAACTATACCCACACAAGCGCGGGTGCACAACTAGTTTAATGTGGGATTAGAAACATTAATGGCTTCTTGAAAAAGAACAGAGAAGATAAAACATTAATAGCTAGCTGCCCTTGTAAGTATATATCCAAGACTTTCTTGTACCTATTTGATCACATTTATGTCTGAGGGCATGTACTGTCCAAAACCTAGTTATAATTCATCATAAATATTGCTTTTCTACCCGTGTACCTCCTGATCATGAAGTATTTTTGCAAGTCGTCCCACCACCACTAGTCCACTACCACCTTCTTCTTTAATTTTATATTTTCCTTGTCATTCTCAGCACCATTATATATGCCTGCCTGAAAATCATAAATACGAGTTGATAATAATCAGCAATCTTATTAGCACCATACACTTGCAGATGGAAGTTTTATGGTTTCTATAGCTAGCTTGTTTATCAAAAAATGGGGTTTATGGTTTCGTGCATTTCATACTAGCTCCGTATATTTATATATACCCATGACATCTAGCTAGCTAGAATACATGAGTCCTTAATTCTCGTCCATATTTATCATTTTGTGGAATCAGTGCATTTCTTAAAGTGACTTGTAAATCTTGGGGTTTGCTCTTACTTGTGAAAGGCCTCGGATAAACTGAATGGAAATATGCTTGAAAGAAGTCCCTATTCTCCTTCTGTAGTTCTCTCCACACTGCAAGCAACAAGTCCACTATATTAGGAGCTAAAGAAGTCCACACTATCGTCCCTTACTCGTAAAAATCAGTGAGATCAAGTGACCTGTAAGTGTAACAATTGGCCGAATGTTAGCATGCTTATATAGTGCCTTTATGCATTGATCTCTACTCATTTGAAGGAGCAAACATCTCTCTATAAGATGTTGAACCTGTTATATACATGTCAGTCGAAAGCAAAAGCACAATAAATCTGAGTCCTTGTAATCAAGAATTAAGATACTAGCTCTAAATAGTACAAAATATAGCTCGTAAGAATATTCTTGAGGGAAAAAAAAGCGTGTGAGAATGTACATATAAAAACTAGAACTTGGAAGCTTTCACCATGCCAGCATAATATATATATACATGGGAGCTAGCCGGGGTGAGGGGATCGATCGCATGGCCGACTTACCATCCTAATGTAGCTATGTGGGTGGCAACGCAAACAGGGAAGCAGATGCTGGTGGCCTTCATGATACATGTTCTCCTAGCTAGACTTGACAGAAAGGAAACAAAAGAAGAAAACAAAGACTAGGAAGATAAAGAAATATAGGACAACAAACAATATGCAAAAAGTGCAAGGGAAAGAAAGGATGATATTTAGAGGTTTCTATATCACATAAAGTACTTGTACCAAATAAAGAGAGTGACTGTTATCCATAGATATCTAAATGAAGGGCCAAAAAAGCACAAGAAATCCAAACGATAGATTCACCTCATCCTCAGCTGTCCCTCTGCTAACCTCATATTCAGAAGACGAGAGAATTGATTGTTTTTGAAGACTTGAAACGTGTTTTGATGATGCAAGTTTCGTGGCCTAGCTCGTAGCCACTTGATGTTAGAGAATTCAAGCACCTCTTTGCACCAATACCATTCCCTGGCTGCCTATTCTTTGTCCTACATTCTTCAAGTGACAAACGTGGCAGGCTAGTAAAAGGGCAAGGCTTTATTACACACAATAACAGGTGCATTAATTATTGCGCCTGTTATCATGCTGGGAGTGGGCTTTTGTCGTTTAAAGGCTTCGCGTTCGATCAAAACTAACCAATATACTAATTTTGATATGTAGTTTTGAAATGAATTTCACATCAATGGATCATTGCCACCCTGTTAATCTGTCCATCTTTGTCAAAATAATCCATTTACAGCATCCAACCTCTCCATTAACCGAATTCTCATCCTGATCGTTTGCTGTTCCAACAGGCCAATAGCCATTTCAAAACTATAAATATTAAGCAAAACCCTAACCATTTTCCATTAGATCCAAGCTCTGATATATCAGTTCAGTAGAACCCAGTTCAACAAAAGCTTAACCAAGCAATCCACTTCCATTAACAAAGGACCGAGTCAAACTAGCTAGCCAGTAAACAAACCCACCCACCCACCACAGAGCTACCACTACCTTCACCGATCCAAGGCCACACCAGTCCACCCATTTTGTCATTCCATCACCATGTTTGGATTTAGGTGAAAAGTTTGTTGATGGCTTATGTTGAAGTTATGACAGAAAATTGTAATATTTTTAGAGTTTTAAAAAATGTTATATATAATTCATATAATACATTACTAAAACATTGATTGTTTGAAGAAAAAAAAAGGTGTGATATAAAATTAAAAATAATAATGTAAAGTCAAAACTCAAGAACAAGAAGAAGATTGAGAGAACTATATACTTTTATTAAGTGTTTCTCTCTAAGCTCTCTTACATAAATTTTTTTTTGTCCTTCTTAATGATGCTGAATTATAAGCTTTATATATATATATATATAAAGTCCTAGACAATAAAGGAAATTCTAATCTAAATAGGAATTGTATCCTACCGACTGAATCGAATGACCGTTTCTAAACCGGTTGACCTATTCATTTAATTTAATCGATCAACCGGTGGACTGATTCCTCTATTCTTCAAAAAAATCAGAAATCAAGTTTAATTTTCAATACCCCCTCTTAAATTTGATTTCTTCATAACTCCCAACAAATCTCTAATCTTGGTAAAAACATCATATTTGAGTGGCTTCGTGAAAATATTCGCAACTTGATATTGTGTCTTTACATACTTGACTTCAACTTCTTTGTTTGTAATGAAATCTCTTAGGTAATGAAATCTTGTGTCAAAGTGCTTACTTCTGTCATGAAAAACTGGATTTTTAGTTAAAGCATTGACTGATGAGTTATCCACATAAATCTTCGTAGACTTCTCTTGTGGCATTCATAATTTTTTCAATAATCTTATTAGCCATATGGAATGACAAATACATGCCTTAATAGCTACATATTCAGTTTCACATGTTGATAAAATGACCATAGATTGCTTTTTTGAACTACATGTGAATATTATGTCTTCTATGAAGAAAACAAAACCAGTAGTGCTATTTCTATCATCCATATCTCCAGCCCAATCACTATCATTATAACTCATAAGGTCAAAGCTATTAAAATATTCATAGAGCAAGCCAAAATCAACAATACTTTTGATATATTGAAAAATTCACTTCAAGGCTTTAAAATGTATCATAGTTGGCGTCTCCATAAACTTGCTCACAAGCCCCACTCCAAAAAGAATATCCGAACGAGTGCATGTCAAATATCTTAAACTCCAAACTAGGCTTTTGAATGTTGAAGAGTTTAGCTTTTTCCCATTTATCGTTCTTTGACATCTTCACTCCACACTTAACTAAAGTATTCACTTTTGCACAATTCTTCATTTTGAACTTCTTGTGAATCTCCTTTGTAAAATTCTTTTGGCTTACAAAGATTCCATCCTTTTCTTATTTGATCTCAATCCCTAAGTAGTATATTATAATACTAATGTCCGTCATCTCAAATTTCTTGATCATTGTTTGCTTGAAGTCTCTAATCATTTTTGAATTATTTCTTATAAAGATCAAGTCATTCATATAAAAATATACAATAAGAGTATCACCACTCTCTTTTATCTTTATATAGAGAGTATATTCACAGAGGCATTTTACAAATTTATTTTTTAAGAAGTAGCCACCAATGCGACTATACCAAGCTTTTAGGGCTTGGTTCAATCTATACAAGACTTTGTTCAATTTTAATACCTTGTCTTTTTATCCCTTCACTTTATAATCTATAGGTTGTTTAATATAGACCTTTTCCCCAAGAAAATCAATAAGAAAGACTAATTTGACATCCATTTGATAGATTCTCTATCTATATTGAGTAATTGTGACAATGCTTAATTGAACGGTCTTCAATCTAACAACGTAACAACGAGAGCAAAAACCTCATCATAGTCAATCTCATGCTTTTGACTATAGCCTTTTATCACTAACTTTACATTGTATCTCTCAACTTCTTTTTTGGTATTATTCCTTTCTTTGTAGATCCACTTGAAGCCTATTGGCTTTTTTCCACTTGGTCTAGGAACCAATTTCCATGTGTCATTGTTCTCAATTGATGTAATCTCTTCATCCATAACAATTCTCTATTTTGCATCTTGTATTGTTTTTTCAAACACTATATGATCATATTTAGTAAGGTGACAATATAATGTTATATCATCATCAATAAGAGTAGTTATCTCATGTAAGTCATCAAGGCAATTCTCATCCTTCTTGGTTGATTTGATTGGCTACCACTACTTGAACTTTCACTAGAAAAAGAAGATAAAAACAAAGATGACACCATTAGTGATTGTGGAGCTGTAGCTTGTTCTTGATGATTTTCATAGCTCTTTTTTTTTTCATTAAGAATCGGTAAAAAATTATATTTCTCGCCATCATCTACCTTTCAACATGCTCCTTCTTCATCGAACTCAACATCTCTATTAATCACCATATTCCCTTCATTGAGGTTGTAGAGCTAATATTTTTGGACTTTTGATCATAGCCCACAAAGATTATTCCTTTTCTTTTATCATCTAGCTTGGTCCTTACTTGGTCATCTACATGCACATAGTCAATGCTTCCAAATACTTTTAAGTAAGTAACAATACTTGGCTTTCTTCTATTCTATGCCTTTTGTGGACTTATGATATTTAAGCCTTTAATAGGACACCTATTTGACAAATAGATATTACACTCTACAATTTCAGCCCAAAACTCTTTAGGCATCTTATTGCTTTTGAGCATGCTTTTTGCCTTGTTGACGATGCTTCTATTATTTCTTTCCACCACATCATTTTATTGTGGGGATCTAGGCACCATTAGGAGTCTTTTTATACCATTATCTTCACAAAACTCATTAAAATTATTGGAACAGAATTCACCCCCTATTCATTCTAAATGATTTTATAAAATAATAACTTTTTTTTCAACTAATGCCTTAAACTTCTTAAAATAAGTAAACACATTATACTTTTCTTTTAATAAGTATATCCATGTTTTTATACTATAATCATTAATAAAAATGGAAAACACATATTTTTACCAAATGAACATGGTTTGATAGGACCACAAACATCTACATATATCTCTTGTAGAGATTGACTTACTCTAGATGTAGAATCCTTTGAAAAGCTCTTGCGAAATTGATTGTCCACTAAATATCCTTCACACAAATGATTTTGATGTATAATGGATGGTAGACCCTTCAATATCTCATTTTGTGCCATTATCTTTAAGCTATCAAAGTTTTCATGCCTGAGTCTCATATGTCAAAGCCAAGTCTCATCTTTCACATGTGCTTTTAAGCATTTAGGCACATTCATCTCTATGTTTAGCAAAAACATCTTGTTCTTTGTCATGGTTACCTTTGCAATCATAACTCCATGAGTATCAAGTAATGGCAAGGTATGATATTTCATCTTAATCTCATAACTCTTATCCAACAATTATCCCACACTTAATATATTATTTTTTACAATAAGGATATAATAGACATCACCAATAAATTGATGACTTTTATTTTTTAATTTTATGAGAATCGTATCTTTTTCTTTGATGGAAACCTTTGAATGATTTACAAAGGTGACATTACTTTTAATTGATTCATTTAGCTCCATAAGCTTGTCTCTATTTTCACACATATAATTGCTGACACTATTTTCTAGATACCATATATTCTTTTTGGCTTGTCTTTGTTCATCATGAACTAGTAATAATTAAAGTGACATCTTTCTCATCTTCTACAATAAGATTGACATTCTCCTTAACCCTTTTGGTTGGATTCCAGCAATCTCTAGCATAATGGCCTACCTTTGTAACAATTGTAACATTTAACATTTTTTGGTCAAACCTGGATTTTAGATTGCCACTATTAGTGTAACCGGTCGATCGATTTGCTTCATACGGTCAATTGGTTGACCTGTTGAGACTAGCATAACCTCTTCTTTCAAATCTGTCTCTTCCTCCTCTTCCTCTACTTTGTCCATATCCTTTACCTTCTTAGGAATATCTAGAATCATCTCACTTTAAAAAAAGTGTTTGTGCATTCATATTTTCTTGAATTTCATTGACTCTTTCCTAATAGGCTTGTGATTTTTCTATGAGACCTTGTATTGAAAGAACATCCATATTTTGTGACTCCTCCATCATGACCACCACATAATGTAACTTCTTTTACAACGAGTGTAGGATATTTTCTACCACATGTCTCTTCTATATTCTCTCCATATCTCTTTATTATATTATACATGACCAATACTCTTACAAAGTATTCTGAAATATTCCTCAATTCAAGTATATGTAACTTTTTAAAGTCACCACGTAGCTTTTGTAGACGTACTTTTCTTACATTATCAACTCCTTGGTTTGATTATTGTAAAACTTTCTATGATTGCTTGACGGTGATTGCGTTTGCCATTATCTTAAAAGTGACATCATCCAAACATTGGTGGATGATTGTGAATTCTTGTTGATCCTTTCTTTGTGCCTTTTGCATAGCCTTCCTTTGGTCTGAAGTCAACGTTGCTTCTTCTATGGGCTCCTCAAAGCCTTTCTTAATTGTTTCCCACACATCTTGGAAACCTAGCTAGGCTTTTACTATAATACACCAAGTTTTGCAGTTGTCCTTTGTCAAACGAGAACATTAAAGTGGGAAGTTTAGATTGACCATTATAAACAATCAAAACAAGCTCTGATACCATATATTGAAAGAAAATAAGCGTGGTATAAGATTAGAAACAACAATGCAAAGTCAAAACTCAAGAACGAAAAGAAGATTGAGAGGAAGATATATTTTTATTAAGTGTTTATCTATAAGCTCTCTTAACTATTCTCTCTCTTTATGTGTTTCTTAATAATGATGAATTACAAGCCTTTTATAGGCATAAAATCCTAGAAAATTAAGGAATTAAGCTAATACAAGGAAATCCTAATCTGAACAGGAATTGTATTTTGCCGACTGAACTGGTCGATAATTTCTAAACCAGACAACCAATTCATTTAATCCAGTTGGTGGACCGGTTCCTCTACTCTTAAGAAAAACCAGAAATCAAGTTTAATTTTTAACATTGATTCCACTTTATAGCATATTTGACTCTTGTTTCTTGAACAGATAATTTTTTGGACTCTCTCACTAGTCCACCCGTTAATTGAATGCAAACTTGCTTGAAAGATGTATACTTTACTGTTACTAAGAGTTATTCTTGAATTAGGTGCCATTCTGGAGGCATTCAATATACCAATTTGCCACGTCTGTGTTGAAGGGCTATAATATGATAATTTTTCTTCGAGGCATTGTAGACAAAACCCCAATAGAGATTTTCTTCTCGTTTCTTAATGAATCTTCACTCACAATGGGTTCTTTATATGAGTTCTCACTACCAATGGGTTTTTAACGATGAGAGAGGGAGGAAAAGTTAAAAAGAGAGTTTTCAAGGTTAGGAGGAAAGTCGAAAATTTTGCATGGAAAATTTTGTCTGGTAAAGGAAAGATCTAAAATACATGAGAGAGGGAATATGGGGTTTTCTATTTAAAAAAAAAATATATATGAAACATCCAATTTATAAACATTATTTTCATCAGCTCAGAAGTATTAAAAGAAAATAAATAAAATTTGTCTATTTTTTTTTTCCAAAAAAAAGGGAGAATGTAAATTTGCTTGAAACAGTTTCAAAATAGCTATTTTGCGTCTTTGTATTTGCATGAAGCCCTTTGTTATATCTGGATGAGAGTTTTATTGTTATGAATAACATATCAAAGCCATATTCCTCTAATCCTCTATCGAGTTCTCTTATTTTCACTCTCTTATTGTTCCAAATCATCAATTAATTTGTATGACCATTAAGGTGAATTTTTTTTTAAAATGAATTTCTAACATAGAGGGATCCAATTAATCAAACTTTCAATAATAAACAAACGATTGCATATATTTATTTCCAGTTATTTGAAGAAAAGTTTTTGAACTCGGATCTGACTTGGCACAAAGCTCAAGCGAGTTAATTTTAAATAATCCGAAGCGATATTTCAAGATTTCTTTTAAAAAAATGATATTGTTTTTTTTTAAATCAAATCAGATTTTGACCAGATTAATTAAATTATAAATTGATTTCTTAAATCAACTAAGTTATACAAGGTTAATTTTCACTTAATAACAATTAATTTAAGATTATATATATTTACTCCATTACATCGAACTTAACTGTGCTTGCAATATCTAAATGGGCCTTTTAAACTGACCGAACTTATGCTGCCTTCCACACAATTGAATAGTTGACCCGTAAATCAGCATGTATTATCATCATTGAACCAGTGAGTGAAGGTCTTATAAGCAGAAGTTGATCCAGTGGTTCAGCTGGTGTCGTGTGAAATCTCAAGCCCACCTCCACTTCCCACCTAATATTTCAGTATTTCTCAAGCACTTCTTCTTTTCTTCATACTTGTATGCTTACAGAATATTGAGGATTCCCATATAAATCTCCTTTGCTTTAATTATAAAGGAACATGATCTATAACTTGGTGTTACGTAATAATCAATAAATTATTCATAAAAATAAAAATATAGTTATTAAAATCAACTCGGATACCAAATTAAACAAGTTGTTTTATTTATTTTTTTAAATAAAATCAATGACAAGTCAATCAACTCTACGTTGTTTGTTTTTTAGACTCATCTCTAACAAATTATTCAAGTACTGAATAAATCCAACCGTAAGCAGATTAAATACGCTAGCGTTTACTTGTACTCGTCCATTACTTTATTGAGAACCAAAATCAAAGTAATATTGTTTGAATCGGAACTTATTCTCCTAGCTAGCTCTAACTTATTGCTTATAATATTATAGGGTTTATTCAGCTTGGCCCTGTGAAGGGACAATTGCACATGAGGATCAAACAAGATTCATTTTGTTTGATATTATGTCAAAAAGTGTTTGTACCTTCTTCTTTTTTTGTTCCTAAACCTACCTTAGAATAGGCAAAAGAAGCAGGTACGAACTATGCCTAGAATCCCCATGCTTGCCTTTTGAAATTTTAATTTCTATATTTATATGAAAAATGGAGTCCCTTGAAGTGGAATCATAGACATGTATAGGGTATGTTCAAAGACGACGACAGAGTGCTTCATAAATTATTCTGATCGCAAGGATCTAGTCATCTAGATCCTGTCTGAATCGATCCAATGTAATTAATTGGAATATAATTCTGATTATATTAATAATTGGAAGGACTGAGAGAGAGATCAATGAAAACTCCAAGCAGGGCATGCAGGCAAGAGGTTCTGTAGACTCTCATTTGCAACTTCTTGTGGTTATGCCCTGTCCCTAGCTGCTTGGCATGAGGAGGGAATTAGTGTGTACTTACATTGCGAGATATTCCTCTTTGAGTTATTTTATTGTTTATAAATAAAAAGGTTTTTTTTACCATCTGAAGCTTTGTTTTTAATGTTCAATGATTCAGTCTCATTCAAAATAATAATTTAAATTTTAAAGCTTAAACAAATCAGCCAAGTTTTCATTTGAAATAATAATTTAAATTTCAATACATATCTTAAATTAAAAAAAAAGTTTATAACATCAACTTTTATTTCATTTTGTTAAGAAACAATAAGAAAGAAATATGCACTCAAATTTTTAGTTAAGTATTCTGTCTTATATTTACTTTCATCATCAATTTAGTTGAAATACTAGTTTAGAAGCTCATACTATGCTGTAAATTAGATAAAAAAAATTTACATATAGAAAAAAAATGCTCATACCATAAAGAATTATTTAACATTATCATTTAATCCACCCTAGCAATCAAATCGTGGGTGAGTTGTCCCGACATGATCAGATCAACTTGGTTAATTAAAAAATAACATGGACGATCATTAAAAAAAAATCTGAAAATGAAATTGAATAAAAAAATAAATAATATATCTTGACTCGACTCCTTGTATAATTTAAAATTAAAATTAAATATGTGAAATTTATCTTTAATATTATCTAGTCGACTTATTTATGTAAAAATAACCCAAATAATTAATAAAATAAAATTTAAAAACAAAATTTAAAGAGAATATTTTTGTCCCAGCCTAGTACAAGTTTACGAGATTTACGCCAACTATCCGGCTGACTTGGCCGTAGGTTTGTATTACGACAAGTTTTTTAGTTTGTAAAGTATAATATATAGCTTGATTTTAATAATATGGTATCGCACGTATGCAAATATAATGACTGGG
>Ga0307518_10003192_pt1 | contig 11847 bp, 11 predicted proteins | sample 25_EM_MG_FD_203889 | JGI IMG/M metagenome (GOLD analysis project Ga0307518, IMG submission 203889) | Populus trichocarpa ectomycorrhiza microbial communities from riparian zone in the Pacific Northwest, United States - 25_EM | ecosystem: Host-associated > Plants > Roots > Unclassified | place... | reverse complement strand
TTGTAAGGCTGCCGATACATCAGTATGGTAATCACTATATACAATTGACAACCTTACCTCCACGACGGTGTCCGACACAGCCGGACTGGGAACGACGGAATATGTGCACATCATGCGGTCAGGGTATTCTTCCCTGATTTTTGACATGAGGAGGGTACCCATTCCAGCACCGGTACCACCACCAAGCGAGTGCATAATTTGGAAACCTATTGGAGAATTTAACTATATGCTGACACCCTTCGCGATTGCATACCTTGAGGGCAGTGAGTGCCCTCGGCCTCCTTGCGCACAACATCCAACACGGAGTCGACCAGCTCCACGCCCTCTGTATAGTCTAGACATGATTGTGAGATCCAGGGTATAAAAACACATGGAAGACAAGTAAATACGTACGTCCTTTGGCCCAGTTGTTACCAGCACCACTCTGACCAAAGATGAAGTTGTCTGGGCGGAGAAGACCACCTAGAGGGCCAGAGCGAATGGAGTCCATGGTCCTGGGCTCGAGGGCGACACGGACAGCACGAGGAATGTATTTATTCGAACTTAACCGATCTCATTGTAGTAAACTGAGATATGCGGAAGCTGCATGTCGTTTGTCCCTCTGTAGAGACTATCCTTGCAGCATGGATACGTTTAAAGTTTGAATGAGAGGGCGAAGGAGGCGACAGCGATGGCTGCTCAAGTGTTGAGGGGTAATCGTGGCATCGTGCGGTCAGTGATATGGATTATATAATCTTCACTGGCACTGTCCGACGACGCGACTTGTGCAAATTCAACCGTGGACTTCTCGCTAACGTCACGCGTTATTGACTGAATTATTTGTCACCTTGTTCACAAACAAGGTCACTCCCGAAGGAAATTGGACCGCTTTTTTTCGACATCCACGAATCTGCTGTAGTTTGCTCTCCGTTTGAATCGAGCTATTCCGCATTGTTGTGTACACTACGGGATAACCTGACTTTCACCTCCTCTACAATTTCTCTTCATGATACCTCTCTAGTTCTCTGAAATACATCCCATTCCTTCTTCATTTGTCGATCTAACTTGGCTAGTCGATCATCCTCCTTCCGTAAATGTTTGTTGGGGTGCTGGGTAAACAACCCTTCATCAAAGTCCTGCAGAAGGTGGATGCTGGATCTCCCACAGCTTCACAATAATGTGACATATGCATTAAATGGTGTCAGTTGTCCTGACAGGGGTTTGGCAAGGTTGACAATGCAGTGGTTGATGGTTTGCGCTTGGGAGCGATAATCTGTGAATGCATATGCCGGAGTGATGGGGAGCTGTTGTCTGGTGACTAACTTTCTTGCCGTTCCCATTCACCACACTGAAGGTCTTAGTAAGCGGGGTTATGGGCAGAACTCCACTTTCCAAGCCATCAAGCACTGCCGCCTTGGTTCAAATCATGCGCACAAGTATATATGTGGGTGGAAATTGCAATTCATAGAACACGGTTTGCATGGCACTGATTTCTTCTTGAGCATTGAGAACTATTTCGACCATGTGGCCCCAGGCTCCGTTGGCGACATCCAAATCTGTCAAGATGTTGATGGTCACCATAATTTCCTTCCTGACTGCGATGTCCACCTCGTCAGCAAGTCCCGCACGTTCCTGACGATTCTTCCCCTGCCCTGTCTTGGGTTTGGCTGCAACTGCGAATTTCTCTTCTAATGTTAATTGTCGACCTGCACAGTATCGAAAGCTGGGCATTTGATGAGTGTAATGCCGAGTGCATGTGTGCAGGTCTTAGTGGTCATGTTGTTCCACTTCATTCGGATGGCATGCCTCGGGGTAACAAGCAGTGCATCTTTCCATGGAGAGGTGGTGAAATTGGTGACTGGACAGTTGTCATGCGTTACAATGAGCTGATGAAGCATGGCAATGTGTCTTTCATCACAGTTGCTGTGCCAGACATGCTGCAAGAGGTCCAACCATTCTGGATCTGTCACTCGAACTTGTGTTTTTAGGTATCAAATTGTTCATATAACTTCCTTCCCAACAGGTCGTTTTGCATGTCCTTTGCTGGATTGCAAGGGCAATACAGTGCTGCTGATGGTTTGGTGGCGACGGGCGGGAATTGATGGAAATTGCCTACCAATGTGACATTGAGGCCTCCGAATAGAGCAAATGTGATATGGTGTATGTTCGAATTGGTCGTCAAGGATTTATTCGAGCTTTCACTGGTTTCTCGGTTTCTCGCTCTTCAAGACTGTCAGATGCTCTATCAAGTCGAAAAAGCTTGCTCCATTTTTTTTTCAGCTCGACTCTACCGTCAAGAAGGCCTTGCGCACATCACGCACATACGCAACTCACGCTCGCTCAGCAAGAACAAATCGATAATTGCCCAACGAACTCGATTACGATGATCCCGTTTATCCCAACGCTTGCCCTTCCCCCCGGTACGTTGCGTTCCCCAGGGCATTTGACTGTGTAACTGACGGCCCCTTGTGTATGATAGTCCGAGTTTGGGCTTCCTAACTACAACTTCCGCTCGTTATCCGCAGCCGACAAAAGCCATCTCTGGCTTGCTTCTCTAGACTTTTTGGCCCTACGTGTTTTTATCTGGCAGGTTTCCACCGTGTACTTCAGCGGCCCAATGGCCTCCGCTGAGGCCCGTGATGCCATGTCATCCGCAAGGCTTTGGTTTACATTAACGATCAGGCAGAACTATTTGTTGGTCGTCTCGGGACTGATGCTCCTCCACATCCGCATGGGACGCTCTGTGTCCTTTGGGGCTAAACAGTGGATGATCTGGGCACCCACTTTACTCCTCGGGTTGACATCTACCGCGCTGGCGGGTATCCTTGCTGGTGCCGGTGTCCCCGGTCTCTTTGACGGTCTGGTAGCCTACTCCCTCACCACGGCAGCGCTCAGCACGGCAGCCTTTGGAGGTCTCATTTACACCCTCGTGGCAATTCGCTATAATCTTGCCGCTCTCAATGAGCCTGCTGGCACATGGCCCCCTGTCAAGGGAGTCGAGGTCAAGCCCTGTCAATCATTCGGGACCGAAGATATTGATGGCCTTCGGGAGGGCAGTTCCTGGTTGACCTCCGACGCCGGCTCTCACCACGAGGTCACCTCCAACTGGTCCTTCTCGACTCACCGCCAATCCCATAATGCGCGTTTCAACCCAACAGGGTCTCAGCTGACTTTAGCTCCCAAGTCACTTTCTCTCCCGCTCATCTTCCCTGCATACTCTGTCGCGGGACTCGTCAGTGGTGTCATCATATGTTCGTCCTGACATTCTATCTCATGCGGGGATGTCTGGCTTTGACGTTTACTGAGTATCTGTGTTGGATGGCGGTTGGTGTTCCTGGAGCTCTAATATCCATGATCGGTTAGGTATTGATTAGACCATTTTATTCACCTCAGGTCAGACGGGTTTGACCATAGTCTATGACAGCACTGAGTCAACATCACCGCCCGAATGAGGAACGAAAAAATTGTAGATGTGGTCTTATGTGTACGTGATATTTACACCTTCAAATCTGCGTGACGTTCTCATCATTGCGGCCTTTAATCTTATCGCAGTTCTGCCCACAAGCAGATACTGTTGAGCGTCCCTACTAAAGCCCATGCTCGACATCTATCCACGAACGGTGCAAGTGAAGGGACTGGATCACCTTCGTACAAGTTGAGGCCTGCTGAGAGCCCTCGCAACATTTCAGTCATGGCCCATTGCAAGCGTCAATGACACGAGTTACGAGGCGATAAACTCCTAACTCAAGGACGATCACGCTCTGAAGTGTCTGACCACAATGTCCCCCTTGAGATACTCTTTCAAACCTGGCGAGTGAAACTCGACCTGCTACTGCACAATTACCAAAGGAAGCCAGAGTTCGTACATCGCCAGCATTGGAGGAAAGAAACCTCCAACGACCCCGCCCAGCCTTTCTGTGCACAATCAGACAAAGAGATCCATGCGTCGACCTCACGGCCACCCCCATGGCCCTCCGACTGGGCCTTCTTCTCAGTGAACGAAGCAAACTGGTTCCCCCCACGGAATGGGTACACATGGGAACCGATAAAATACGTGAGGCGATATATGACCATGTGAAGAAGTGTCGTGGCCATTCGTAATCAGTGTTCGGTAAGCCATGGAGATTCCCTCGGATTCGCCTCTTGCTGTCTTGGCTGTGCCTTTAGAACTGGCCCAATTCACCTTGGTATAGTCTTGCTGCGAATCGGGGAAGGCGGATACAGGAAACACCCCATTTGGATAGGCAGATAAATTATACAGGATGCGTGTAGGCGTATATACATGGGTACTGGTACTAATTGCGATGATGGTTGGTGCTAAGTACTTGCGTGATATAAATTAGAGTGAACAGGACAACAAGGCATGGGACATGCACAGATCGATGCAATGAGAGAGAAGAAAGGTCATTATGCGTCGTACAATCAAACAATCAAAAGTCAAGACGTTGTCGTCTAGCTGAGGGAGAGGTATTTTTGGTACCCTCGGTATGCCGCCTCTGCATCCTGGCAAAGCAGCTCCAGAATGATCATTTCATCAGCTACTGCAGGGTCTTCCCACCACGAATCATGGAAGCAGAACCCCTGACTACCTCGGATTTGTGATAGGAGATGAGCCTTGAACTTCCTCCAACCAGGGGTAACGTTGGGAATTAGCATGTCCATGATCTTGGCGTGGTCTTTGGGTTGCAACACCAAGAGCATGAACACGACCGCAGTAGTCCGCGTGCCGAAGATGAATTTAGTAGTTTTGGGGCTCTTCAGTACATCCCTGACAAACACCTCCCTCTGAATTTTCTCCCTGCTGGAAGAGAGCCATAAATTGTAGATCCATGAGGTGGCAAGGGAGCTGATGAACATGATTTGCCCAAAGGCCGACCCTTGTGGAATAAAAAGTAGCTGCACTATGAGTTGGAGGACGAGGAAAATCGAACACCATTTAATGTCCTTGCATCCCGAAGGTTCGCTTTTGAAAGCGAGGGTAAGCGCCCCACGGGTGATGGTATTCATTGCCTTTTCGCTGCCTTTCAACACGACGAATTGTTGGTCCTTGTCCGACACAAGGATGCCGTCACCGGAAGTATCGAAAGAGGGAACAGGGCAGTGGAATGTGAATTCTGCAGAACCAATCACGAAGCAGGATATGCCATTGACAAGGATGCCAAAGGCGATCATCGAGAGGCAAACCCAATCGCCGAACTTGGCGCATACTGCAGCTGTTCCGAAGCTAGCCAGGATGGGTAGAACGGCAACGAGGGGGGAATAAACGCTGGCTCGTAGCAGCACTTTCCCGCCATCTGGAATGCTATGGACGAGTTCACTGATAGTGACCTCTACCGGTTGGGTCTGCCTTCCTTTCACCTTGTGCACCGATTGGGTTATGCGCATACAATCCTTCACGAGAACTGCAGAAAATGGTCCCGTTTCCTCTAATATTGCCCCATTTTGAGTGCCGATATACTTTGCACCCTTCATGTTGGCCATCCCAAGGAGAGTGGCAAGGTCGTTGGGGACATCGGGGAAGAGACCTTCAAGTAGCCTAGACTTGCAAAACTTGCTATAGCGCTTGACGACCTCGTAGGTACCTGGAGAGTTGTACCAACCCAGCCATCGCCTGGTGGGGTCCAAGTGGAGGGTGGTCATGGCGGCTACAGCTGCATCGCCACCGAAAAAACTTGCCATCCCCGATGTATCGAGGGAAAAGCTGCCTTTAGTGAGCAGGCCATTTTCAGAGTAAAGGGTGCGAGTACTGAGGGTATCTGGATGAGGTATGTATGGCATCTCCTCAGGCTCTGTGGGGCCGGGGGGAACGGACGCTGCTTTATACATGCTGGGGAAAAGGAACACGAAGGCAAAATCGGCAGGCACCCAGTGAACCTGTGGCCTTGCTGTGGGGATAGGTTGACATTCCGATCAGAACCCATGACGATTGCCCTTGAGAATACATACATCATGCTGTACAGACCGGCCAGTGATGGTGAAAAAATTCAGCATGCAGCTAGGTGTAGGGTAGCACCCCACGCCTTCACCTTGCTTCCTAATATCAGTAGCACACTCATTCCGACTAGTCCTCATGTTCCGGAGCGAACGTCGATGGGCCGACGTTGGAGATAGTCATGGCGCATGTACCGGGAACTGTCGAAAAAGACCAAGGTGAAAGTCCTCGTTAGCTGTAAATGCCAGTGGGTCAGAAGAGCCTCAAATAGTAGTTCATATGCAAACTGCAATGATCGGACAGCGGGTAGCCTATATGCTCGTGTGTGGGATACCTCGCCAGAAAATGCAGACGACGCACAGTCACAAGGGATCCCTTGCTATCCCTTGTCCCAACATGTGGCCCGTCTCTCCCCTGGATAGGTCATCGACCCTCCACTAGGAATCCATACCAGCGTGCACCCAGCTGTACTAGTGACAGAGCAGTAAGATACAGAGGGAACTGGCGTGGTGAATTCCCCTGCGTGTGAGGTATCGCACAGCACGGTGAGCTCTGTTGATTGGGTGTGGCGGCGCTTGGTGTACATAGTGGATCTTAGAACTCTCCTTGAGACCATCAGGATCAAAAACCGATCATCATCTGCCGCTTACTAGAATTAACGTCGTCACATTTCCCCGCAGCAACGCAGCCATTTGGATTCCTCGAGTCGTGTCTGCCACGTGGTCGGTAGTGAAGTTTGTACGAGAGTAGTCGATACTGCAGTATGAGGTTGCCAGAGAACAGGGGGACTCACTCGTAGGTTGAACGTTGAACGGTGAGTATGGGAGAATGAGAGGGAAGAAACTTGTTGCCCTCAGCCCGGCATGGATATCCAACAAGCACGTTGTACCCGCACTGCAATCTTGGAGTCCTATTGCTGTATATTCCACGCCCCGTCTGGCCCAGCGCACCGACCTTAAATGGCATCTTTCCCTGCTGAGCTGACTATGGCAATGTTGGACCATACGAAGGAACAACCGTGTTCCGATGTCATCATGCATAACTGCGTTCATTTGTGGGGTTGGCAGAAAATCAATGCACGTGATGGACGCGTTATTGACAGAATTGTTTGTTGTTGTGGGTCCAGGATTGTTTGGCCCATGTTCGAATTGGTCGTCAAGGATTTATTCGAGCTTTCACTGGTTTCTCGGTTTCTCGCTCTTCAAGACTGTCAGACGCTCTATCAAGTCGAAAAAGCTTGCTCCATTTTTTTTCAGCTCGACTCTACCGTCAAGAAGGCCTTACGCACATCACGCACATACGCAACTCACGCTCGCTCAGCAAGAACAAATCGATAACTGCCCAACGAACTCAATTACGATGATCCCGTTTATCCCAACGCTTGCCCTTGCTTTCGTCTCGTTCATAGCTTCGGCTTTTGTTATTCTTCGTATAGTCATCCCAATTCTACCCCCTCATCCTTTGAGCAGGCGAGTCCCCCCGGTACGTTGCGTTCCCCAGGGCATTTGACTGCGTAACTGACGGCCCCTTGTTGATAGTCCGAGTTTGGGCTTCCTAACTACAACTTCCGCTCGTTATCCGCAGCCGACAAAAGCCATCTCTGGCTTGCTTCTCTAGATTTTTTGGCTCTATGTGTTTTTATCTGGCAGGTTTCCACCGAGTACTTCAGCGGCCCAACGGCCTCCGCTGAGGCCCGTGACGCCATGTCATCTGCGAGGCTCTGGTTTGCGTTGACGATCAGGCAGAATTGCCTATTAGTCGTCTCGGGACTGACGCTCCTCCACATCCGCATGGGACGCTCTGTGTCCTTCGGGGCTAAACAGTGGATGATCTGGGCACCCACTCTGCTACTCGGGTTGACGTCTACCGCGTTGGCGGGTGTCCTTGCCGGTGCCGGTGTCCCCAGTCTCTTCGATGGTCTGGTAGCCTACTCCCTCACCACGGCAGCGCTCAGTACAGCAGCCTTTGGAGGTCTCGTTTACACCCTTGTGGCAATTCGCCGCAATCTCGCTGCTCTTAATGAGCCTGCGGGCACATGGCCCCCTGTCAAGGAAGTCGAGGACAAACCCCGTCAATCATTCGGGACGGAAGATATCGATGGCCTTCGGGAAGGCAGCTCCTGGCTGACTTCCGACGCTGGCTCTCACCACGAGGTCACCTCCAACTGGTCCTTCTCGACTCACCGCCAATCCCATAATGCGCGTTTCAACCCAACAGGGTCTCAGCTGACTTTAGCTCCCAAGTCCTCGTTTTGGTTCAATGCACCGTCGTCACCTGATCCGACAATTCCTCCGGTTCCGCCTCTCCCGTCGCCTTACCGCCCAAGCTCCTCTCCGACATGCGTCATCACAGACGACCCCGATCCATTCCGTCGTGATGTCCCCAGCCGCCCTCGTCTCGGCTCCCAAAGCTCCTGGCTAACCTCGTCAGCTGGCACTCACCCCACGGCGTCAGCATGGTCTTTCCCTCAAACTCAGCATGGCGGAAGTGTTGTTGATATTCACGCTGAGCTGCTCCCCCCTGGCATGGCATCTCGTCCCGCCACCCCCGTTGCGCTGTCTACCGCGCAGGTACTCGGCGGTTATGGGTACACTTCTGACTCGGAGAAGGGAATCGTTTCGTTGGCCGTCAACGATTCTGGCGTCGACATATCGTACGCAAAGTACGTATCTTGGCTCCTTTCTATCTGGGCACCTGTGGTACGTAGATTCCCTTGTTTGTGAAGTTCTTTCTACTAACGTGAACTTGTACAGGGTTTATCTCTGCCTTACCTATTCTCGGTCGCTACCTCGGGTTCTGCTCCGTCCAGCGCACTGTCGCTGATGCTGGTGCTCTCTATAACTCTGTCCTCTCCACTTTTGGCACTCAGCATCATTATTCGGTCGCCCATTCCAATCCCAACTGGGCTGTTCGACGTTCACGCAGAACCTCCGTCAGCCGTGTTGCGCGCACCGTCTCCAGCGGAAACGCTCGCCGGGTATGGTACCGAATACAAGCGCAGTGGAAGTATCACCGTCGTTGAGGGTCGTCGCAGCGGTGACGTCTGGATTTCGAAGGGCGATGCGGTTGATGGGAAGAGCAAGGTCGGTCGGGCCATTGGCCTCATGTCGCCCGTCCCGAGGCTAGCTGTTCTCCCCATCGACGATAAAGAGAAAGGAGATGGGGAACGGACGCCCCCCTTGCCAATGCAAGAAGAGCCGTCCTTCCCCTCCACTCTCCCCCTTACTCCTGCGTCTACCAACAGCGCTGAGATGGGGAGACTGAGGAAAGAATCAAAGGCGTCGTCTTATCTCTCAAATGGTGAGGAAGCTTTTGCATCAAGGATCATGATCGCGCAGAGACATTATTCCGCCGTTGCCACCACTGTCATCGTTCCTGCTTCTCCAGAGAGGCAGGAGGAGCTTGTTGACGGCGTCGCATCGGTTGTTACTGGGATTGCTCTGGAACACGACGGCACCTCTCGACCGACCTCCCATCTTCGCTCACGCTCAATTTCGTCTGTTATCGGTCAAGCTATCACGACAGGAGACATCAGTCCACCACCGTCCGACCCACTTCCTCCTACGCCTCCTAATATTCGCAATGCCAAACTCGCTCAGCAGCTCATTCACAAGAAGTCGTATTCCTCTGGCTTCTCGTTCGGCGCTGTCGTTAACGATGACGTCAACGAAATTGATGCGCTTACCGCTGGTGTACTGCCGCTTCTGGTCCCTGGTCTCAAGGTTGGAGGGGAAATGAAGATCAAAGATTTCGAGTTCTCCCCACCCTTAAGTAGTACAGTTACGAAGAAGCCTCGTCGCGCGCCAAAAGAGTCGCATGGATCAGACTTTGGCATATTGGCCCGAGATGAATTTTCCTCCCCCCATCTCCACTCTACTCCCGCGCAGGATCGTCGTAGGGCTAGGAAGATCTCCGCTCACAGAAGGAATCATTTTAGTCTTCCCAGGTGAGATAAATGGTGGTACTACATTGTTCCTATGCTAATCGCGTGGATTACAGTCTCGGACTCAGCAGAGATGCTCTGCAAGTATGGAAATCGGACATCAACCATGCGCTAGCGAACAAGGTCCGTCAATACTCGACGTTACCCGTGAGCGACGCTGCTCGGAGGAATACAGTCTGGGGTGACGAGGCCGTGCCGAATGTTCTCGCTCATCCCATGCACGGTGAACACGACCACCTTCAAGTTCCTGCTACCGGCGCCTCCTTAGGTCGCTCGATGTCCGCGCGCCGTCTTGGCCTCCGTCCCGAGGTTCCCCATGGAATGGACAGCGCGCGCACTTCCGTTATTACACTGTTGGACAAGCCCGTTCCCCCCTCCGCTGCTTCCACGGTAACGCTTTTCGAGCCTGAAAGCACGTTTGATCCTGACGCTGCGAGCACCCCTTATGACAAAAACTCCGGTTATCCATACTCTAGAAAATACCAGGCTGCAGCTATGCCTCAGCCCGTTTCTCGTCGCTCAAGCATTGTTTATATTAAATCTCCTGGTGAAGACCGCCGTCCAGAGCTCGTTTCTGTGTCGACGGACCGCGTTGAAGACCCGACGGATTCTACTCAGTGGCCAACCCGGGCGGTGAAGCCACTTATACCCAAATCGAGCAAGCTACAGCGCAAGTTGTCGTCGTCTGAAGCCCCATCGAGCTCCCCTGGCGGGGGCCTTCGACCACTTTCCCTTCTTCGAGATCGCGATACGAACAAGGACAGCGGCGACGACGCCGTCGCGTCCAAGTCGGCTGGAACGCGCCCGCTTCTTCTCGGAAAGAAGAAACCGAAGGTGAAGGTGACCAGATCGGACGAGAATGTTGATTCCACTGGTTCTGGGAACAAGTACTTGAAGCCGCTACAGATTCATCGCTCGGATTCGAGTAGGATACGAGGTCTGCTTCGCAAGGACGAAGTTGTACCGAGCGTCGTTATTCGGCCACCTTCGTCAAGTGACCATTTGGGTCCCATTTATGAATACCCTTGAACGCTTTTTTTTTGCTTTACTTTGACTCGATTTTGACTTTGCTCACGGCTTTTGATCAATCTTTGTTTGCTACTTTTGCTTTCGTCCGCACCCCAAATTGCTTTTTGGAACCCGTGTTTTCTTGCTTTTTTGGCTATGACACGACTCAAGCTTTCGTTGATCAGAAATACTATGATGTACCTGCTTTCCACCAAATGTCCAATGCTGTATAGCTACTACTACTATGCTCTTTTTTTCCATACGTACCACATTGTCTATGTTTTGCAATGCAGTTATACTTATTCCCCTCAAACCCCCAAATAGACTCGTTCAAAGAATGTGTATCTCGGGGATCCATTTGGTATGTTTAATGACCGCTGGCCCTGGTCAAATACAGTTCGAGCTTCTTAGGTCGAAGAATTATATGTCCTGTCCCGGGCACAGGTGTCAACTTACTGATTCCTGTGGACACCGTCGTCCGTCGAGAAGGGAGCTTTCCTAACAGTCCTCCTGTCCTGGAGCGAGCTCGATGGGGTGACGTTAGAGATGGCGATGGCGTATTACTTAAAGTGCCCGGGTGAGGGCACTCCTGAAATAACCGTGAAATGTCAGAAGGAGGCCCGATAAATGTGGATCATACGCGAATATGGTCGCATGCATCAGCGGGTAGCCTATGTCTTTGTGTGGGGCATGTCTCGGGAGCTCGGAGGTGAAGGAGATTAATTCAGGATGGAGATGCATACACTTCGTGTTCTTCTCGTTCGAACCTCTGGCCATATCTAGGGATGCCACAGATATACATACGAGCGCTCTGCGGTATGTGATGTGGATCGACTGATCTTCCCACCGTCTCGTCTGGGTAGTGTTGCCGCGAACCGGACCAAACCTGACCGGACTCAAAAGTTCGTTTGACTTCGTTTTTCCGAACTCAAACGAACTGAGGACAAACGAAGTCGGCTGTTGAGCTCAACCAATCACAGCTTAG
>Ga0307518_10003191_pt1 | contig 11852 bp, 8 predicted proteins | sample 25_EM_MG_FD_203889 | JGI IMG/M metagenome (GOLD analysis project Ga0307518, IMG submission 203889) | Populus trichocarpa ectomycorrhiza microbial communities from riparian zone in the Pacific Northwest, United States - 25_EM | ecosystem: Host-associated > Plants > Roots > Unclassified | place... | reverse complement strand
TGATGCTGGCAGATTGTGAAATGGCCAATGCTAATCCTCAAATCAGATGATGGCAAGCCAATTTGTGTCCATACACAAAATCCATTGCTGCTCTAAGATGGATACAAAGTGTTTTTTTTTTTTTTTTCATTTTTCAATGGGCATCTCTATTTTGCGGTTCATTACAATTTGGTAGATAGCATGTCCAGTTCACAGTTAAAGCATCCTAAAACCACTGTATCTCATGTTCGATCCCCATGTTAGAGTACAATGCATACTAGCTAGCTAGCCAGAGATCAAATAGCAAAGCCAGACAAGTTAGAAGCATGCAACTGTGAGATCCAGCTAAGGTGCCCTATATCATTATCACATTCCTGTGGACGGTAGTCCTTGCGTCGTTCCACCATAGAATTCAGCTTCAATTAGAGACACCTCCTAAGTACAGCCAAACGATTCATGGCTCATGAATCTATCTATCATGTAGAAAAACAGACATAAAAACATATAGTTTTAGATGGAAAAAAATGTGGAGTCAAACTAAGCCTTTTGGGGCCCCTTATGGTTGGGAATGATGGCGGAATATTAATAAAGTTCATAATAATGTATCTTTAAACGACAATTGATTGATAAATCTATATTACCTACAACAATTAGAGTGAGAACTACTAAAAAGCAAATGGAATCATTACCTCTGTGCAGATTAATTACATGAAAAGTCAGAGCCCCATTTGGTGATAACATTCTGTTTCTACTTTCCAAGCACACATGTTATCAAAAAGTATGGTGCCTTGTAATTCTTGGGCAGGGAAGGTTCATAATTGAGAACGTTTCTGCAACTGAGCCTCTTGAAAACAGAGTAGGCTTCTTTCACTTGTAGCAAATGGTAGGGTATCTCATACTTAGGCCAGCAATAATTATTAAGAAATAATTCCCGAGTAGGATAAGTAACTAGTATGTCCCTCTGCGCCGACAGGTTCATGTTTGTTGCCTACAACTTACAAAGATCTCGAGTAATTGAGTTTCACTTCAGCTTAAAACAGCCAATTGTTGCAGAAGTGACAGTTCAGAATGTATTGCTTCATCAAGGAATTAATTGGAGTAGGGGTCATGATTTTGTTTGTTGATCTCAGATCATGATCTTCATATTTTGATGGAGCTATTCGAAATCAACAAACCATATTTAGGATTGCGTTTGATTAAGTGTCCCATAAGAAAACAGATGAACAATAAAAAGAAAGAAAGAAATTTGATTGAAGAGATAAAAACACATATAAAAATATAAAATAAATATATTTTTAAAATAATTTTAAAATGAATATGTATACTTTTATATCCTCTCTATTTTAACCATTTTCCTCTCTTCGATCACTAACACAGCAACCAAACACCAGTATCGATCAAAAACAACTTACAGCCCCGGTCAACACAAAGCCTATTTTTCTTCTTCTTCTTCTTCTTTTTCCAAAGACACCAGAAAGCCCAATTCGCAAGTCAAAATTCAAAACATCTCCTTTTGTTTTTCAATGTGATAGAAAATCCAACTTCTTCGCGACTATTGTTACTCCATCAGTTTGTCAACAAATGTAATTAACGAACTGAAAGCATTGAGTTGTGTAAAGTATGACTCTTTGTATATCATTCTATGTATAAGATTTTCAAGATATATGAATCAAGCGCTGAAGTTGCTTTGAATATTTGCCACCGTTTCCATTTTCCAATATGCCCAGCGGAAAGCAGCAGCTATTTTTTTTCTTCACGCCATGCGTATTGGACAGGTAATATGTAGACATTCTAACATATTCACACTCATTTAACTATATATATATATATATATATATATATATATCATTGGAACAGGCAAATAATATGGTCTTAGACTTTGAGCATTTTGAAAGATCTTGTCTGGAACCGAGAGACAGGCCCTGAAGTCTATAATATAAGAATTATTGCTAGTTACGATTATGCCTGCAGCTGCCAACAAGTAGCTAGCTCGAGTTATTTGACTTTGATGTTTGCTTAACAAGATATGACTTGTGAAATAGCACACAGTTTTCCATGCTGGCTAGGAGGGTTCAAAGATGTCTGAATTGTTTTTTTTTTAAATTTTTTTTTGAATAATATAGGTGTCCGGGTTAGTTTGCGCGTGTCTCAATTACTCCTATATTTATTGATTATTAAAAAAATAAATTTAAAATCTGACCAATTATTACCCGAGTTAGATGTCTGCATTGTTCTTCTTTAATCCATGTGCCTACACATTTTATTTTTCCTGGTAAACAAAATGAAAAGATGAGACTAAACCCTTCTTGAAGCTGGGAGTTTCCTTGACTAAGGCCAGGTGTTCGACTCCGAACTTCGCTTCTGGGATATTACATTTTCAGTCGGTCTATGTGCCGTGGGCTCCTTCGCGAGACCTGAAGGTTTGGAAAGCCCGTGGTAATAGCCCGGCCCGAAGGGCACACCTAGGTATAGTTCCCTAGCTTTCTGGACCGAAATAAAGACTCACCTGAGAAGACGTAAAGTCCAAGCTTAAGCCCATTAAATAAAAACTTATAAATAATAATAAAGAAAATCCGGCAAAAGAAAAAAATAAAAGGGACTATTGATTTGAGTAGCCTCTTGCATGACCTGTTACTTTTCTGGTTCTTATATTTATTGGTACAAGTGAAGAAGATGCATTAACAATCATCCGATTGTATGATAAAAACTTGTTGTCTTCTAAGAACAAACTGATCAGATTGAAAAATGGATTAGCTTTGCAGCCGTATAGGAACGATTTCCATTGCGAACTAAAAACCATCTTCCTTCAGATTTTAATTTTTTTTTATTTAAAATAATTTTTTAATATTTTTAAATCGTTTTGATATGTAAAAAATAATCTTTTAATGTATTTCTCAATTAAAAACACTTCGCTACCACAATTTCACACCCCCTAAATAGCTTGTCATTGTCTTCCATAGAGATCCTAAGGAAGCGCAAGTAGCTTGTGTAAAAGGACAAGTAGGAGCCAGGATGGGAAATAACACAGAGCTGATCAATAATCCTGAGAATAATTGTGAGTATTCCAAAATACTGCCCATAATTTTTGCCTAACATTATAAACAAAAGGAATAAATCTGGGCACTGGAAGCAAATTCATTGTCAAAGCTCTATGTAATCTAGCAAAAATATTCACGAACTTTTCTGCGGAATTGATTCCAGCATCTATAGAGGGACAGTACATGTTGTTCTAAAATGTCCAGTCTGATGGCAGCGGCTGCAATGCACAGTCTGTTTCATGTGCCCCGAAACTTCTGTACAAACTCGCTTTTTTCTTGGTTTAGCTGCTGGTGGTTGAAGAGACTTTGGAGGTTTTATAACGAGTTCGACAGAATTGTTGCCTGCATCGTCTAATCCTACTGATAGTTCCCTCCAAAGGGCTTTATCTGGTATTGGGTGTATGGTTTGTGAATATGCCTTGCGATAATTTGTCACAGTGAAACAGCTTTCAGCAAACCGAGAAACATTCTGCCTGCAAGAGAGAAGAGCTGCCACAGCATGAGCACAGGGCAGCCCACATAGCTGCCATCTTCGGCATGAACAGTTGCGGCTACAGATATTTACTATATGAGAACCTTCAGCAGAAATAACTTCAAATTCAGCATCATCTACTTTGAGAACCTGATGACTGTGTGCGTGCTCAATAGCCACAGACACTTGCCTCTCAGCAGGAGGAACAAGTATGCTTGTCCACTGCGAACTAGTTTCACGACGCTCATTGAACCACATCATCAGCTGTCTACGGATACACTCCATCATTTGAATTATTGGAAGTCCAGATGCTTCCAGTATCAAAGAACCTAATGATTCAACTATGTCAGCTGTTAGATGTCCAAGTCTTTTTCCCTCAAAATATGCTGACGCCCACAGGTGAGGGTCAATTCTTCTAATCCAATGAGCTGCATCCTCTGACAGTTCTTCAATCAGTGTGATTTTCTGTTCAAATTCAATTGCAGTGAGAGCAAAAGCAGCTTCCCAGAGAAGGTTGGCTAGTATGGTATTGTTGAACTCCTTGCTGAAATTGTCGATGAGATGATGAACGCATAATCCATGAAAAGCACTTGGGAAGTGTACTTCTATTCCATCTATGATGCTTTTCTGTCTATCTGATAGAATTGTAAGCTTTGGCATGTTTACTATGTTAGCTTCAAGCAAGTTATGCAGCTCTGAGAGGAACCACATCCACTCAACTTTGCTTTCATCATCAACCACGGCAAATGCCAAAGGAAATACAGCACCCTCTCCATCAAAACCAGTGGCCAAAAGCAAGGTTCCATGGTACTTGCCTTTCAAAAGCATTTCATCAAGAGCGATAAGAGGACAACAAGCATTCAAAAATCCATAAATTGAAGCTTTGAATGAAACAAATAGGCGTTCAAAACTTCTATCAACAGAATTCCCATAAACCACAGCTATACTTCCTGGGTTTGTCCTTCCAATCTGATGACAATACCATGGGAGGAGGTGGAATTCTTCCTCAAATGACTCGTTAACAGCAGCCATGATCCGCTCCTTTGCTCTCCAGGCTTGCTTGTATGATAATGAGATACCATGAACCTGATGAATTTCTTCCAGTATCTCCTTCGGTTTGTAATGAGGGTTTTCCTTGAGGCTCCTTTCAATGGAGTCTGCAATCCACTGGACCGAGGCTTGTTGGTGACCAAGATGTGTAATTCCATCACAAGTATGTTCATTAGGCAAGGTCCTAATTGTGAATGTAGGAACATCTGGAAGCTTTGAAGCATGAATTCGCCAAGGGCATCCCTCACTAGCACATTTAGCCACGAAACGAGTCTTGTCAGATTTAATTGTCTTCATCTCAAAGTGACTAGCAATGGCTGCATCTCTGAGTGCTCTCCGACAGCTGTGCACATCAGGGAACTGTTGGCCAACAGTCAGCTGATGATTGGGAACAGGATCATGGACACGAGACTGAATAACAGGAGTATCAATTACATGGCTCGTCTCCTGATTTTGTTTCACATCTGAACTTGAATTTTCGTGAGAAACACAGTGTTTTTGAATAGCCAATTCATGTTTTTCCATTAAACCTAACCTTCTTCCCTGAGAGATAGGGGTCAACTGATTTTCTTGGTCATCAACATCGTTATGTCCTTGATCAGCATCCAGCTTCACATCACTATCAAAATCCAACCCATTCTCTTCATAATTCTGAACATCTCCATGACGCAGAACCATGTTGTATTGATTGCTCTGATTAACAGCTAGTCTGTGATCATCAATATGACTCGAACCCAAGTCCTGAACATTCAAACTATAATCATCAATGTCTCCCAAACATTGATCCAAAACTGAATCGACACTATTCCCCGGTTTCAAATACTCATTGGGCCTCAGCATTAAATCCCGATTATGCTCAATCATCAAATCATTGCTCTCCATGACTCAAATATATACCTAAAGAAAGCTCCTATAAAAGAAGTACCTGAGCCCAAAATCCATTTGCAAATCAGCATTCTTTTATGTTACTTTTTAGAGCTAAACGATACCAAATTCATCAGAAATTCGTAAGAACAAATGCTTACCTAAAGTCTGCAATAATTTATCTAGAATTTGCTGACTCCCAGGAGACAGCTGGAATTGAAACCCCTCTATATCATCTAAAACACCCCATCTGAATCAACCAAACAACAATTAGACGACATAAAACTAACCATGTGAACTTTGTCGAAACTAAAAAAAAAGTTCAAATTAACTCAAATACCCAGTTTGGTTTCCCATCAAGAAAAACAAGAACAGAGAGAATTGGCCGCAAAAAAGCCACATTAAACACTTGGCTTGTTTAACAAAGTTAAAAACATAACCTTGTGGAGAAAAATAAACATTACCTCAGCTTACACATTCTCAGCAGCCAAACAGGGTACAGCATAAAAAAAACACGTTTTCCAAAGCAAATAAATAATCCCTTTTCTAAAAAAGAACCCTTTTCTTTCCTGGAACTTTTAAACCCAGAACAACACGAAACATGCCCAACCCCAACTTTCCTCAAATTCTTCTCAGCAACCAAACAGAGATTAGGAAAAAAAAAAAACTCACGTAAAAAACCCTGTAGTGTTCTGCAGTATGCAAGGTCTGGCAGAAGCAGCAAAATCAAAGCTTTAAAGCAGACGAGGCACTAATTAAGAGGGGGATAATGGGATTAGTAGGTGATTAAGAGTAATTTAAGAGTTGAATGAAACGGAAAATATATTTTTTTAGGCGGGTAGGTGAGAAGGAATTCGCGCAAAGGGGAAGGGTAGTGAAGGAGAAGACAGGGAATCATTAACAGATTAGAGGGTATACAAAGGAGCAGTTCTGTGCAGTGGACTCGTTAGGCTATCCTATCTTGAGGGTATTTAGGTCATTCTCCTCTGTTAGACGACTCTTCTTCGCTTCTTGCTGCTTTTGATAGAAAAAGTACGTGTACTGTTTACAGTACAGTCACTCGAATGTTAACAGTTGGTGCGACTGCAGCCGTTAGTGCCGGACACAAATCATGTAACTAATGTTGGTCGGTCGGTCGGTCGGTCCCACTTAGGGGTTTTTTTCTCTTTCTTTCTTGATTCAATAATAATAAATATTCTTTTTGACTAGTACGGTGGTCAATCCAAAACGGTTGCAGAAATCCGTTAACTAGGTGACTCACGAATTGATCCAGTATGACATGATGAGTCAACCCGGTATCAAATCAAAACCCAATTTAACCATGTTGCAAATTAGCGAAGAATTGAAGCATCTACACTTGAGCATAGGAATGCAAGAAAAGTTATGAACAGAAAAGATGAAGTCTGCTGCATTACTTATTGCAATCAATTTCATGGCAAGGAGAACTCCCAATGAAATCGAGGGGATGAATTAGTTCCTCAAAAAACAAATCGATTCTAAGCAGCTGCATGCGTTCTATTGCATCCATCAAGAAGCCACTTTTCCCTCTAGCCAACTATTTTCAAGCTTAGGCAGCAGTTCAGAAACCACTTTTTGTAGAGCGATGTGGTTTACTTGACTGTTCCTTCCATTTATGACCATTTTTGACAGAAACGTGATTTCCTCAGTGTTCAAATCTTTTACCAGTTCACTCCAGAATTCATCATCCTCATTGATGTCTGATGCTCTCATGAGTTCAGTTACTTTATCCAAGGTAGCCACATTACGACCAGCACCACAGCCCATGGCAGTTGCAGCACCTACCGCGTTTGCGATCGCCAATGTATGTACCAAGGGCATATTATGGATATAACCAAATGCAATAGCAGCTACAAAACTATCTCCACATCCAACAGTGTCAATGACATTCACCTGATCACATTTTAGAAAACTAATCAAAATCTTACTTTCCATTTGTCAGGACATGCAATGGAAATAAGAGTTACACTAACATGAAATATTGGACTATCCACTCAAGATATAGATCAAGATTTTACTTTCCACTTTTCAAGCTATATGGGTGTAGAAAAGCAAAACTCACATGGTTAAAGATGATTAGTATAAAAGAATGTTCACTACATGGCATGCTCTTGGTTTTTGCATCCTCTCAGGTTTTGACAGCTATAAGGATTCAGCAATGTCCAGTTAATGAGGCAGTGCATGGCTTAAATTAACGATGAACACATTCAAATAAGATGTAATAAAAACATCCTAAAACTAAGGCATGGCTTAAATTAACGATGAACACATTCAAATAAGATGTAATAAAAACATCCTAAAACTAAGGCATTCTATGGGAGAATAAGATGCAAGGTTTCAAGGATATACAATAAGATTGCAGAGTCAAACGACTCTGAAAATCAAAGAAATATCATACCTTGAATGCAAGTGCACAGGATATACTGGACATGGTGACTAGAATTGAGCCCTTTGAACCCATCTTAACAATCACCCATTTCGTGCGTATCCCGTTTTTAAGCAATTCTTTCCCTGCTAGTATTGGGTTTCCTATGCCAGTCAATGACTCAGCCTGGCATATAATTAATGTAACTGAACTAAATCAGAACTGCAGCAAGTAAACTGCTTAAAGAATGCAAGCTCAAAGCACAAATGGAAGAGGAGTTAAATGGTCTAAAGGCAAAGGCGTACAAAACTACCTGCAACAGTCATAAAAAGCTCCAAGATTAACCAAAAAGGAAAGAACTCAAGCGTATAATGGTTAAGGAGAAATCTAAAACTGATATTCTAATTCGTGGCTAAAACACACAAAGGATGCTCTTAGGTTGGATGAGTTTTGAGCATTTTAGTCATGCTGTGTATCCATGAACAAGCATTCCTGAGCCATGTACGATTTCAGTACTTATTGGTTCTATAGAAGTATGCATCAACAATCTGTAGTTGACATCATATCCAAAGAACAAGGCAACAGTTATAGATGAAAATCTTGCAGTAAGGTTCTATGTTAGCATATATATATAGACGTTCAAACACTTCTAGGGAAGAATGGAAAGTGCTTAATAGAACTAGTTCATTTAACAATCAGTTTGCACTATGAAAATTCTTATTTGTTGAGAAATAATAATTTACATATTGACGTTAGTTTCATTGCATGATCCAGACTAGCTCATCCACAACTCTCCATACAACTTTTCAAATTTAGTTAAATGTTTTACATCAAATAGAGGATTCTAAAAATTTGTTTTACCAACCATTCCATGCATGCTCAAACTTTTCTATTATTTTGTAAGACTATAGGTATACACATGTGCCAATATATGGGACATAAACAACCTCACAAGCAAATCTGATCTTATGTTGTTGTTATTATTATTAATATTTTTACTTTGGATAATCTGAATTTTGGAATTGTTTTCAATAGTGGATTAGTTTTGACCTTGCGATAGGAGATTAAAGTGATTGTGTTTTGCTGAGAACTGAAGCTAATCTTGAGACATTCAAATTAAGAAGATTCTTGGTCAAACCTCATCGGATGTTAGAAGAAGAACATCGCTCATCTTCAAGAAATGGCGAAGTGCTTGTCGTTCTTCAGGTGAACCAGTCATAAGACTCTTTCCACGGGGTCCGGGATCAAAGAAAATAGATGTCCCAACGTCAACGGCATAATCTAGAGCTAACATTATCAGACCTGGGGAGAGCTCATCAAAGCCAAAACCATTGCAGAACAGGATCTTTGACTGCTTAATAGCCACCTTTACTTCTCCTGATAATTTACTCATCCAGCTAAAAGCAGGCTCCTTAGAGAAATCTGCTCGACTGAAAACAACAAAAGCGACACAAAGATATCCTGTTGAGCACAAAAGGATGATAGCAATGTATTCTTTTTTTGAATAAAAATAGCAATCTAATTATGCACAGCCAGGAAAGCTTTTACCTACAAAATCCATGTCTTTGCAAAGGGTCAACAAGAACCCAGCACAAAAGGGTCTCATACGAGGCACTAGAACTATCAACAATATCATCATCTTCACTCATACCAACCATGCTAATCCTCTCCTCGCGAAGCACATCTAGCAAAAACTGCCCATATATTTCATCACCCACATGACCAATCGTGGCGCAATGAAGTCCCAATCTTGCAGCTGCTATAGCCATATTGCAGTTACCGCCAGCTTCCCAGTATTTCTACTTGCAAAAGAAATCACTTTTAAGAACAAACTACAACCAATATAGACAAATGGGTCACTAATGCAATTGCTTTCCCATGTCATTCTTAAGATAACGAGTTAAATGCTAATTTATTTTCCAAAAGTAACATTAATCAACCCTAAACCAAATCAACAGCAAACATAAACAAATGGGTTACTTAATGAAAGACTCAAACTTTATTTCTTTTCCTTGTTGTTATTATTTGGATGCAAATCATTTCCTCATATTAAATACTAACATCATTACCTCAACTTGCAAAAATCACATAAGAATCAATCAAAAAACAAATGAAAAGCTAATATAGATAAAAGGAACTAAACCTCATTCCTTTCAGCATATAATAATCAAAATATATTCTGCAAAAACCATATTAATCAACAAGGAAACAAATTAAAAGCTACTAATACGATACTCAAACTTTATGTTTTCCAATGGAATTTATACTGGGCACTGACTGAATCCAAAAATTAAGTAATTAAAATTAGCTAAAAGAAGAGCAAACGGTACCCTATCAGGTGGAGACTTGGACAGCTCTTGCATATAAGCAAAACGAGCCTCACGAGAACGAGGGGGCAATTTTGGAACATTAAGAACAATATCAACACACAGATTTCCCAGAGTGGCAACATCAATACTTTTCAGACCAACACTCCTTAATTTCCAGTCATGAATAGCAGCACCGTTACCGTTAAAAGGGACAAGCGAGGCCGAACCATGACTGGGGACGGAAAGTTGGATTCCTTTGCAGGTGAAAACGGAGTGGTGGTGGTGATGGAGTCCTCCAGTGTTTGGAGGGGAAAAAGGGAGGATAAAATGTCTAGGGTGAAGAGGGGGAGAGAAGATCGGGTGAGAAGAGGGTGCATGGTAAGGGAGTGGAGATTCGAGGGTTACAGTGCAGTGATGCATTCAGGGGTGGAAGGAGATTGAGAGGAAAGAAGAAGAATGGAAGGAAATTGAGAGGAATGTGTTAATATTTAAGGATGTTTTTTGTTTTTTTGATCTACTCTTGTTGTTGTCGAGAGTGTTCAAGTGGAGACTGCAACCTTTTTTCGAAGTGCTGTTGTCTAGGAATCTTTGACGATCAACTTTTGGTTCTTTGGATTTTCTTTCCTTAATTTCCTTTCCCTTGCAAGGTTTCATTTTTAATATTTCGAATTCATTAATAAGGAGAAATTAGAGAAAAAATAGCTCCATTGATTATCCTTCATTCATGTGCATGCATGATAGAAGCTTTACTGTTTTTAATTATATATTTTAATATTGTAAACACGAATAATTTTTTTTTATTCCTTTTTTAATATTCCAACACTTAAAATTAGGATAAATCTCTTTCACCCTACTTGTTACATTATTTTTTAAAATGCTTTTTTACTCAAAAATATATTAAAATAATATATTTTTTTAAAAAATTATTTTTAATATCAGCACATCAAAATAATATCAAAATATATTAATTTGAAGTAAATAAAAAAATAAAAAAAAATTTAATTTTTTTTAAAACATTTTTAAAATAAAAAAAATAGAGCTTTAATATTTCGGGTTTTATCCTTGCTAACTTAGATTTATTTTCATACTATATATCATCTCGTATCTGAATAAAAAAGAGGCTGTAAGAAAAAGAAAATTCTGTGAATGCAATAGTCATGGATGATTTGCTAGTAGCTTGGCCAAGAAGAATGTGAACAAAGCAGAAGTGGGGGATGCGATTACTGGATCCCAAATAACAAAATATATCCATTGAATTCCAATAGGTGAATTAGGTCATTTTGAAAGTCAAGAAGTCTTGTAGTCATGGCATTGGAATCTCATGATTTAATTATTGTGGGCGAATTTTCATTTCTAAACCTATCCCAACTCACTATATTATATTGTAAATTGTAATTTGTAATTAAATGAAATATACTTGCCTCACAGGAAAGAACCCTGCGAATTTCTAGGTAAATTCTATTTGTTTTTGCATTTCAAAAATATTTTTTAAAAAATTAAATATTTTTTATTTTTTTGTTTTAAATTAATATTTTTTAGTGTTTTATGATTACTTTGATGCGCTAACATCAAAAATAATTTTTAAAAAATAAAAAATAATTTTAATATATTTTCAAGTAAAAATCCAGTTAAAAGCGAGCAGACAAGCTAGATTCACATTCTAGTTTCCTCTCTCTCTGGATGAGAATACATGCTGTTAAAAGGTGATTCTAAAGTAGCAAAGACCAAGTTGCAAATCCCCAAGAGATATTCCAAAA
>Ga0307518_10003190_pt1 | contig 11856 bp, 17 predicted proteins | sample 25_EM_MG_FD_203889 | JGI IMG/M metagenome (GOLD analysis project Ga0307518, IMG submission 203889) | Populus trichocarpa ectomycorrhiza microbial communities from riparian zone in the Pacific Northwest, United States - 25_EM | ecosystem: Host-associated > Plants > Roots > Unclassified | place... | reverse complement strand
AAAAAGATAGATCAAGTTGCTGCGGCGCTGCCCGACCGATCGAACCTCGGTCCAGAGAAAGCCAAGACGGATTAATTTACATGCACCATTTGCAACGCTGGAAGCGAATAAGATAGTTTTGATGTAGCTTCGGGCATGATACCATAGCCCGGCGGTCACAGAAGTGGTACTATAGCTGGTAGTGAGAGCATGCCACTGACAATGACTGGCCGCCATCAGGAAATTGGTGAGGGAAGGATAATCCATTATAATCACTGGAGGGGGTTTGACAATAACAGATAATGGTTTATCTAGGATTATCATCCAGTGTCAACCCCCTCCGGTGGTTATAATGGATTATCTTTCCCTCACCAATTTCCTGATTTGGATGTGGGTACGCGAATGACAGACCATGCTGCAATGACAATAATGACAGTACTAGGTATGACAAGAGTGTTACCGCCAAACCAGACTAGATTCAATGTGAATTCGATAAAATGAGCTGGCACAAGGAGTTGCTATGGCAAACTAAAATGAACTCAGTATCAATTCAGTGCATCAGTTACTATGTAGATACTGCGGCAAATTAATATGTATGTACATACTACTACTACATGGTCAGCTGCTTGGTATTCAACGACTGCATCAGTGATGCAGTGCGATATGAGTGGGAATCAATTACCATTGCGCACAGTGAGCGTGTGACTGATCTTGTCCAGTATTGGGACTCGACTCGGTGTGCACTTTCATTAGCTAGAAAGTTTCAACAATTTGCTTTGATCACTCTTGTCTCACAGTGCAACAAATGAGTGTTCCCACTTCTCTCTCATGTGAACATGTTTTTTCTTTTAAGTAGGATTGTTTGCTTGATTCAACCAGCTCTGCAAGTAGCACAGAGAACTTCAAACTCAGCGAAATGACGTGACGACGAGCTTTTTATAATCTGAGCTATCTCACTCATTTCTTCTTCAATTAGCTTCATTCAGCCTCACAGAGTCTAAACATGCACTGGATGTAATGTAGTTATGTAGACAATAAAATTTTTGTGTATTTTGTGAAACTGCCGACTGACATGACTGCCGAAATTGTTGTACAGCATACATAATATGTACTACGTGGGCATGGTTGATGTGACACAATAATGAAACAGGAATTCTGTACATAATTGCCATCGCTTCGAGACGGGCACTTGATGGACTTCGACCACGATGTATGTACAAGACATAAGATAAAAGGCCATTGCACAACATTCTCACGATTTGACCATCCAACCCCATTTCTTTCAGTGCCTCTTCTTCCACTGAGGGAATACGCTGTTTCCTAGTTGGCTCTGATAACTATGGTGATAGTGGTTGGGTCTCCAATACCAGCAAATAAACTCATTCTCTTGGATGATATATTAACAACACAGCAGATGGAATGGAAAACCCACTGTAAGTACCCATTTACTACGAAGTCAGGCGCTGAACGATATACACTGCAGTGGTGGTTACTGTGTTCTTATTCTATGAATTTTGTGAGTCAAATGCAGGTGCAAATTACTGGAAACGTATTACTGACCGATGTAATGGCTTAGTTCTGACCCTAGATCAAGAGGCATGTATTACAACAGCGCTGCTGGTGTCTTCCTGACCCACTTAATTACCCGCCCTCAGATCGAGCATATCTGGGTATCTCCTTTATTGTATGGATTCCACACAACAACTGACATGGCAGACAAAGAAGCATCGTTGGAGTCCATCCTCCACATTATATATATCTGTGGGGAACCTCTGGTATCAATGACAATGATGACTTTCTGACCATAGGTTGGATAGGTTCAGTACTTCGGAACATTGTGTAATCTGTAGGTCATTCCTTTGCTATGTGATACATTACACACTGAAATTTGTATTCCATTTATAGAATTTCTACTGTCCATACGTAGGACAATCCTCGATTTCGTATCTGTGATGCTCAGGCTGACAATCGACGAAGTAAAGGTCTTCGGACGAACAGACAAAGTGAGTTTAAAATAAACACTACACAGTGTTTCTATCAGCTGAGTCATGATAGATGTATGATATTGTTTCAGTTCTGATGTTGCTCAGTCTCAAGTATGTCGGTGTGATGATTTAGCTGTATGTTTGACCTCTTTTTCATTTCTTTCCACTAACAAAGTGGTAGGCCAAGTCATGTTCGGCATTGAATTCTGGGCAAGTGTAAGTGTTTGCTGGCTCTGATAACTGATAGTCACACCCTCAACGAACATGACCTGTGTTATATGTCAGAATATATGGCCACTACGTGGCAAACTCACAAGACTGTAACTGTTAGTTATTAGTTTTGATATATTAGCTGTCCTACCTACAAGATAAATAGTTTGTAGTCGTACTCTGTATTCCCATCATGTTTGGACCTGGTTTGCACCCATCCACCCATCGTGGTCACCCCGATCGACTCAGCGCGTGAATTCTAACATTATATTGAGGATAGGTGATGGTACAGTAGTAGAGTAGTTAAAGGGTAGTTAGCTTATGTAATTAGCGCCAGCACTATATATATGGGCGCTTCTGCTTACATAAGCAGAAGTGCTACTACACTAGTATAGACCACCTAGTGGTCAGCAGTAAAGGGAGATTACTCCCTTTACACCCTCCCCTTATAGAGTCCATCCAAGGACTCTTGTAATGAAGCGTGCGGGTTATCTCGCGCAGTAGTAAATGGAAGTCACATATATTATAGTGGGAGCGAAAATAATCAACAGAATGTATATCTAACTGACAGAGGTCCAAGGCGAGAAGGGAACAGAAGAGAAAAAACAAAAGGAACAAGTAAAGACATGACCAGTTGAGGGTCATGATGCCTTTTGGACGAGAGGGTTATGCCTCTCTGATGATGGTAACACGACCGGTTGGCGGCCATGTCGTCGCATCAGGGTGACTCTTCGTTTCAGTGAGAGGGTTGCGCCTCTTGGGATGACCAGTCACTCCCCAGGTCAGTCCTACATCTGCGATGGACCAGAGTGGTCGATGTCCATCTGGTCCCCCAGAGGGTTCCACAGTGGGCCAGGGTCATCATCGCCCCAGGAGTCCTCGCCGAAGCTGTCGTATTCCTCTTCTTCATCAGAGGGCAGCATCTTGCGGCGGCTACGATGCTTCTTTTTTTGTTTGGGGGCCAGGTACCCCACCACTACATCGATTCCCATGAGGGAGAGGGTATTGCCAGGGTGAGACTCTATGTCTCGAAAGTTGGTCAGCCTCTCCGCTTGTTCTGCCCTGTCTTCATAGTATTTGAGGGACTGCTCGAGTCCCTCCAGTGCAGTCTCCGCAACTGCGAGCTCCAAGCTTATTTCAATGTCAGGCTCTCATCCAGCTGCGTCATCCTTCAGCGCCGCTACCGCCCGCTCATGCAGGTCATCAGCCTCTTGGAAGCTGAGGCCATTCTGGGCGAGGTGCCCAGCGACTGCGAATGGAGACGGCACCTTGTTGGTCGATTCAGACCAAGGGAACGTGCGACCTGGCACGATTATCCACCCCTCTTGCTTGATGATAGCTCTGTACCGTCCCAGGACCATGAACAGCCGTGCGAAGCTGCAGCGCCAACCATTACAGTTGGAATCATACTGGAAACGAGGGGCGAAGTACCCCTCGAGGATGAATCCTCTGAGCCTCCGATCAGTCGGGGGCTCTTGGTGCTTGGGGTCAGTCTTTTTATGGACCCCAGCAAATTTCTTTGTGCAGCCAGCACGACTCAATCAGTGGATGAAGTCACGCCATTCCGCGATCTCATCTCCCCAGCCAGGAGCTCCCTTTGGTAGTCCATCGTGCCAATGGGTGGTGCGATTCCTCCGTGTTAGGATCAATGGAGGTACGGTCGTTGGCAGGAGGACATCACTCCGAATGAGCGAGTGCGCGCTTTGGCAGGGGCCAGTGCTGGCGACAACGAGGCGGCAGGGGGTCGTGCCACCTCAGGAGCACGGGGGAATGATGACGAGATGGCAGGCTGTGCTGCCTCAGTGGCTGGGGGTAGCGACGATGAGGCGATGGAGGGTTGTGCCGTCTTGGGGGCAGGAGGAGGAGGCTGGGATGTGGCCTCAGAGGGTTGCTCCCCTTCTGTGTGGCCATTTCCTCACTCAGCCCGTTTCACCTGCTTGTATCCCTCACGCTTGCTCTTTCCACGAGCTGAGGCCCATGCGGGGGGTGCCAGTGCTTGAATGTGTGACTCATCACGCTATTTTTGAGGGGCTTGACCCTTGTATGACGGTCTGTATCCACCATGTATCGATTGAGCCAAGCTATGAATTTTTGCCCAAATCTAGTGTTGGGCGAGTCGCTCTCCTCTGACTCCTTCACAACTCAGGTGTAGAACTCATCAAGTTCAGTAGTTGTATTGAGCAGGCGTACTGCTCCTGGCCAGATGGCACCAGTGATCGGGGGTGCGATGCCTCGATGAATATTTCTGAGGATGTTCTCCCTGTGGGGGTCCTTGGACTGGTACAGACAGTCGTTGAACTGTACGTGTAGGTATTTGGTGCCGTCCAGCAGCACATTTACTCAGTTAGGGATTTCTCCCTGGCCAAGTAGAGGAAACATTGTTTCCTCTGGGTTTTTGAGCCGTCCTGCCAACAAGGACCTGGGCGGCTCAGTGACGTCGACGTCCATGGCACCGAAGATGGTGCCCAGCGAGTTAGGACGGAAGCAGGTACGACCTGGGGATTGCGACTGGGATTGAGAACAGCATTTTCCAGAATATGATGCAGGTGTTACCCCACTCCCTCCCCCTGGTGAAACGAGACGTTCCTCCAAGGGTTGACTGGACGGGCCCGCCCAGTGGGGTCCTCTGGATGGGCCGAAGGGATGTACATAGAGAGCAGGTGAGCCTGCTCGAACGCAGCGGAGGTCTGCTGCTGCAAGAAGGTGGAGGCCTTCTCTGCCTCTTCAGCACGCTTGCGCCAATAGTCACGTTCGCGATGCATCAACGCAAGGTCGTCCTCGAGGCCAGACATGCGGGTATTCCACCTGAAGACGTGCGCGAGACACTGTGGGCAGTCTTCGCGCACATCCATGATGGACGACATCTCCAGGATGATGTCCAGGGAGATGTGCTTTTGGTACTCCAAGCATGTGGGGCACCGGTGGTCCCTGTCGTGGAGTAGAAGACCGGTAGTGGTGGCACACCACTGGTCGGAAGAAGGAGAAGTGTCACGTGCTGTTACACACCGACGTTTCTCGTGTTGCTCTTCACGAGAAGGGGGACAAGAACGATGAGGGGAGGGCGAACGAGGCACCCTCCTCTTGTCAGAGCAACGATGAGCCTGGTCCTGGTGGGACATGGGCTCGTCAGAAGTGTCATCTGCACAACTATGGTGTGCAGACAGGGAAGGTGAGCGGCGGTGGTTGTCAGACATGATAGTTATCGGCATGGTGAGAGTGCAGTGGATGTGGTAATGGGAAGAGAGCAGGATGGGCAAGGAACGAGGCGAAAATTGATGGAAGTCAAAATTGAAAGTCAGCAAATGTATGGAAATTGACAGTGGACCGAAACAATGGAGACTCTCGACACGTGTAATCCAGACCAATGCATGCCGGCAGTACCAATGATCACGTGAGGTAACTGTGAGGGTTCCACACTTGTTCGCTTCAATGCTGCTTTCTAGACTACCATGTAGTCATTCGCGCACGCTATGCGTGCGCTGACTGCCCTTGGGCAGTCGTTGTACTGACTGAGCTCCATGGAGCTCAAGATAATCATGCAATGCTTCAAGGTCCCTGCAGTGTGCATGCAGCTCCCAAGTAGAGTCGCCCAGGTTCCATTTTACCAAGAATTTGACTTTGTTGCCCACCCAATGGTGGGCAGTTATTTCATCGACGAGCCATTCAGCGTCGTCTGGGTTGCCCATGTTGTAGAAGGCTTGGGCGTCCTGCTTCGGAAAGAGCCTATCGTCGTTGGGCTCATGCTGCCTCAGCAAGTTGACGTGGAAGGTAGGGTGTATTCGTCAATCTTTGAGCTGCTGGGGCAGCTCGATAGTATAATTATCCATCGTTGGATTACTCACAATGACTCTCATTGGTCCAATGTATTTGGGCAAGAGCTTTCGAGCTTGTCCCTTAGGCAAGGTAAGATTTTTGGTAGATAGATACACTAACTCCCCCACATCCAGTGTCGGGGGATCCTTCCTCTTTTTGTTAGCGTGATGCGTTTGTATCATGTGGCTCTCAATGATGGCATCAAGGGCCATCACTAGGTTGTCCCACATCTGGCAGACAAATCCTTGGACGCCAGGCGCTGTCTTTGGAGCACTTCCATGCTCAAGTTGTGCCATTTGGGGCATATATCTGTATGTGAGTTTGAAGGGTGCGAACCCAGTCGATCCACTCACGCTCGAGTTGATCGTGAACTCAACCATGAGTACCTTTCTCAACCCAGTCCTTCTGATCTGGTGAGATCATGCTGCGCAGGATCTGCGCGATTGTCCTGATCAAGCGTTCAGATGCTCCATCTGTTTGGGGGTGAAATGCTGTTGACATCAGGAGCTTTACTCTGAGAAGTCGATGCATTTCTCTCCAAAATTGCGACGTGAACTTGGTGTCTCGGGTAGTCCATGTAGATGGACAATTTCTTTCACGAAGAGCCATGCTAATTGCAAGGCTCGGACAGTCGTAGTCACTGGCACCAGGTGTACCAGTGAAGTCATGCGACAGAGCACGACCCACAAGTAGTTGTGCTCACCTTGTTCAGGGAATGGTCCCACAAAATCCATCACAATGGAATTCCAGGGTCTTCGGGGAATCGGCAGAGAATGTAACAGCCCCACTGGTTTCTCATTGCTCATCTTCATCGTCTGGCAGACAGGGCATGATTGACAGAATCGATCTACTTCCTTGCCGAGTCCTGGCCACCAGTACCACCTGTGGATATAATCCGCCGTTCGCAGCGCACCTAGCTGTCCCAGCACCTTGTGCGCATGATTGATGATATATGTGGTCATTGAGTCCCCCTTCCATCGCGTTCATGGAACACAGAGGACTCTTTCTCCTCCACTGTTCACGGTGTGGATCAGCCCACTGTCCATGCTGAATGTGGGGTGATGCCTTGGCTTCTCAGCCACTTTTGCAAGTACCGGGTCGTCTTTATATCTGGTCCTTACAGCTCCCATGAAGCTGTCTTGCTGTTGGAAATGAGTGTGGGTGGCAGGCAACTGCCCCGCGGATTCGAGTAGAGTGAGATCTTCACTCGTACATGCGGGAGCTGTTCTCTCCCTACTCGGTTCTGCATGTTCATGCAATTCTGCTGCTTCGATACAGTGGTCCTCTTGCTTCCCGTGCAGTCTATTGCTGCGCCTCACGTCATCTTGACTTGCTCTCATCGAGGCAAGTCATAGCTCCCTTAGTCGATCTTGGGGGAGGTCATCCCCCTCTGGGTCGAGTCTCACATCTGTGTTTGCCCAATCAACGCATTCGTTCTGGACTCCCTTGCCTCCTTCCATCTCGTAGTAACGGGATAGACAGTTGGCAACTTTGTTTTCGACTCCTTTCATGTAGACGATTTCTGCGTTGAATCAGGACAGGTAATCCGTCCATCGCATCTGTCGGCTCAACAGTTTTTGTTGCGTGAAGAGGTACTTCAGTGCCTCGTGGTTGGTAACAATTTTGAATGGGAATCCGAGGAGTTTATCCTCCCATTTGAGAAGCGCTTCAAGTATCACAAGTGTTTCTCGCTCAAACGTCCAATAGTTATGTTGGGTGTCTGTTAGGTTCTTTGACATGAACCCAGCTGGGCAGCATGTCTTCCAGTCTTCTCCCTGTCTGTAGAGTGCGCCCACTCCGTACAAGGATGCATCGCATATGAGCCAAATCGGCTCGTCCAAGGCAGGGTTTATTGGCCTCAGTATCGGATATTTGCATGCAAGGTCCTTGATCGCTTGGAAACATCGATCATGGATTTCTCGCCAGAGGAAAGGGTGACAATTCCTCTGGATGCCCATGAGTGGTGTGGTGTATGCCAACGCGTCTGGCATGAACTGTGCCAGGTACTCAACGAGTCCAACAAATCATTGTACCTCGTTCAGGTTGCGAGGCTTCCTCCACTCGTGTATCCTCGCAATCTTATCTGTGTCTGCGTGGACACCATGCTCATCGATCATGTGCCCAAGGCAATTGAGCTTTTCTGCATACAAGTCACATTTTTCACGCTCGAGATAGAATTCCACCTTCGTTAAGGCATCGAGCACAAGTCGCAAATGCCTCTTGTGCTCTTCAAGCGTGTTGCTAAACACAAATATATCATCAAGATATACATGGATGAACCATCCAATGTACTCTTGCAGTACCACCGTCATGAGTCGCTGGAATGTGGCGGGGGCATTGCAGTCTCCTTGCTGCATGACCTGACTCAGGAATGTACCGAAGATGGTCGAAAAGGCTGTTTTCTTAACATCCTCTGGCTCCACGCGTACCTGTTCATACGCTGTAGAGACGCACGCGTCTCTAGGTGCGCATATACCAATCAGTGTTCACCCGAGCTCATTTGTGCTACTCAGCACAGCCACCCGCACCCAACCCGCACGAGAGCTCTCCAATGCACAGCTTGGTACACCTGATAGGGTCCTGCGAAGGTCCCACATGAGTAGCTATTCCCTACCTCTTCCTGCGAGCATCGCGATCACTCGGAATAGCTTCGGGTCTGTTTGGACTAGCTCGCGCTACTCAGCACAGCCACCTGCACCCAACCCGCACGAGACCTCTCCGATGCGCAGCTTGGTACACCCAATAGGGTCCTGCGAAGGTCCTGCATGTGTAGCTCATCCCTATCCCTTCCTGAGTGTCTCAGTCACTCGGAGTAGCATCGAGTCGCACTACTACATCGCATCGGGTCGCGCTGCATCAGGTCGGGTCACTCTCCTGTGTAGGGTCTCACTGCATAGGGTCTCACTGCGTAGGGTCACATCGCATCGGGTCACGTCACATTGGGTCGCATCGCATTGGGTCGTGTCGCATCGGATCGCGTCGCATCAGGTCGTGTCACTCTCCCTGCTAGGGTCTCGCTCCATAGGGTCACATTGCATCAGGTCGCGATGCATAGGGTCGCACTACATAGGGCTTGCTCTCCGCTTCTCTCCCTGTCACTTTAGCTTCTGCCTTTGTGTCCCTGAGCCCTTCCTCTTGCTTTAGCATCCCTGACAGCTGTCATTATGTTAGTATTACGTTCCCTCTTAGCGCTGTCATCCTCTCTCCTTCTCTTTGGGTCGCTTGCACCCTTCCCCCTGGATTAGGCTTCAGTATATAGCCCTAGTCCTCACAAAAATAAGAAGTTTCTTTTCCGCCCCCATCTGAGTGTCTAAGTGCGAGTCCTGTCGTTTCCGCTGTTCCCTATCATTTTCTCTTGTGTCCTGCCGCTCTCTCTTCGTTTTCTGACGACCCTAGATGACCCTATTCAGTCCTCCGACAATTTCCGGTGGTTCCTGCTACTCTCAGCTCTCCCTAGCGCGTGTCTACACGCTCCAGGCAACCTCCCTGTTCCCTAGTCGCGCACTCCCTGCGCTCCTCACCCCTACTCTGCTCTCGACTCCCAAAACCTCCGAGTGCGCTCCTGCGCTCTAGTCTCCTTAGCTCTCCTAGTCAAGCCAGACCAGGTCTCCTTGGGTGGACACCCATTTTCGCGCCTTCAAGGGACTCACCTCCTACAACGCATTGGATAAGTCTATCTTCAAGCGATATCTCGCTCTCGCGATGTCCATCCTGATCTGATCTTGGTCAGGGAATGGGGTCACGTCCTTGACCGTGTTGTCATTGCGCTTCCTGCAATCAATCACAGTCCTTAATTTTCCCATCTTCTTCGGGATGCATAGCATTGGTGCCGCCTGTGGCACGCTAGCCATGATCCACCACTTTGCATTTGTGTAGAGTTGGATCTTCTCTGCCAGCTGTGGCTTCAGAGAGTCCGGGCAGTGTGGCAGGTGGTAGGCGTACTACTTCCCCTCGTCAACCAGGGGTATCCAATGATTTACTTCATGGAGTGGGGGCAGCTTTGCCACTACTCCGCCCAATTGATTCTTGTATTCGCTCAATATCCTATCGTGCAGTCGTGGGATATCATCGTCTGTGAGTTTCTTTGTGTTCATTGTGGCAAGTTGTGGGGGCAACTCTAGTTTTTCAGTGGGGGAAGAATGCTTCCTGCACGTCCCTCCTCCTGCCCCAAGTCAATGAGCTGCTGGCGGACGTCCAACCCTTCTGCGAGCATTGGGTGTCATGCTCATTTCAGTCTCCACTGAATTCGCGATCGAGTGACCCTCGATCCGGAGTGTATCCTCGCCAAAGTTGAGGCACACTCGGTGAAGTCTCAGGAATGGCAGACCTATTATACAGTCATACCAGTCAATATTGGCGACATCAAAATATGTGTCGTGGGTGACATGTCCCAAGCGCACTGGTACATGCGCACTGTGGGTGATGGTTGAGTGACTACTGATGCACCCTAGTTGAAACAGTAGCTGGGACTCCAGTGTGAATGTAGCCAGTTTAGCTACAGTCGCAAATGCAGGGCTGATGAAATTCATCATACTGCCAGTGTCGACTATTGTCAACACTTCGCAGCCGTTGACCTTTGCTCGCACTACGAAGCAGGTGCACAGGTGGAAGGGTACCACTGGCCTAGGGCCAGGTGGGCCTGTCACTGCGTTCATGCGCATCGCATATCGAAATGCGTGGTCTGTAGCTTCATCCTTTACCAGCCATAGTGCCATCATTTGAGGAGCAACTGTTACGACCATGTTTAACTCCGGGCCTTATCTGGTTACTCCGGTCGCATTGCAGCTCTACAGCTCAACTCCGGAACGCATCACTTACTCCAGTCACGGTCGTGCAGATATACCTCCGCTATGTACGACCCTTGGTCTAATCCCTATACAGTCCTTACTACACCTCGCCGTCTACCCTGGCTTGACGTGAGTTCTCCGTGTGCTTGATATATCTCCTACCTTGTATCATTTTCACCGGACCTGGTTTATTTTACTCGGTCCTGACTTTATTTTACCCGGACCTGACTTAGTACTTTCTCCGGTTATCCCTTGTCCGCTTTTTAGGCTGTTTACTTGTCACCGTAAGTACTCGTCCCTAGTTCTTACTTAGTATAAGTACTCTGTAGATTATCCTGTATTCTTCAGTCTGAAATCAACCATAGTCATCTACTCCAGTTTCTGTCCATCTCCGTCTCCGTCTCCGTCTCCTCTTGACCGGAACCTACGCAAGGGATCAACGCTCGTTATCCTTAGTCGTTGAATCCAAGCGGTCACCAACTCCGGCCGGACTAACCTCTTGTCCAGCCCTCTGCCCTTGTCCTTCGTCCGCTTTCGTCCGGACTAGACCGGACCCCCTACTGGAGTAGACCCAGACTTGACAGCGACTCCGTTCGCTAATTCCTCATCTGGAGGCGGGTTTCAAAGCCTGATCACCTCATACTCGCCGAGTACATATGGTCCATCAGGAATAATGTTTCGATCTGGCTGGATATACACCGTATGTTCCCCACCTGCAGACATGTGCGCTCTGCCAAGCCAGTGGTCAAGTGTGCAGAGCCCCTCCACTGTTTGAAGGAGCTCGAATTGCAACTGCTCTGTGCGTCAACTGACACATTGAAGTGTCACCCACATGTCCTGCAATGGATGTCCAGCGAAGTCGACCCACACTGAAGTTCTGGCAAGAGCTGTGTGCAGGTCCTCTGTCACTGCAAGCATTTCTCAATGTTTCACCACAAAACATTGTAAAAAAATCGAGGAAAGAGATACTCTTTTATTTACAATTTTGTTTAACAAAAAAGACAAATATCATACAGCATTATCTTTGTGATTTTTGTGCCAAGACATGATTTGAGACCATTTCTTCTTTTGTGGGAGTAAAA
>Ga0307518_10003189_pt1 | contig 11858 bp, 7 predicted proteins | sample 25_EM_MG_FD_203889 | JGI IMG/M metagenome (GOLD analysis project Ga0307518, IMG submission 203889) | Populus trichocarpa ectomycorrhiza microbial communities from riparian zone in the Pacific Northwest, United States - 25_EM | ecosystem: Host-associated > Plants > Roots > Unclassified | place... | reverse complement strand
ATGAGCCATTGGTTATATATGATTTTATTTAGGGTTTTAGGATCTGAGGATGATCTCATCAGCGTAACGATCCATGTGCGTTCTTTCTTCTTCCGTCTTTTTTCTCTCTTGATTTTTAGCATTACTTAAGATGGAATAAAGCACATTAACGGTAATTTATGATTATCTTTCTTTAATATACAGGGTTTGGCGGAATTAATACGGGATCCATATCCACTAATCAAACACTTATATTTATTTATTTATTTTTATCAAATTCCACAGTACCATTTTATTTAAAAAGACCCCACCCCACCTATACAAGGAATTAAGTTTTCTCCCTTTTCGGCATTCTATGGTTGGATGGTAGTATTTTCTAATAATATTTTGTTGCATAAACTTAATTCATGAATATTTTATGTCAAAAATAGACTTTTCATGACATAGATAAAACAAATCATGAAAATTTTATTTATTATAATATGGAACAAGTTAACTAATTAAATGATATAATTTTTTATATATAATTAATGCATCAAATTGAATGTTGATGGGCGACTACTCTTACATGTGTTTATGAACTTAGATACTAGATTGATGGCATGTCCTTGGCTTCACTAAATATTTTTTAATAGATAAAAAAATATTTATATAATATCAATATTTTAAAAAAATAAAAAAATCTAAGAATTTAATAAATAAAAAGATCTTATGATAACCTAAAAAATAAATAAAACAAAACAAAGCATTATACAACAAGCATTTAGCTTCCACTCATGTAATTAATTTGATTTAATTACAAAATAAAACTTCTTTTAAAATAGCTAAATTCAATAAAGATTAAAAAAAAATCTAAGTAAACCTTTATTATTTTCAAAGCAATAAAAAAATTCTATAGAAAACGAATAAAAAAATAACAAAATATTGATGAATGAAATAAGAAATATCTTAAAAAAAATCAAGTAAATTTAAGTAAATCTTGTAAATCCGAGTTAGTTTTTCAACACATATGACCAATTAAATATTAAAATATAAAATTAAAAAATTTAATTAAAAAATATATTTTTTTAAATAAACTAAACTTAACAAAGATGGAGAAAAAAAATTCAAAGTAAGCCGTGTAATTTTCAGAATAATAAATAAATAAAAAACATTAGAAAATAAAATTAAAAAAAAAACAAGCTTAAAATATTGCGTCCATGTAACGCCACCATTTTATTTAAAAAGACCCCGCCCCACATACACAATGAATTAAGTTTTCACCCTTTTTAGCATTTTGTGTGGATGGTATATTTTTTAACAATTTTTTTTTTTTACATAAACTTAATTCATGAATATTTTATATTTCAAAAACAGAATATTCATGACATAAATAAAAAAAAAGTCAAGAGAATCTTATTTTATTATAATTTGGAACAAGTTAACCAATTAAATGAAATCATTTTGATAGGGATTTTTTTTCTTCTAATTAATGCATCAAATTGAATGTTAATGTGAAACCACTAGTGCTCGTGTTTATGGAATAGTTAGACATTGACAAAGTTCAATAATTATAATTATTGATAAAAAAAATCACAATAATAATTATAATTTTATATTTAACCATTTGATTAATATGAAATACAAGCATATCATATTTTTTATGAGATCAACTTACTAGAATCATACGAGGTTAAGAAAGTCTTTAATTTTGTTTTTTTAGTTTTTACTCGGGTATCCTCACATCTTTTTAAAGAGTGAGACTAGTCATGTTTGAAGTTCGTGGATGTCCCTCCTAACAAGTACGCTTCCTGAAAATCAAACCTATGTTCTCATCCTTACAGGAATATAATAGTACTTTAACCGCTAGACCAACACTTCTTAGTAAAGAAAGTCCTTAAATTAAAATTAAAAAATATTTTATTTATTTATTTATTTATTTATAGACTTTAACTATTTTCCCTTGTTTTCAGAAAATTTCAATGAATCATTGACTTTTAATATAATAATTTTTTTATATATAATTAAAAATTATAATTCTAAATCTCGAGAATTTTTTAACAAAGCTTGAAAAACCCTAATTAGCTACATATCAAGTCAAGATGTTCACTTGAGGGATATCTGAAAACACCATAATGTTCGCGTATATATATAATTCAAATTTTCGTTGAGAATTATGGGTGTATATGTTCTTGAGTCTCGAAATGTTTATTTTGGTCGATAAATGGAGGAGAAGTAATTACTCTCGCTACCCAAAAATTAATGCCTTAATGTTAAAAATAAAAATAAACATAAAATAGCCGCACATCTTGCAACTGTGCAGGCAATCTCAAACTCAATCCTAAACCCTTTTTTTTTTTGTATTTAATCTCCCTCCTCTTTCTTAAAACCCGTGTCTCCCTCTCTCTCTCAAAAGTCAAAACCTCAAAACTGCCAGGAAGCTAACGGTTTTCTCCTCTCTAAAACCCTAAAAATTATCTATTAAAATTTCCCAAGAACCAAACAAAACGGCATCTCCTCAAAAATCTAAAACCACTTTTCTTTTCCATGCTCAACAAATGGACCAGGTCACTCTATTTTCCCGTTAAATCCCCAATTCTTACCTCTCTCTCCTCCCTCATCTTCTCTAAACTCTCTATCTCCTCCGCTGCCAATCTCGATACCACCACCATCAACACCACCACCCCTCTTGTTCAAATCTCAACGGACCCAGTTCACGCGATTCTCTCTGGCTTTAGGGACCTGGGTTTTAGACAATTTGTCAGTGGTCATTACTTCAAAGACTTGGTTTTAATGTTAAATCAGGCTCAAATGGATGATGTGATTGAGAATTTGAGCGTCCAGAATGCGGATTTTGTGGCGGATTTCTATCATTTGTCAAGGAATGAGTTTGGATTCCAACATTCGAGAGTTTCTAGGTTTTTGGTTTCTCATGTTTTGGCGCGAAAGAGAAGGTTTAAGGACTTGCGTTTGGTTTTGGATCAAATGCTTCAAGAGGAAGGTGACTTTCTTACTTATCGAAATTAATGTCAGAAAACAATCTTTCTGGCTTCTATGATTTGAAAAGTTTCTTTTTTAATGAGACTAATGAGTTTGTTTAGGACAATTGATGTCTATTTGGCAATTTCTAGATTTTAACAATTCGGGTTTAGTTTCTTGTTTGTTGAAGTTTTGAAAAATGCTAATTTTGTTGTTTATAGATTTCGTGTGATTTCTGATAGGCACTGGGTCAGCTCCTTTGCTTTGTAAGCTGCTTTTCAGTAGCTTCAAGGGTTGGGATTCGAGCAATGTGGTATGGGATATGTTGGCTTTTATTTATTCGAGATTTGAGATGGTTCATGATGCTCTTTTTGTTCTCGTGAAGATGAAAGAACAGAATTTGCGACCATCGATACAGACGTACAACAGTTTGTTGTACAACTTGAGGCACACTGATATTATGTGGGATGTCTACAATGATATCAAAGACAGTGGCACTCCACAGAGTGCTCGCACTAGTTCCATAATTGTAGATGGGCTATGCGGACAGTCTAGATTTCGAGATGCAGTTTTGTTCCTGCGGCAGAATGATGGGAAGGAGTTTGCACCTTCTGTTGTTTCTTTTAATACCATCATGTCAAGGTACTGTAAGTTAGGTTTAGCTGATGTTGCAAAATCTTTTTTCTGTATGATGCTCAAATATGGAATACTTCCCGACACATACAGTTACAATATACTTATTCATGGGTTGATTGTAGCTGGTTCCATGGAAGAAGCTTTGGAGCTCACAAATGACATGGAGAAGCAGGGTTTACAGCCTGATATGGTAACTTACAAAATTGTTGCCAAAGGTTTCCATCTACTTGGTTTGATGAGTGGGGCCCGGGAGATCATTCAGAAGATGTTAACTGATGAAGGGCTAAAGCCAGATCTTGTTACCTATACAGTTCTAATATGCGGGCATTGCCAAATGGGAAATATTGAGGAAGCATTAAGGTTGAGAAGGGATCTGCTTTCAAGCGGTTTTCAGTTGAATGTCATTTTATACAGTGTGTTGCTCAGCAGCTTGTGTAAACGTGGACAAGTTGATGAAGCATTGCAATTGCTTTATGAAATGGAAGCCAACAACTTGCAACCAGATCTTGTTACATATTCTATCCTTATTCATGGCCTCTGCAAGCAAGGAAAAGTCCAACAGGCCATACAACTATATAAAGAAATGTGCTTCAACAGAATCTTTCCAAATTCTTTTGCCCACAGCGGTATTCTAAAGGGTCTTTGTGAGAAAGGGATGTTATCAGACGCCAGGATGTATTTTGACTCTCTGATAATGAGTAACTTGAGGCCTGATGTCACTCTGTATAATATCATGATCGATGGGTATGTAAAACTTGGTGATGTTGAAGAGGCTGTCCGATTATACAAGAGGTTGAGAGACAAAGCAATAACTCCTAGTATAGTAACTTTTAATTCTCTTATTTATGGATTCTGCAAAAACAGAAAGGTTGTTGAGGCTAGAAGGTTGTTGGAATCAATCAAGCTGCATGGATTGGAACCAAGTGCAGTAACTTATACCACTCTCATGAATGCATACTGTGAAGAGGGTAATATAAACAAGTTGCATGAATTGCTGCTTGAGATGAATTTAAAAGACATAGAACCTACTGTTGTCACTTACACTGTAGTAATCAAAGGACTGTGCAAACAACGGAAATTAGAAGAATCTGTCCAATTACTAGAGGATATGCGTGCTAAAGGCCTAGCTCCAGATCAAATTACATACAATACAATCATTCAGTGTTTCTGCAAGGCTAAAGACATGAGAAAAGCATTTGAATTACTTGATGACATGTTGATTCATAACCTAGAGCCTACTCCTGCTACATATAATGTTCTCATTGATGGCCTTTGTCGATATGGTGATGTAGAGGATGCTGACCGTGTACTGGTTTCTCTTCAGGACCGAAATATCAACTTGACAAAAGTTGCTTACACCACAATGATCAAAGCACATTGCGTCAAGGGTGATGCACAACGAGCAGTGAAGGTGTTCCATCAAATGGTGGAGAAGGGGTTTGAAGTATCGATCAAAGATTATAGTGCCGTGATTAATAGATTATGCAAGAGATGTCTAATAAATGAAGCCAAGTACTATTTCTGTATTATGTTATCTGATGGTGTTTCCCCTGATCAAGAAATATTTGAAATGATGCTTAATGCCTTTCACAGAGCTGGCCATGTCCACTCGGTGTTTGAACTACTAGCTGTGATGATCAAATTCGGGTTACTGCATGATTAATCCATGAAATAGTGCTGCCAATCTGGTTCGCTGCATCCATGCAAGAGCTGTCGGTTTTTTTAGAAGTTTGAGCACATTTGTATAAAAGGTATGGAGTAACCAGATACCTGCATATCCATTATGGTCACTTTCAACCATGGAATTAACTTAAAAGGTGTGATCATGAAATTCATTGTCATGAATGATTGACAACCAATAATGTTAAGAGTATCTTGCAGATGCTTTAAGATAGGAAATGCACCATTTTAGATTTTAAATGAGGTTTCTTGGGCTGTGCCAAATTTTAGCTTATATAGGCTATTATCTGTCGTTTTATGTTTTAATCATGCAAGTAAATTCCAGAATAGCTGGGGTCACAAACATTATCAAGAAAGATACTTGCTGTGGAATGGTAAATTCACAGGATAACATTGACAGCATCCCTAAGTCCACCTTCTAGGTTAATTGTATCCAGCAGATCATTACAGTGCCAGTGCCAATTTTAAGTGACTATTTTGTGGAGAACTCATAAAGAAACTTGAAGGTGCATGAAGGTATTAGAACAATCAAGTTTTCTCAGTAATCGCTTTAGTCAGAATAGAATGAAGCCGTAACTGGCAATCACAAAAATGCTGACATATTTCTTTCTAGTTTTGATATATTTTCAGCTTTTTCTTTCTTTTTTGAGTATGTTTTTATGCAATGAAGTGTAAGAATCGGCATTTTCATGTATCTATGCACGTTTGATTGATTTCTGTCTTCCTGTTCAGAGCAGCTGGAAGAAGGCTGTCTTTGACATTCATCAATTTTGTTTGTTTGTGAACCATGGATAATTACAAAAGCTGAGGACAATATGCACATTGAAAATAAACAAGTTGGTTAACATTTCTCGGTGATGATCTTTCTGGGTTTTACTGAACTTACAAGTTGGTTCTGAAATCTGTGACCTTTCCATCTGAAACATCTGTGGTAAGAAAATATTCGACTTTATGTTTCTGAATTCTCTTTTCCTGATGTATTTCTATATTTATCCTGCAAGTGAATATACAACAAATTCTTTTCTTTTAACACCCACCTCCAATCCTAGGTTTGAATGACACAAAATTTTGTTGCATGCTTGCAAGCATTGGAGTTAATCAGTGAATCATGAAAGGATACTTGTAAGTTGTAGCTCATAAGTTGTAGCTCATCTGAGATACCGCTTGGCATTGAGAAGCAGCTCCTGAAAATATATCAGGCACTTGATGGCAAAGATTCAACCTTGTGCGTATCATTTAATTTTTTGAAGCTTCTAATTCTAAGCTTTCGACAGTGGTGTGTGAAATTTTAGATTTGTCTGTTTGTTGTCATCTTCACATGAAATGAGTTTGCCTGAAATGCATGGTGTTTAGAAATCACTCTTTAAGTTTTGAGCAAGAATGAAACTATGCAAGGATTAGAAAGATATAGGAAAAGAAATGAGAATATATTGCCGAAGTCAGGGGGGAAGAACGAATAAAAGCACTTGCATATGAAATATGCATGGCAAAATAGGGAAGCGATTTATTGATATATTGATGTCTCGACTGCTTCAATATTTTATTTTATTTTGTCTACAAACGCTTTTTAATCTCTATGCCAACAATTCTCAGATTTAAAACTGTGTTCTCTCCTCAGGTTCCCTAGCCTCCTCATCTTCAAGAACTCAACAGAGCTCACTGCTAGCGATGTCTTGCAATGAGATAGTGGAAAAAGTCACTGCATCATCTAGATTCGTAACGGGGTACAAGTCGCAAAAAGATAATGCGTGCTTGTTTGTGTCAAAGCTTACCCCATCAATTCTGTGAGCCAGTTTAGGCCTTAAACTCGGTGATATCAAGAAAGCTTCCTGGAGATCTCAGGTTTTCGAGTAGTGATGCCAACAAGATCGTAAAGGATGGGAGAAATGCTGTTAGCTGGACATGGTTCATCTAGTTGAAGGAAGTATGTATCTCCCACCCACTTTTTAATGCAATTCAGAGCTCCCACGATTGTTTTGAACCTTATAAATGCATGTCTCGGCCTAAGCATTTCATGGCTGACGGCTTCTATACGTGATAAATACCATGCTTTTAAAATTTAAATAGCTTTGCCGCAGTACGTGAGCTAGACCAACGTTCAGGTTGCAACAAAACTCAAGGGATCAATTTCAAGTAAAATACAAAGGAGAATAAGACTAGATTTTCCATTCTTTATAAGCTACCCAACTCGTAAGATTGTGTCCGACTCAAGAAGCCCATGGTCCTTGTTGCAGCTTATGGCGAACTCAAATTGTTCTTTGTTTTGGTATAAAAAATTGCTCGTATATTTCCGGTAAAAGTATGAAGACAAATCATTTTTTTCAATCTTACATTTGAATGGATTCATAATTAAATTAAATTAAAAAAAAAAACTAGAAGAAGGGAGTCTGTTCACGTGTAATAATATCACAAAAACCCCTTCTTGAGGTGCAGCATGAGTCAATCATCTTCTCCTAATGCCATCAATAACTGGCAGTGTTGTGTTTGTTTGACCAGTTTACACCCACAGTACTGTATAGGTTCCATCTCTACAGTGACAAAAATAGAAATCAGAAAATCTCTTTCGAAAGCGAGACAAAAAAAAAAAAGAAGCTTGTAATCACCTGTTTGTTTTATTTTTTTGTGTTTTAAATGTTTTTTTTGAATGTTTTTAATTCATTTTGATGGGTTAATATTAAAAATAAAATTAAAAAAAATTAAAAAAATTATTTTAATATATCTTTAATTAAAAATATTTTAAAAAATAATTAATATTCTCTTTCCAAAGCAAGATAAGTGATATATTGATATTAAAAATAAATTTTAAAAAAAATTATTTTAATATATTTTAAAATAAAAAATATTTTAAAAAAGAATTATTATCACAATTCTATTATGGCTAATTAATAATAATAAAAAGAAAAAAACAACACGATGATAGAGAAATGAAATTTACGGAAACAAGCAGAGAGGGGAAAAAAGTTTTGAGATCAAAGGTGAATTAAACATAAAGGTGCACATTATTAACTTAAATTGGACCACTACTGAGGAAAATGTTAAGATTTATGAAATAATATAGACGTGATTAATGAACAACACTTACCCTATTCTCTACAATCACGAAGATGAAAGCTAGAATGATGAGAAAAGTAAAAAGATGATCGAATACAGACCCCATGGTTTGTGCCAATTCACTGAACAAATTTAGGAATATATTCATTTTGATAATTTGAAACAAAGTTATGGTTCTTCGAGTCTGAGGTATATTACTGTTGGATATGAAAACCACATTAATTGTAGTGGAGAATTTGGTGCTTTGAGAGGTAGAGTTACTGCTCCATTTTGTAACTCTCAAATTAAAATCAATATTAAGTTAACATTCTCTGTATTTATTCATACATAATATTATTTATAACTGTTAAATACAGTTTACCTATTATAATGATAATAAAAGACAGTTAAATTACGGGAATGAGAGTTGTGTGGGAGAATAACGATATTATTAACATTAACGCATAGAATTAAAAGTGCACTTAGAGCTGTGATAATTTAAGGCACAAGTTTTTTTTTTTTTTTCTTTCAAAAACTGAATTCAAGGCATAACTTAACAATTACAATATGACAAATTTTGTTTTTGGTTGCTTGCAAAGAGAATCATGAAGGGGGTTCATCTTGCAATCTTCGTGGTTCTTATTTTGGCTCTTTTTGCAGCCCTTGGTGCCATTATTTTTGTGTTGCTGCAAAGGTGTTTGGTAATATATTTCATTCTAAACTAAAATATATATATATATATATATATATATATATAATGCGGGTTTTTTCGTTGAGGTCCATGGTAAAAGCTCTGATATTGTGCTCTGTTTCTCTATCTCTTCTCCTTCTCTTTCAGCTTTTCTCTATCTGTGGCAATGCTAAGAACACAAAGCTTGTTCCAGCCTTGTATATCTTCGGTGATTCCACCGTAGATGCAGGAAACAATAATAATCTTTCAACAACAGCCAGAGCAATTTCTCTTCCTTATGGCATTGACTTCAATCATACTGCAACCGGACGTTTCACTAATGGCTTGACTGTGCCTGACTATTTTGGTAAAGACTAATTTCTTGTTTTCTTCTTTTTGACGAAGAACCTGAGCCCATGCTTCTTGGACGTAGGGTAGATAAAGGTCTGTCAAACTCGTAGACAGCTCAGGATGATTGCTAGTTGAAACAGGATTTTATTGACCCAGTTGGTAGCTTATAAGAATTGGGGAGAGGCATTCTTGCATATCTGCGAGAATTAAATTTCGATTTTACAAATCCTCATCTCAGCTCCCAACCAATGAGCTGCAATGAAACACCCTTATGGATTTATCATTTTCTATTCCTTCTGGTATATGAGCAATTCTTTTTTCTTTGCAGCGAGATTTCTTGGTTTACCCTTTGCACCTCCTTATATGAATCTTTCTGAACTCGAGAGACGTACGACAACTACCGGATTGAATTTTGCATCTGCCTCGTCTGGTATCCTGCCGGAAACTGGATCTTTTACGGTAAGAATTACCACATCATTCGCATCATGATTATAAGTTGCTAAACCCTGGGCTACACTGTGCACGCATGAACTGAGGTTCCTCTCATCTGGTGTTCAGATTAGCGTTCATTCTATCATTTATTCACGATCAAAACTCCACCTATCTAACCACTAAATCACTCTAAAAGACCACTGAATAATATTCAACATTTCAACATAACACTATTTTTTAGTAGAATTTTTCAACCTTAAAATACTCAAATCTGATGATTCTTAGATTTAATACTGATATGAATGAACTTATATCAGTCCAACCTTTCATCTGGTGGTAGTTCGTCATTGATAGTAGATAAAACCTGATAAAGATGGTCCTAATTCAAACACTTCATAGTTATTAAAATCAAAAGAAGAATATAAGAGATGCCAATGAAAACTATCTGGATTGTAGCCCTGTAAATTGGATGGTCCGAACAATTTATTTCGACATAACTGTTTCTTTTGGTTTTTGTGTAGGGATCCCCCTTGACCTTGGACAACCAGACAGATTTATTCAAAATTACTGCAAAGACGTTGGATGTGCAGAACATTAAAGTGCATTTGGCCAAATCCATCTTCTTTATCTCCATCGGTTCCAATGACTACATCATGAATTATCGTAACATCGCATCTAAAATGAACAAGCTTTTCTCACCAGATTATTTTGCCAAATTCCTAACAGAGGAACTTGTCAAACGCTTGAAGGTTTTCTTTGTTTCTCTTCAACTCATTTCTTTCAATGCATTGTCTTCAATTAGTAAATTTTAACACCAACGACTCTTACAAGGTTTGGTTTCCTCACCTCTATCTTGTATAACTTGGGAAATCATTTTGTGGGTTTTTTTTTTACAAAAAAGAAGTTTAATTTTAAGATATCTTAGGATGGGAGGACATATAGCTCGTTGAATTAAAGGCTCACTGGCTTCTTTTATTTCCACGTTATTTCAGATTTTTCACAACATAGTGGTAATCCTTAAGAAAAAGCTACCGTTCTTGATAACAATTTAGTAACAGTTTAGCTACAGTAATTAGCATAGCTGTTAGGGTATTTTATCTTTGTACGGCTCAGCCTAGATGGGACAAGGTTGATAGGTTTGCGAGGAAGCCTGTGGTCCATGAACGTGTGACCATGTCTAGGCTGGCTTGAGTTTCAGCAAAAATGAGAATTAATATGGTGTAATACGGATAAAAATCTAATTTCATCCACCGTCAATCCAAGAAAAACTTGGACAAAACTCCTTGATTTTTTTTTAAAAAATAATGTTATTTTTATTTTTTTTGAATTAACCCATGATCCCAACTCAACCTCCAAGTTAGATTTAAAATTATGTTTTGAGTGAGGCTTAGCTCGAGTTAATCAATTGAAGCGTGATCTCGTTGAGACTAAAAAAGTTGCAATCTTTGCATTTGTCAAGGAATCTAGCTTTCTATTGCTTAATTTTCATTTACATTTAAAATCTGGATGGATGTAGTAATTTAATTTGCAAATCAAAATGGAAAGAAATCAAATTCCCCTCTAATGTTTGATCATGTCATTTACCAACATGCCATATTCCATCCTGGCAGAAACTTTATTTGATAGGTGCTAGGAAGTTTGTGGTGACCGGCCTTGGACCGGTAGGATGCATCCCGGCAATTGCCAAGTCAACTCCACATGAAGGCGACTGTGCTGAATCATTCAACCAAGCCCTGCTATCCTACAACAAGGAGCTCTTCATGAAGCTATCAAAGTTGCAATCTCAACTCTATGGCTCTTTCTTCGTACACACGGACACTTTCAAGTTCTTACACGAACTGAAGGAAAATAAAGAAAAATATGGTAATTGTTAATTTTCTTGCATTTTCTTTTCAGATTAACGAGGTATCTGTTGGTCTATTTAGACCTCTACAACTGGTTTTTCAAGGTCTAATTAAAACCGATTAAATCATATCATACCGGTTATTGGATAGACGGCGACCCATTTTATTTTGCTTGGGAGAAGCCCGTCTTGCATCTTCATCTGTGATTATCATTCCTGTCCCTCAAACGCATTTTTGCTCTTCAATCACAGGAATAACAGATACCCAGAATGCTTGCT
>Ga0307518_10003187_pt1 | contig 11860 bp, 15 predicted proteins | sample 25_EM_MG_FD_203889 | JGI IMG/M metagenome (GOLD analysis project Ga0307518, IMG submission 203889) | Populus trichocarpa ectomycorrhiza microbial communities from riparian zone in the Pacific Northwest, United States - 25_EM | ecosystem: Host-associated > Plants > Roots > Unclassified | place... | reverse complement strand
CGACCACATTCACTCTCCCTCACTCTCTATAAGCTCCATCTCTGTCTTTGGACTTGTAGGTCACCCAGTGCTGGCCTAAAGTTCCATTATTGTTGTTTGTCAGATATACTTGATATCTGATCAGTTCTCTAGGCTCAAGCGCAGTCTAGCTCATCAATCCACTCCATCCCATCACTGTCCATCACATTCTTGAAGCAGAAACTGTCCCCTTGCTTCCCCTCTGCTCCATGTAATGGTCCAACTTTTTATCTTATCTAATCTGTGATTAGGTAGCATCTTATCTTATCGTAGTGTACAGCCATATCTTATCTACCTCAGTCTAGACCCGTACCTCATGCTGTACACGCTGCCTCCCTTGATGTCATTCCGCATAGCCTTAGCTCCACTATGGCATCATTAGCATAGCGTTGCACAGTACATAGCCTCGTGGATAGCCTTGCATAGCCCTCGTGTAGAGTAGTATATATACAGTGCAATCCAGCACCCAGAGGCTCCCCATTCGAGCTCATCTTGGGTTATTGCCCTAGTCCTCGCGTCCTACTCTCTTAGAGTTCCAGTGTGTGGTAGGGTCCTTGGTGTCTTCGCCTAGGGTCGTCTCACTCCATCACTGCTATTACACCCCTATTGTCAATCTATCATCACTGCTCAACCCCAGGACTCTTCCTAACCACTGTGGTAGGCTGAAGAGGAGTCAATACCATCCCCAGTCGCATATATTCCCCATCAGAAGCCCTTCCCTTCCCTCCTGCACCTTACCTGAAGGCTTGCAGCACATTTGAGACGACCCTAGGCGAAGACACCAAGGACCCTACTACACACTGGGGCTCTGAGAGGAAATAGGATGTGAGAACTAGGGCAATAACCCAAGATGAGCTCGAATGGAGAGCCTCTGGGTGCTAGATTGCACTGTATATATACTATTCTACACGAGGGCTACGCAAGGCTATCCACGAGGCTACGTACTGTGCAATGCTATGTTAGTGATGTCATAGTGGAGCTAAGGCTATGCGGAATGACATCAAGGGAGGCAGCGTGTACAGCATGAGGTACGGGTCTAGACTAAGGTAGATAAGATATGGTTGTACACTACGATAAGATAAGATGCTATCTAATCACAGATTAGATAAGATAAAAAGTTGGACCGTTACAACATTCCCCTGTGGAGATCATATACCAGAACCGCAGAGGAAGACCACCACTCGCTTATTGTTGTCATTGGGTGTTGGTTGTTGGTTTTTCTGACCTCTTCCCTCACTTAGACGCACAACGGACATCTGGATTGTGGGGGGAATATCTCCGTGGGAAATGAATGGATCCATGTCGGAACTTGACAGGCAGATAGACCACGCTCTAGGCTCTCTGACGGTATAGTCACGTGCCTGATAGCTTTGGAAACGGTGGAGCTATTCAAAATATTGGAATGCCAGCACTGGGCGCCTAAAAATGACATTTGAGCGCTAACATCATTTCTTCTCTTCTTTCCTTCGTTTCTCCATCAATTCTTCAGCTTCTTTGCTCGTTCTGGTATGGGAGTTGGACTGCAGAAGATTGCATTCCTTTCTCATACCATAATGGATGTTATTCCTTCAGTTTCTTCTGCTTCTTGGCGGTTCTTGTGCAAGTGATGACTGCTAGATGTTGGCAGTCATCTCTTGCATCAGGATAGTCTTCTTGTGCGATAGATGGCTACGATGAGGCTCCGTCGTGCTCATCCTTTGCATTAGGATCGTTCGATATTGACGTTATCTTCCATGTTCACTGTACCAAACCTGTTTGGTGCGTGACACTGGTCGCACCACAGCTCTACAGCTCAACTCTGGTCGCTCACCACTTACTCTGGTTGCGCTCGCACAGATAACCTTCCGTTAAGTACAACCCTTGGACTATGCTCTATTTGCTCATTACCATACCTCGCCATTTACCCTGTCTTGATGTGAGTTCTCCGTGAACTCGATATATCCTGTACCTTGTAGCATTTTCACTGGGCCTGGGTTATTTTACCCGGACCTGACTTTGTTTTCACCGGACCTGACCTAGTCCTAACTCCGGTCATCCCTTGTCTGTTATTAGGTTGTTTACTTGTCGCCGTATGTACTCGACCCTAGTTTCTACTTAGTATAAGTACCCTCTAGTCTATCCTGTATACTTCAGTCTGAAATCAACTTAGTCTCTACTCCTGTTCTGTCTGTCTCTGCCTCTGTCTCTGCCTGACCAGAACCTACGCAAGGGATCAATGCTCGATCCCCTTGTCGTTGAATCCAATTGGTCCCAACTCCAGCTGGACTAAACCCTTGTGCAGCCTCTGCCCTTCTCCTTCATCTGTTTCCGCCTGGACTTGACCAGACCCCCTACCGGAGTGGACCCGGACTTGACAACTCCCCTTTTCCATTTCCCTCTACAGTTGAGTATCTCATAGCGCATAATGTCGGTCCCCAGGTTGGGCTATGCACAGTAGGATACTATGCATGAGTGTATTGTCACACCCTGTGACCATTTGTGACTTTTTTTTCCCATCCGCCAAGTGATGTCACACTAAAAAACTTCAACTACTGACGTAGGTTAACAACAAATGGTGTAGATCGTTAGACAGAGAAATGGAAAAAACGGTCCAATGTGACCTGTTTCTGAGAGGCAGTGTCCAGCTTTCGCAAGTGTCCACGCAATTTCCGAACCTGCCTCTGCAAACTGTTAATGTCTATGCTGCTGTCAACCTCTGATGCGTGCTGCAAACACAGCTGTTCCATTTGCGCACATAGATCGAGACCCTGCCGTGCTGTAAACTCAGGCACCACGTCGTCTTCGTCATCACTATCACCGCTCGCACGACCGTTGGCATTTGACGCTTGGTCAGCAGGTGTATCCTTGCGCTTTCGGACTTCTTCAATGATCTCGTCGTCACCTCCTGGATAGTGATACGGCGAGTGCCCAACCTCCTTCTCCTCAACAGGGTTAAGAAGGTCTTCCAGGGTTGGTCGTGTTCCAATGATCCGTCTGCGTCTGTGGAGCTCGTCAACGACTTGCATCAATTCTAATTCTGTGGACTCGAGTTCCGGAAGTGATAGGTTTGGAGACATAGGATCTTGAATCTCGGCCTGCAGTTGAGTCAAGTGGCGCACTGTCACCTTTGATTTCAGTGCCTCAACAGCTTCGAGAGCCGCGCTGGCATCACCCTCTGCTTTGAAGACTTCGTCGAAGGCTGGCTTCCATTGCAGGAAGCTGAACCGACCACCAAGATATGCTCCAAGTTGCTCCTCTGCCTGTGGTAACGAACAAATCTTATTTGCGGCAAAGTCGAGAATAATTTGCCAAGCAGCAGGATTGGTAATTGGGTCACTTGAGGACTCTGACGTGGATTTGGCCACTGGGTCTTTTCTGTGTTGATTCGTCAGCAAGAGAACAAAATAGAATAAAAATTCATACATTAATGCAAATGCATGAGCCCAGCAATTCTTGATCGTCTCTTGACTCACACATGCCCAAGCCTCCTTCACTGTCAGCATCACTTCAAGTAAGTTGATCTTGTAGATGTCTTCTTCACCAGCTTCGTCAAGGTCAATTGCACGAAGACAGAAGATACGTCGATAATGAGCCTTGAAGCAATGAATAATGCCAGCATCAAGAGGTTGGATAAATGAAGTCATATTTGGTTTAAACATTTCCATGCAGATGTTTGTCAGCATGTACGAGGTTGAATGGCCTGAGAAGTTGTCCAACCAGAGATGAACATGTCGTTTCTGGTCTCGGAAGACCCTGTCATAGTATTTAATCCACCTTGTAAAATAATGTTCATAATTAGGTTCTCTTGCAAATGACATTAGACTTACTGCTCGAATAGCTCTGATGTCATCCATGCTGTTTTATTGCTACGGTACCAAAACCCATGTTGCTCTGGTGTTTTTTTCCCAAAACAGCGTGGCTGCTTGAATTTGCCAATGTAAAACAATGGCCATTTCTTGGTTCCGCTAGCATTGCACATGAATCCGACAGTAACCCAAAATTTATTTGACTTCTTCCCAGACATTTGCTTGGTTGCAAGTCCATGGTCTGGAGGCATGCTAAAGTTGCAACACCACGATCAGCAAAACAGTTTGTGCCAGTTTTAAATCATTCCTTACAAGCCAAACAAGCCTGTCTCATCAAAATTTAAGTTATTATCAGGACTATACTCTGCATATATTCTCTTGACTCGTTCACGTTCACTTTCTACAGCTTGTGTATTCACAGAGCCTGCCTCTCCGTGTTGTCGGAATTCCTTGATACCATACCTATGATTCCTATTGAGTACACCGAGTCTCATGGCTTAGCAATTCATCACCTACGTCTTACAGAAGTTTCGGACCCATCCCATACTCTTTAGCCTTTCCTCCTTGGGCACACCCAATGCAATCTCAAACTTCTCCCACTTTGTCAGCAACATTGGCCCACTGACTTGCTCACCCTTCTCTTCCATATGCATGACCCACTTGAACAAAGCTTCCTCGACATCAGGATGAGTAACTGTCCGGATCCGTTTTGATGACAAAGCAGTGGGGTTTAATTCGAGCCACTTTGCATCCTCTTGGCGTCCCTTCTCCAACAGGTGACGAGACAAAGTTGATTGGTTAAAAATTAGAGCACCATCTTCTTTATTTGCGAAATGTTGGACAACCTCAGCTTGAGAGATAGGTTGATGTTTGTCGTGGTAAGCAACAACAGTCAACCAATCATGGAGTGTGAGATTGCTACGTCCATGTTTCTTCTGTTTGATGGCTGATGTCTTTGGGGGTGCCAGTTGGGACTTCAAAGAATCGTGACTTGGTTTTGGAGCATGATTGTAAGGTTTAGAAACAATGCAAGGCTTCCGTACCTTCTGTTCAGTCTCAGGTGGCATGGCACTGGTTCAAGAAGCAAAAACTTTCACTTTGAGTGGCCTGCATGGCAAACTAAACCTCAAATGTCAGAAACTTTGTTCTCCGAGTACTCTGAAACACTGCCATTACATGATATAGTAATGCATAACCCCCAAAATTGGTATGCACAATGCAGTACTGTATTTTTGTGCATAAATTAGTGGGGATGAGCATGGTCCCCAGCATGAGCCATGCACAGTGAGATATTATGCATGGTGGTGTGATGCGCTATGAAATATTCTACTGTATCTGTCTTGTAGCGCCACCAATCGGTGAGCGCATTGTCCGATCTGTCTCTCTGTACAATTACCTAATATGTTTCCTTTCTTGTTTCCAGTTACTATACACATCAGCAACATGACAATTTGTCTGAACTGACTTACAGCATCTGGGGTGTCTGGGAGCAGACAATTCAGATAAATAAGTCACATCAGTCAGTCAGACCATTTCAGACAATCAGCACAAGGTGGTGTCTGAAATCAGACAGCCAGACAGCCAGACCTTCAGGATTTCAGACATGTCAGCTGATAAGACCTCTAGCCAGATAGGAAATAAGACATATAAGAGCACTCAGTCAGGTAGACCCTCAGGCTTTCAGACATGCCAGCTAGTCAGATTACTAATTTCGCAGGCCAAAATACATTTCAGACATATCAGCTAATAAGACTTCTAGCTGGACAGGAAATAAGACATATAAGAACACTAAGTCAGGTAGACCTTCAGACTTTCAGACATGTCAGCTAGTCAGATCGCTAGTTTCACAGGCCATAATACATTTCAGACATGTCAGCTAATAAGCCTTCTAGCTGAACAGGAAATAAGATATATAAGACCAGCAGTTAGCCAGACACCCAGTCAATAATTCTGTTAAAACCATTCAGTCAGGTAGACTTTCAGACTATCAGACATTTCAGCCAATAAGACTACTAGCTACACAGGAAATAAGACATACAAGTCCAGCAGCTAGCCAGATGAAGTTTGGCTCAGCATTTTCTCAGATCCACAGACCTTCATGAAGGTCAGACACTCAGAAAATCAGGATACCAGAGGTTTTAGCTCAGCATGTTGTTAGGCCCCCAGATCTTCAGACCAGGTCAGACTAGTACCTTTTTAGATGATCATGTGTGCAGAAATCTCAGACACCCAGACACTCAGTATATCAGTATTTCAGATATTTCAGCTTAGCATATCCTCAGATTCATCAGTGAGCTCAGATACTGTGCCATTCAGTAAATCAGAATATCAGAGATTCCAGCTCAGCATATGCCCAGATCTTCAGACTATCATATTATGTGCAGTAGATCAGGTTATCAGCCAATCAAATATTTATATTGGACAGATTAATAATGGATAGCACAATCCTTTACACTGGTACATTGAATGTATTTATTAATTATTAATATATTACCATCAAATTAATATTGGCTGGGCAGGAGGGACTTACAGCAGGTGATGGTCTGATCATCAACAGAGAGGGTTTCCATGTCATTTGTTAGTGGACACTCCATGGTGATGGTACGTACCTGATATCAACAACAACAGGAGCTGAGGTGAAGGTGGCTGTTGTTGTTGTGAATGACACTGGGGATGGGGGTGGGGCCATCATCAGACAACATTTGAGTGGTCGACACACTGTGGTTGTCATGGTTGTTGTCATCAGCATTGCTAGGAGTGGGGTCGTTGTCGTCATTGGACAGCACTGGAGCTGGGAGTGAGGGTGAGGGTCGTTGTCATTGTCATCTGATGACACTGGGGTGGTGATAGTTGTCATCCGTTGTCATCCATTAAAGACGACACTGGGGATGGGGGTGGTTGTCATTGTCGTGGACGACACCAGAAATGGGGGTGCTGGTGGGGGGGTCGTCATCATCGTCCTTGCTGTTGTGGGCTGTGGTGACATGGTGAGGGAGTGCGTACCTGCAGTTGAATTGGTGCTGGGTAGGGTTCCGCACGGGTAACACTGTAAGCCAAAATTTGAGTACCGTACCTGTACCCACACACACCGTACCCATACCGGGTATGGGTATACACCGACCCGTGGACATGATGGTGTCACCGCTGACACCGCGGTAGCTCTGAACACCGCAGGTTCTATGTACGGGTTACCCCAAGATACTCTGCTTGAGGTCGTAAATAACAATACACCATTCTATTTACTCTATATCCTCAGTTTCCCTCTCACTCTGCTTGCATTTCTGGCTTGTAACGGCTGCCAAAAGGTCTTCCATGAAAAGCAGGTTGCACCTTCCCCAAGCACCAAGGCAAAAATATGCATGGATAGTAGATGGGGACAGCCGGTTACGGGTGAAGTGAAGGAGTTGACGCCCTTGTGAAAAGACACGTTTTACAGCTGTTGATGTTGCTGTGGAGTAATGAGCCCCTGGCAGATCGAGTCAAATATGGATGAAGTACCAACCTGGGACAGATAGGAAGTCGAGGGCCATCCGGTGCAGCGTGGGGTATGTGCGGCAGTTGTCTTGCCACCATGCAAGTGGGTCGTTGGTCTTAACAGTGGGGAGACGAAGGTACTCATCCAGCTCACTAATGGTTGAGGCAGATGAGGTACTACCAAGAGCATAATCACCGAAGTCATCATCCTTGCAAGACAATATCATGAGCGTTGAGCATTGTAATAGATTAGTAGAGCACTGTAGTAGTACACACCAAGTCCACAGTGGTTGTTAGCATGCCGCCGTCAAGCTCTGTGTCAGGCACGTCCTTCTTGTATTTGTTGTTAAACTCCATGTAAACCAGTTCCTCGGCTGTTTCAATCCGAGTATGATAATGATTTTGACTTACCAAGGTCAGTGACTGTGGAGTCCGCTTTGTCACTTTGAGGAGTGCCACTGCTGGAATCCGATGGGCCTTGGGTTGACGCCTCATTGAGTTCCGACTCCGAGAATAGAGTCAGATCAACAGATTGAGTCGATGATACACGAGATATAGAGGGTGTACTAGCATCAGAGGTTTTTTTGGCAAGAGGCTTAATTTTGATAGTGGGCATTTCTGCACGACGAGTGTACTGACCTTCCAATCCAACAAACCCTTTATACTTCACTTGATTCAAGGAGAGCTGCCACATCCACAGAGATAACAACAACTTCGCTCGATACATTGAACGGTGGGCTGCGATTCTCCATGATTCACATTACTGCCAGTCAACGACAGTATATAGGAAGTATCAGGAAGCAGCAGTAACTCCATTTGAAGTTGGTTGCAGTGATTACAAATGGCTCCAAGTTGTGGCCCCAGAAACCTGCCAAACACCGTCAGCCCGCGGTAAAAGGGTACGGTATATGCACGGGTACAGCTAATCTACACCGCACCCGTACCCACAGAACCCGTTTACAGAGAACCGCGGTGTTACCCGTACCCGTGCGGTTCCCTAGTGCTGGGGGTGGTCGCTTCATTGCTTGGGGTGGTGGCTGCCACGTTGTGGTCGTAGTCGCTGGGGGTGATGGTGATCACTGTTGATGAACAATGTAGTGAGGGTGCTTACCCGTCATTGGCAACACTGTGGCGTCGTCGCTGTGGTCATCTTACAAGTGCATTGAGAGGAAGTTGAACTTCGAAAAGTTTGGAGTGTTTGTTGTGATTTGTAATCACAACAAACACTCCAAACTTTTCTCTAAGTCCAATGTCATGCTCTAACAACACTGACAGCGATGACAGGTAAGCAACACCCTGTCACTGACAATGTTCATCACTGACAGCTACCTTCCCCTAGCTCCAGCGTCGTCCAATGACAATGACACCCACCCAGTCGTCTCTAACAGATGACGGACAATGACCACCCCGTCCCAGCATCGTCCAACGACAATGATGATGCCCACCCCCACGCCATCTCTAACAGACAATGACTGACGACCATCACCCCCATCCAGCGTCATCCAACAACAATGATAACAACCACCCCTATCCCCAACATTGTCTCGAATGGACAACGACGACCCCTTCCATCCCCATCCCCAATGTTGTCCACGACAACAACAACAACCACCCTCACCCCCAGCTCCAGCACTGTCCAATGACAATGACGACCCCACTCCCAGCAATGACGACCATGGTGCATCAACCACCACCATCCCCAGCATCGATGGTGGCGGCTACCACCGCATGTTGACCCTACCACGATGCGTCAACTACCACTGACATCGACGACGATGACAGCCACCACCACCACATCCAATATGACAACGACTCAGACATTGTCAGTGTCATCGACCACCACCGACGATGACGATGGCCACCAGTGACCACACCATGCATCGACTACCACATAATGACACCATTTATTTAGTTTATTTACTATTGAGTAAGGTTATATATATAGGCAGCTAAAGGACAATATATAGAAGAATTTGTGATAGCCACTAATGTAATATGTGAGGTGTAGAAGCTGTGAGAATGATGCTGGTTTGCTGGCAAATCACACAGTTGCAAATGTTCCCATCTTCCAAATGAGGAATGACACTGTCACACCTTACTTGAGTATAGATTGTGTTTGTTACTAGGCTAATGGGTCAGTCAAGCTACCAAGGTGGATTAGTGGTGTAATAGTTGGGACGCCTGCCTCTGTGCAGGTGTGATTGGGGGATGTGGATGATGATTCCAATTAGTGTTTTCAAAAAGTCCGGTCCTAGGACCACAAAAAGACTGACAACTGGACCAAACTTTTATTCATTGCAACCAGACTGCAGTTGTGGTCCTGGGGGGTTGGGGATTGGTCTGGTTGCGGTTGCATGAAGTTGAGGGAAAATGAAAAACCGGTTGCAACTGGTCTTTGTTGAGACTGGTTGCAGGGTTACATGTAGGTCAAGACCCCCTATATTGCACATTTCCAGTACCCAACTGATCTGCGCAAAACAGGGGATCTTATTTTGTGTTTATTTTTAACAGATAAATCACTAGTTGTTAATGATTAATGGTTTAAATAACCCCAAAAATGCGCAAAACTACTACCCCACAGAAATGCGCAAAACAGGGGGCTTGTTTTGCATGCAGTTTCACAGATAAACCACTAGTTAATAATAATTAATTAAGTAAATACCTCAAAAACGCGCAGAACTACTGTCACCCAGAAATGCGCAAAACAGAGGGTCATATTTTGTGTGTTGAAATTGCCAAATTTTACTGTTGGCTGGGAATGAAATTGGTCTTTGTAAAAAAACCGGTAGCTTTCCTTCTGTTCATATTTGTGTTGACAACCCCCCTTAGTACCAACTTTCTGTCTGGCAGTGCCTGGATAGTGAAAAGAGCTGACCCACTTACCATCTGGCTGTCTGGAAGTGTCAGGACTGTCTAGAGGGCTATTTCACTTATGATCTCCCTGTCTGAAAATGTCTGGACAGTGCAAAGAGCTGACCCACTTACAATCTGGCTGTCTGAGAGTGTCTGGACAGTGGAGAGAGCTGACTGGCTTTCCATCTGGCTCTCTGGAAGTGTCTGGGTAATGTAAATAGCTGACAAACTTACCAACTTTCTGTCTGGAAGTGTCTGGACAGTGTAAATAGCTGGCCCACTTACCATCTGTCTATCTAGTAGTGTCTGGACAATGGAGAAAGCTGACCAACTTGCTATCTGCCTGTCTGGAAATGTCTGAACAATACTAACAGCTGACCCACTTATCATCTGGCTGTCTGGAAGTGTCAGAACAGTCTAGAGGGCTGTCTCACTTATGATCTGTGTGTTTGGAAATGTCTGGACAATGCTAACAGCTGACTAACTTACCAACTTTCTGTCTGGCAGTGCCTGGACAGTGCAAAGAGCTGAACTATTTACCATCTGGCTGTCTGGGGGTGTCTGGACGGTCTAGGGGGCTGTCTCACTTATGATCTGCCTATCTGGAAATGTCTGGACAACACTAACAGCTAACTAACTTACCAACTTTCTGTCTGGAAGTGAAAAGAGCTGAACCATTTACCATCTGACTGTCTGGACATGTCTGGGCAATGAAAACAACTGATCAACTTACCAAATTTCTGTCTGGAAGTGTCCGGACTGTGTAAAAAGCTGACTGACTTGCTGTCTGTCTATCTGGAAGTGTCTGTACAGTGGAGAAAGCTGACAAACTTGCTATCTGCCTGTTTGGAAGTGTCAGGACTGTCTAGAGGGCTGTCTTGCTTATGATCTGCCTGTCTGGAAATGTCTGGACAATTCTAACAGCTGATCCACTTACCATCTGGCTATCTGGGAGTATCTGGACAGTGTAGAGAACTGACTGACTTGCCATCTGGCTGCCTTGAAGTGTCAGGACAGCCTAGAGGGCTGTCTCACTTATGACTTGCCTGTCTGGAATGTCTGACAACACTAACAGCTGATTAACTTACCAACTATCTGTCTGGCGGTGCCTAGACAGTGCAAGAGATGAACTACTTGCCATCTGGCTGTCTGGGGGTGTCTGGACAGTCTAGAGGACTGTCTCAATTATGATCTGCCTGTCTGGAAATGTCTGGACAACACTAACAGCTAACTCACTTACCAACTTTCTGTCTGGCAGTGCCTGGACAATGCAAAGAGCTGACTCACTTAGCATCTGGCCATCTGAGAGTGTCTGAACATTGGAGAGAGCTGACTGACTTGTCATCTGGCTGTCTGGAAGTGTCTGGGCAATGCAACCAGCTGACCAGCTTACTAACTCTCTGTCTGGAAGTACCTGAACAATATAATGAGCTGACCCACTTACTGTCTGTCTATTTGGAGTGGCTTAACAGTGGAGAAAGCTAACTAACTTGCTATCTGCCTATCTGGAAGTGCCAGGACAGTCTTGAGGGGTGTCTCACTTATGCTCTGCCTGTCTGGAAATGTCTGGACAATACTAACAGCTGATCCACTTACCATCTGGCTGTCTGGGAGTGTCTGAACAGTGGATTGAGCTGACTTACTTGCCATCTGCCTATCTGTGAGTGTCTGGAAAGTGGAGACAGCTGACTCACTTTCCACCTGGCTCTCTTGAAGTGTCTGGGCAATGC
>Ga0307518_10003186_pt1 | contig 11861 bp, 7 predicted proteins | sample 25_EM_MG_FD_203889 | JGI IMG/M metagenome (GOLD analysis project Ga0307518, IMG submission 203889) | Populus trichocarpa ectomycorrhiza microbial communities from riparian zone in the Pacific Northwest, United States - 25_EM | ecosystem: Host-associated > Plants > Roots > Unclassified | place... | reverse complement strand
ATAACTGAGTGACTTTCTTCTATTGATTGGCTTTCGCGCTTCCAAGGTTGATACCTCCTTATTTATTCTGATTATGAATCATGATATATGCTATTTGCTTGTCTATGTAGATGACATTCTGCCCACTGGTAATAATTTTACTCTACTTCACCGCCTTATTAGTTTGCTGAGTTCAGAGTTTAAACTCAGGATCTGGGTCATGCTCACTATTTTTTGGGAATTGAGGTCACTCCCACCAGCATGGGGCTCATGCTTAGTCAACACAAATATGCTCTTGATATTCTTAGTCGGGCTGGTATGTCATCCTGCAAGCCTGTTGATACACCGGCTTCTGTTTCCAAGGTTAGTCTCCAGCCTAGTGGTTTATACTCAGATCCCACTCGATATCGGCAAATTGTTGGGGCTCTTCAATATCTCACCTTTATTAGACCAGACATCTGCTATGTTGTCAACAAAGTCTGTCAGTTTATGCATGCACCTACTGAGAGTCATTGGGCTGCTATCAAACATATTTTACGGTATTTAAAAGGTACGTCCTCTTTTGGCCTTCACCTTACTCGAGGCCCCTCTTTATCACTGCATGGTTTTACTGATGAAGACTGGGCGGGGAGCATTGATGATCGAAAATCTACTGGTGGCTACATTGTCTTTCTTGGCACCACTCCCATCTCATGGAAATCTGGTAAGCAACGCACTGTTGCTCGCTCCTCCACTTAAGCAAAATATAAGGCCTTAGCTGATGGTACTGCTTAGGTTCTTTGGCTCCGTTATCTGCTTTCAGATTTATGCTTCTCTCCCAGTTATGTTACCACCATTTGGTGCGACAACTTAGGTGCTACTTATTTGTCTGCTAATCTAGTGTTTCATACACGTACCAAACATGTTGAGGTTGATTATCACTTTGTTCGTGATAGAGTTGCCAAAAAAAAGATACAGATTCGCTCCATACCCTCAAAAGACCAATTAGTCGATGTTCTTACTAAGCCGCTCCCTCACACTACATTTTTCTATTTACGATCCAAGCTTTAAGTGGACCACCCACCTTCAGCTTAAGGAGGTGTATTATGAAATGTGTTGTAGTTTAGAAAAAATTATATTTTCTTTGTATAGAGTTATACTGTGCACTGCACTACACAGTAACTATTGTATTCTACCCTACTCATATAAATATAGGAGATGGCTACTGCATTATATATGCCTCTCAAATTATCACAAACTGTTTTAACTCTGTTAATATAATATACCATGTTCAAACATTCAATTCAATCACTTGCCTCTTATTTTTATATATAAAAAAAGCCGCCATTTAATCAAATTATTACTAGATAATTAATTGTAATAGACTACATTCATATTTCATAAAAACTCTACAAACCCAAATTCAAATTTCTTATTTAAACCACCTAAGGTCAGTTGTTGAACAAGGGGATATTTCTTCACCAATGCCCTCATTATAACATGAAAAATAATTTGATTGCTCTCGCATTCCAAAGTGGCAACCATGCACACTCTTGAAGCTAGGACTCCTTAAATTCTGACTGAAACTACTATTACTACTGTAGCCAATATTGCCAACACCATTTCCATTGGGTCCACAATCAGGAACTGGGAATGACAGACGTTTCTTTGCAAGTAGTACTGATCCACTACGTTCTCTCTCGGGTGTTGATGGTCTCTGCCTTGGTGCACTCTGTGACCTAACACGAGCCTTTGCTGCCTCAGTTGCTGCCATGTAGTTTGGCAATATTGTAGCACTACCCCCACCATATCGACCAAGACCATTGTTAATACAATATCTAGAGCTCAAGCTTGGTGTATGTGCTGCTGAGTAGCATTTGTTTCCTTCTTTTAGGCATCTTGGGCTTGCAGAACGTACTTGCAGGTGCTTGGGTTTGCAAGGAGAGGGTGTGATAGGTGATTGGTGAATAGAACGGCTGGAGTATGATCTATGGAGAGGAGAAGCAATAGAGTGTCTGGTGGGTTGTTTTTGTTGGTGATTTTGGCTTTGTGATCTTTGACAAGTTGGAGTTGTACTAGAATATGAAAATGGTCTAGATGTGTCCATCTCTACAGTCTTTATGTTGTTGTCTTTTCTATCTGTTGATGCCCTGTTACTTGTCTCCCATTGCTTTGTTGCCATCCATCGATCAAGCCACCTTGTTCTGTCTTCTAGTTCCTCTTGATCCCCTGCCGATGGGTTCCTTCTAGACCTCCATTTCTTGATGTTGGGTCATGTAGATAGTCGAGAAGTTAAATAACTAGGAAATACATATAATATAGTTTTTAAACTTACAAATCAAACACATATAGGGAGTGAGAATACCAACCTGGCTAGAGAAAGCATAAGCCAAGGCTTTTTCGCGTTTTAAAGCTGCTTCCTTCTTACTTTGCACCATGGCTTCAATTTCTTCATTTGTACATCGACGATAATCCCAATCATCTAGAAGAGAGCTTACATCTCTCGACTGCAACACAAAAGCCATTAGCTTACTATATATCAAGAAGGCCTAATGATTTATCCACACTACCATGGTACTATTATGTTATTTCATGCCTCAAATTATGAATTATAAATGCATTGTGTCTCTCTCTTTTCATAGCAATTGTTTGAAAATTGATAAATATATAGTAAGACGTTTGTGATCTACATTTGCATTTGCACTTGTGTTATGTGTGTTCTCTTGTTTGTTGATAAAAGAAAAGGCTATATATTAATAATTGCTATGGTATGATAGATTTATTTCACCAATATAGTATTGCCCTTACAAACGAAGGAGCAATATTTAGTGTTGATACACGAAATTAACTAACCTAAGAATACCACTTAACATGTATAAACATATTCCTCCAAAAAAACATGTATAAACATAAGGAAAATAGCATGGGTCTAATGATCTCAATGATGGGTTTTAATCAATTAAATGGGTCTAATAATTTCAGAAATAATTATATATAGTTTGGCTGATGGGCTCATAGTGTTAATTACAAGTACTTACCGTGGACTTTCTCTCACGAATGTCTTGGAGATATCTAGACTCCCATAAGCTATTGGTCTCAGAAAACATCGACCTTCTGCTCCATTCATGTGAAAGCCTTTCTCGTTGGTCACGGACTCGATCTTGTACTCGAACTAAAGCTTGCATGCATTGAAGTGTTAACTTTGCTTGCTTTCTTACATTATGTCCTCTCACTAAAGCTTGTAACTTCACCAGCCCTTTAAGTGCACGTAGAGCTCCCCTTGCCTTCAATACTCGATCAAGATAATCAAATCATTAACCAAGAAAGACATGAAAATATTGAAGCGCACAATAGCAAGTGATGACTTACTAGGTAGCCTCTAAAGGCTGTTTGAATGATAATAGCAGCCCATATTTCAGCTCTAACAAAGCAGCTGGAAGCTGGTCTAGCGAGTCTAGCAATCTTTACTGCTTCTTGGGCTGTTACAGATGCAGCTTCAGCTGCCGCAGCTTCTACTGCAGTTGCATGTCTTTTCTCGGCATCCATGGTAGGACTCACGGGTGCAGTAATAGTACTAGTAATTGTGTTTGTTATTGGGATTTTTTCTTCACATTGTTGAACTGGAACATGGTTATTGGACTTCCTAAAAAGCCATCTTCTTTTCTCTCTCTTCTGCAAACAATCAAACCCAAAAATCCATGCACCGAGAAATCAATTCTTTGTTATACACATAAAGTACAAGCTAGTCATTGTTCATGATAAGAGCATCATGAATTACCTTTACTTCCTCTTCTTGGTCATGTTCTTCTCTCCTTCTGCCACTCCTTTTCTCATTCTCTTTACTTGGAAACCTGAATGCTCTTTTCACTATGGTCAAACATGAGGTACCACCCTTCTTTCCCATTCAGAGAGGTAGCCAGAAAGAAAGAAAGAAAGAAAGAAAGAAAGAAATTTTACATTACAAAAACCAGCAAGGGCTTAAAAAGAGAGCTGGAGAGGGAGGTGCTAGATATAGGTGCATGGTATTCTAGTGCCATTGATTCCTTCAACAATTATTATAACTGTAAAGATGTGGAGTCAGTAAGGGATAGAGCTAGATATTAATTACAAGTCTGTGGATGTGATGTTTGTTTTGTGCAGAATCTAACAGAGAACGAGCTCCAATATATCCGCCAAGTCTTGTGTTGTAGTGTAGTGGCATGAGATAAACAATCTAATGGAGGTGTGTCAGGAATTGTCAATAACATTGTAAATGATGATAATGTGATGGAAGAAGACATGAGAGAGACAGATAGTTTTAATTGTACACACAAGAATCCAAAGTCACATTAAGATAAGCTAGGTAAATAATGTGTCTGGTCCCTCAAGTTTCAAATCTTGACCATTTCTAACTCCTCACCACAATTTTACTTCTTTCATTTTCATGGATATATATATAAAAAAACACCTAATACATCTACTTTTAAAACAAAACTTATAATATATATCAGATTAAATAATAATATACTCTCACATTGAAGAGTTGAAGAGTTAATGACGAGACTTATAGTCACCTTGACCCTTTATAATAACCTGTCTATCACACGGTTGGCGCGTGTGCGCGCGTGTATGTGTGAACGACAAGAGCATGCATATTGATACCTGAAATTGGAATAAAAGGGGTTAAGATGGCTGAAATCTGAAACTTGAAGGACCGCAAGAACAATCTTAAAGAATAACTGACCGCCCCCTATTGCCTTCACGTGTTATGAGCAGCAAGATAGAAAGAGAGAATGAAAACAGACCTTGAAGACCACCAACGAAGGCCGGACCGAGTTAGCTAGCCATCCAACTATTAAACAATTGAAGAGGAATCGATATATTTTTTGGTCAGTGGGAAGTCATTAGACTGGTCAAACACTTCTGACCAAAAATGTTTCTTGTCTGAATTTGAAAAATAAGGACAAATAATAGTACATGTAGATCAGTTGCGTCTTCTCCTAGTAGTTAATAATGGAGCAAATAAAACCAAGTTATATTATCTCCCTAGTGTCCGATGCAACAAATGGCTATTGAGAGATTGAGAAGCTTATCTTGGCAGATTGTGGGGCTTCGGCTAAAGGAAGTAATACTTGAGTTGGTTTGGAAAGATAATACGAAGTTTATGGTTTTTTTAAGTGTTTTTTTTTATTAAATATATATTAAAATAATTTTTTTTATATTTTTTATATCAATACATCAAAGTAATCCAAAAAAATCTAAAAATTAATTTACTTCCATGACTAGGTTAGAGTGAATTGAAATGGAAGGTGTGGTATTAAACCATTTCAAAAAGGGAAAGAATTATTCTTCATTCTTATCGTGGATGCTGAACAAATTGTGTAGTTTTATAGCTACACCACTATAATATAATATGTTTTGTAGTACTTTGTTATCTATAGAAGAAACTTATGTTGCATTGCTTGCCAATGTTTATAAAGTGATTAGGTTGCTTCTTTTTTAATGGAGAGTGTTGCATGTATATCGCGCAACTTCTATTATCTTTCTATATCATAAATGTTTAGGAATGGTGTGGGTGGAAAGGATAAGAAATTCTTATTTTTTATCAGTAAAAAAAGAGAATGAAAGTTGCCACCTAGTTTTTATCATTAGAAACCCTAACTAATTTTAGAGTTTGTGTAAGAAAACTGATTGAGTAAATGAAAGTTATTAGCATCCCTAATATGCCTTACTTGAGGTAAGTTACATCATTTATCCGTCTAATATAAATTAAGCGAATGTTGTGTTTTCTAAATGCTGATCTATTTATGGTCGAAGAAAAGTCTTTCTCAGTAAAGAGGTCCTTCTCTTATCAGGTTAAAAACTTAGTCGTTCTAATGCCAATATAAAACCAAAAAAAAAACTATCTTTTTATTTAATATCAGAAATATTTCGTATGTATAAGTTCATAATCTCATATACTAACAGAAAACAATATAATTTTTTGGTACTTTTTGAAATATAGATTAAGTTCTCATGGCTTTAATAAATTGGTTACTAAATTCTAAAATGCAAGAAAATAGGTATTTTTGAATTTTTATATGGAAATATGATATGATTTTTTTAATATTTTTGAGAGACTTGATCGTATGAAAATTAAAATAGAAATTGCATTTTTGAATGAAAGATTTTTTTATTACTTTTTAGTGGGAGGGAACCGATTCATTTAATATCGAAAAAAGTGTCTCACATGTAATTCACAATTTCAAATATTAAATACGAAAGGGTGAAAAAAAGTGAAAAAAATCAAAATTGATTGCAAGATCATCATCAAACCTTTGAAAATTTGATTAAGGCCACATTCAACAAAACACAATAATATGTTTTAAATTGAATAAGATATCAATCTAAAAACAAATTATTTTCTATCTGACATCAACTTAAAAACAAGCAAACACCACACCCCAATATAAACTATGAATTAAAAAAAATCTTAATTGGCGATCACACTCAAAAAAAAATAAACACACCATCCAACACAAATTATCAGATAAAAAATATACATTTGTTCAAATCAAATAATATCCAAACAATTCAAATATTATACAAAAACAATAATCATGTCTGAAATTTCATAACATCATAGTAATTTATCAAAAAATCATTTGAGATCATGAATCAATTTTCTAAAGGCTGGGAATTAATTGGAAAGGCTGACGCAACCAGGGAAACATTTCTGGACGCACCGTGAATATGCCTGATCAAGACCCAACTTCACCATAGAGATTTCTTTAATTCTTCAAGTACCTCAAAACAAAGACTAAAGAGACCTATGCTTGTTCCTCAAGCTTCCATTTGGAACTTCGAAGCAATCACTTCTGATACTAATTGCACAGTACGGCATTCCTTGATTGCCCATTCCATCATGGATAATCTTTTCTCTTCCTGTTGAAATGATATGTCAAAATGTGAACAAGCATCGAAGATTGCAACCATAAGGCGCAAACAATGAATACTCACACACCAATTTTTTGGCCAAGGTAGCAGATCAAGTTTCAAGACCTCTGTCTCCAGTACTATCCTATTGGCTTTGTAATATGGGACTTTTTTCACAACACCAGGATCATCCCTGGCACGAACATGATCCATGGAGAGTAGGCCTACAAATGATAGTTTTGGCAAAACAATGAACTACATGCAATTCCACCAAGTACATATTTAAACTCGAAAGACTTTGATTAACAAGAAAATCTAAGCAATTAGGAAAGAACGTAGAAAAACTATCAATCATACACATCGTCCTTATGACAGATTGACATAAGTACTGGTCTACGATAAGTGTCAAATATAACTATTTATCATGGTTAAATGAAAAGAAAAAAATTATTTTAAAAAACAAAACAAAAAATAAAAGCTTGACACAATATTGTAGGTTTTGTGATTTACATGTATTGATGCAGAGGTTTTGGAGGATATGAAGGGTTAGATATAAATTTATCGCAATTAGATCATATAAAAAGCCTAATAAATATTAATATATATTAAAAAATATGTTTAAATTCAAGAAAAGGTCTAGTTGTATTAATTTACTTGTTTGATGAAAATAATTATTATATTTAATCTGAGCATTAAATCATGTTTAAATTCCACTAAAACATTTTATAGTTCGTGTTCTATATTGTTAACTCATTATATTCATTCGGGGTTGGAAAGGATTTCAAATTAGAATCTAGAACATGCATGTATGTTATCTCTTTTAATCTTAGTGTTTTTTTTTTATTTGGATTTTAATTTTTATTTTTCTTTTAGGATTCCTTTTTCATTTCTATATATGTTGTAAACCTATTTAAGTTATTGGAAACGTTATCTTTAGATGAGATTTTGGCATATTATATTTTGATTGAGAATAAATGAGTTTATCCAGCCCTTCTCGTGAACTTCTATCGTCTTATTCTCTTTTATTCCTAATCTATTTGGTTTAGGCTATTTTAAATGACAGATTCAACCTCGACTTGCTTTAAGCTTATATGGAGACATTTGTGAATATGGAGAACCACAAAATTGGGAAGTAGGAAAACCAGTTGAAATTTGCTTCATATATGGGTTGGCTAAAACAAGGTGGCCACAGCACAGAATAAATACAGCAATAACAATCTTTTCAGTTTACAAGGAAACCCAGAAAGGTAAGTATAGCAAACACAGCAGAGAGGATTGGAGGCAAAGACTATATGCTCTTGTTTTGATCTTAAATGCACCAAACGATCTCATCAAGAAGATCACACATTTAAACAACGCAGTTCATGATTGGATTCTTCTAATGGAAGAAGATAATCTTACTTCCTGCAAGTGCTCCCAACCAGGTTTTCTCTTGGCTATCATATCTCCTAGTTGATCATGCCTCATTGATTCCTAAGCCCAACGCAGGAAATCCCAAATTTTAGACAGAACCACCCGTGACAATAGTGTTTTTGAGGCAGGGAGTATTGCCCAATGATATAAATATCTAGCCAAATGAGGTGATGTTAGATTAGAAAGAGGTGGCAATTGGCTTGAATAGCAACTAGAATGCAGAGAGACTGAACTAATTATATAATGCCTATTGTATATTTAATAAGATCAATAAAAAAAAATTCACAAAACTCCATGTGCCCAAGAGGGAACACGCTTGCATTTGATCTGTGTAGAAAAGACCAAGAATTGTTTAATTCATGCGAGTCTTGTAGTTGTAAACCCTACCTAGTAATGCTTCAAGAATATTTACCCGGTAAAATAAATATTTTTTTTATAATAATAAAAATGATATTGTTAATGGCTTTTATTTTAGTAGCAAATTTAACATTCGAATTAAATAAATAAATAGGCAATTGAATGGCTTATATTTTATAATTATGATAACTGGTTTTCTACGGGCTGGTTAAAGTAATAATAATGCAACAAGACTTTCTATATCTTAGGCAAGAGGCAAATAAGCTTCAAAAACTTCAAGGGTGGCATGAAAGCCATACGTACGAGGGTTTAATCGGTTCAAGTAAAAGACAATTCTTTAATAGTATCACCCGTATAATATGATGATCCATGTTTGTAAAATAAATAAATAATGGTATGCGGAAATTGAAATTCAATGCAAAAAATTGATCTTCCTAGCTAGTGTTCAATTTTCGATGAACTCCAAGCATATACTATAAGGATTCGATGCCTTCTATAATTGCATTTTGTGGCCAGTAGGTCCACAAGTATCAGGCGGCTTTGCCAGCATCAAAGGGGTGGTGGTCTGTCTGAAAAAGTGGTATGACATTATTTTAGATGAGGTGCTGGCCCTGCCTAAAAGGTGTTCTCTAGCTAGGTATAGTCTCAGGCACCCACTATTTGCCCCCAATAATTCTGATTTCAGACTGTTCTTTTCTGATGGTTTTGAATTTGTTGTTACTTGTTAATGTCCCATAAACAGGAGTTTTCCTGTAGGCAAAGTTTTTAAAAAATATGGAGATAAACTTTAAAATGATTAAATTAGAGGGACCGATGAAAAAGTATGATATTCTTAGAAAGGCAAAATGCTTAATTACTACAGAAATTTGAAGTTCCGAAAGAAAAACTTAGAATTTAAGCTTGAAGGGGAGCTGCATACTTTTCTCACCCAATACACATAATTTGATTTTTCTAGCTGTAATTACGTTAAATTGGACAATTATATATCGCTTAAGTGAGAGTACTTTTGACTTTTGAGTGTTACAAATACATGATATATACGTCTTTTCATCAATAATTATCTAAATGTTATTGTATGTCTCATGACCCAATTTTGAATTTCCTCTAAAATTATCTTTTTTTCTTTTAAAAATATTTTAAAAAAATTAAATTGAAAAAAAAAAAAAAAAGTAATAACTTGGCAAGAGCAAGTTGAGAAGGGTTTTAAACGTATGGAGAAACGAACTGGAATTTTGAAAAAAAATTAGGAGTCAATTGTGCTTCTATTATACCTGAAACTGAAAGACAATGCAGAGTAAAAGTCAAATTAAATGATTTATTAGATGAATCTGTATAAAAATTAAATCTAAGGACTTAATTAGACTTTTAATAGACTAATTTGATTTAATCATGAGCTCAATTAAAAATTTAGCTGTAAACTTTAATATTTAATAAGTAATTCTTTTTTTGAGTTGAGAGATGAAATCCCTTACCTCTCTTATTGGCGACTAAATTTTATAGAAGCTTATTCCACGCTCGAGGGTGCTTGGTTTGAAGGTGACTTTAGTTTTTTTTTTTTGTAGGACCCACACAAAAAGCATGTATTTCTAGCTTTTAGATGTGTGGTTTGTGCTTTAAGAGGATTATATCTTTAGAAAAAAATCACTATATCTCTCACCCAAACACGCTTATACACTTTTCTTAAGACGAACGTCAGGTTTAAGGGTTGTAAGGCTATTTAGAGCTCGCTCTATAAGGTAACTATGTTATGAAAAGATTTTTAACTGTAAAATAAAAAGTGAGCTTATTGATTTAGAAAACTATGCTTGTTTGGTCGTGTTGTTCAACAAATGAAAAGTGCATTAAAATTTATTTAATCATGTGATAAAACTTAAAAGGTTGCGTGAAAGAAAAGTAACACATGTAAAAAAATATATTGAAAAAAACACATGGGTTAGGTTTGGACGCACTAGGTGAGCAAGCCATGGGGGCCTCGCCTTGCCCAAGCCCAAGTAAGCTGTGGCTTTAGGCCCAAATCCGAAGGTCTTTTTTTAATATTCTTATTTAACACAATCTATTAATAAATAAAACTTTAAAGGGGTAGGTTTAAATTATGAAGACAGTATTTTAAAAAAAATACATTAAATTAGTAGAAAATAATCTGATATTGACCCAGCCCAGGCTCTATCCTCTGTAAACGGGCTTGGCCTGGTGGTGTTTGTTTTGAAACACTGAGTGGAAACATGTGAATTGACCTTGGAATGGGTGACGCGGGGAAGAAAGTGCGAGCCCAATTAAATACTCCTTCAGACGTAGTCCTGTAATTTGAATTAAAAATTTAGCGCCCAAAGGCCAAAGCTCGTGCACCACACACGCAGTCCCCACAAAATTTTCAAATTTGAGTGACTGAAAAGGCTAGATAATAATTGCACTTGCTTTTGCAATTGTGCTCGCATTTACCATTCATGTGATTTCTTTTAAGATACCTTTACATGTTTTTTTTTTTTTGAGAAATAATGTTTATTATGTTAAATTTACTATTTTATTAAACCTTATCGTTTTGATTTAATTTATAACAAGAATTAACTATATAAATCATTGGTTTTAATCATGTCATTTGTGAGATTAATAGCATGTGAGTTTTACTTAACGTCAAATTTGATGGAAGGTAAAACATTTGTTATTTTCAAACTAAATATCATGAATTTGAATATATGAATGAATGGTCTAATTGTTGAGATTTTAACAAGATAAAATTAGTGAAAATCTAGTGTTTTTTTTTTTTTTTAATACAACACCATTTTATATGTTTTTTTTATAGAAAAGATTACCCTTCAATTCAATTTATTATTTTTTTAAATTGTTTTTTAATTATTTCAGGTTAACTCGTTTAATTATTACCAAAGACTTCAGTTCTCTTAATTCCTGAATCAGATATTATAATTATAACTTTTTATAATTTTATATTTTTAAATTATAAAACTGTTATTAAAAATAAACTACATCTAATAAGAATGTCAAATTTAATTGATTAAAACAACATAAAAAATGCAAATGAATAACTTAAACACTTAAAACCAAATATATTGAAACACAAAATGTTGCAATACTCCATTGATCTATCAAAACCTTGTTGCTTATAACAATAAATCTAGTTATAATTAATTAATCAACGAAATTACAAAATGTAAATTTTAAGGCAGCAATAAAAGCAGATTTCTCATAATAATAATAATAATAAAATATAGTGAGATGAGATC
>Ga0307518_10003185_pt1 | contig 11864 bp, 10 predicted proteins | sample 25_EM_MG_FD_203889 | JGI IMG/M metagenome (GOLD analysis project Ga0307518, IMG submission 203889) | Populus trichocarpa ectomycorrhiza microbial communities from riparian zone in the Pacific Northwest, United States - 25_EM | ecosystem: Host-associated > Plants > Roots > Unclassified | place... | reverse complement strand
TAGTTCCGGCTATCCTGTGGAGCCGGTCATGTGATCTACCAGTATTCCGGTTGACACTACTCCGAATCACATGTAACTGTGATCTCTGGAAACCTCCAAGATTAGATTAGATAAGATATAATCATACATTCTTGTCGACAGGCATATCCCCTGTCATGCTACAGCCACGAAATTTCTCTAAGTTCGAACACTAGATATTTCCAATAGATTACACTACGACGTTAACCATGTCACCACCCTTCAGTATCCCCAATACATACCACAATTATACGCCCTTCCAACCACATCCTGCAGTTCCGATTGCTTGGATAACTCCAGAACCTTCGGGAATCCGCTCATTCAGCACTTGTGGTTGCAAATGCCACCTCACATGCCCCGGCGAACCATGTGATGAAAACACATTGCCAATCTCATCGATACCAGGTCTCACATCACCCCGAAAGTGCTCCAGGACACTGGAATATCCCCCTGCCCTATCCCAATCTCGTGATGCTGGTCTGTTGAACACAGATCAGCCACCCAGTGCATCCGAGTCTCCATCAGTGAAGAAACTAAAAAGAACTTACTCTGCAGGGTTGTCTGATGACGACAAGCTCGAGAACATATTTTCACTGCTTGCACAATATCGGTGGACTATCGGGCACCTTCTGCATCACATTTTTCGCATCCGGAGCAAAGATGAGACATTTAACCAACAACGAGTACAATCCATCTCGAAATTCCTCACCGGCAAGTGTACTTATGGTCCTGGGAGTATTCTTGATGCATGGTTCAGGTCCCCTTATGGAGCTGTGGAGGCTGGCAGCAAAGAGGAAGAATTAATGTTCAATATAGACACCCCCTACGTGGAAATCAAGTCTGTTCACCCAGCAATGTCTTCTTTTGCTGCCCAACTGGTACGGAAGCAGCTCAGCAAGGAAGCTGAACATGCCGTTCGACCTGGGAATGGCTTGAATGTGTTTTCAAAGACGGAAGGTGGATTTCATTGCTGGGCAGATATGGGCACCATGACCGTTAGCAGCGTCCTGGACTCAATCAAAGAACACCAACCTTTAACATGGCATTGTGTAACAACGATTGCAACTGCCAAGGCCCGCAAACGAAATGGTGTTATTGAAGCACGCCGTGTGCGACCAATTGAATATGTAACGTGAATTCACATGACCAAATGGATGCTGCTGAACCACCTAACTCCAGGTGTGCACACATGCAGTAGCTGCACTGGACTTTTGTCGTAACCGGCATGCCAACAAGCTCTCTGTTGCGTGTGTAATGTATGACTTTGCAATGTCAGCATCCTATGATACCTTTCAGTATAATTGTCGCATTGGCCAATCCGTGGCATGGTCAACTATCTATAATCTGTTGAAGGAGTTATCAGCACAAGAAGCAAACACGACAAAGGAATGTGGTCGTGATATTACCATTTGTGGCGTCATTGTCTTGGACAACGTCCAAAACTATCTGCTGCAGCAGGATTTTCGCATCGGCAGAGTCCATACAATGAATATTGGAATTGCTGCCACCTATGTTGAAGTGGAGGGTGTTGATCCCAAAGCGCACGACCTAGATGACAAGTTATGACGTATCCGCACAAGTGCTCGCAAGGATCTCACGACACAAGACTTACTGGGCTTCCTTGATCAAACACATCTCGACACCGTCTTCTCATTACACTGGTTGCTTGTTCTTGCGCACTACATCCCAGAATTAGCCCACATCAAAAGCCATGTCTCCACATCCTTCCGCACCCAAGCTGCAAAACTGCAGCTCCCTTCCAAGGCAAACAAAGTCCACCCACTGGTGACATCTGGCAAGAATGAAACCATGACAACTGAGCTTCGAGATGCCTTGGAGGATTTCATGCAACAGGTTGGTCAGATGGCAGAGGATTACCAGCGAAAGCTGATGCCAGTGTCCGGTGATGGATTGACCTTCGAAAAAATACATCAGCTCAAGAAATACCTTCAGTATCACGACGATGACTTCGAGAGCCATCGGACTACTCTCCCATCTCTCTGCTTATGGCACACAGTGTGGACTGATGTCAGCCGTATCTGTGAAACTCATTGGGGAGAAACTTTAAGTCACGATCCGTCCACACTTGGACATAGTGCCACTCGGATTGGGCGCTCCCCTCCGCCAAGTTTAAAAAAGGTTGACTACTACCCCTTCTCCGAGCTCATATACCTTATTCTAGATGTCCGCATGCTTGACTGCTGGAGGTGACATACTTACTTCTTGATTTCATGTCAGTTGACTGACGAGGCCAAGCAGAATCCATCTTGGTGTTGAAGACTTATTCCTGCACTTCACCAAGGCTGCATCCCATGACAACCTTCCAGACCTTGCAGATCTTGAGCGCCAAGCTGCTGAGTTGTCATATGCCTACTCCAGCACGTCTGTGGTGCACAGGGCACTCATGGATGCAGATGCCAGTAGTTCAACCCCTGGGTGGCCCTCGGTTGTCCCCTGTGGCTCTGTTTGGGATGTGAGTGACAGAGCACATTAATGTCAATGTCGTAGGGCTCATGATACTATTCTCTCACAGTCTCAGATAGTAAATGATACCCTGAATATCGAAGGAGAGATCAAGCCATTGTTTACCGGTGACCTTGTTCTTGCACGTAGTATTGCATTCATGCGTGATGCTCTCATCTCACGTGAAGCAGTATTTGCAATGGCCGAGGGCGATGCAGGCCAAGTTTATGAAACCATGAAGGTAATAGGATTCATTGCCACTCGTGACTATCTCCTCACTTCGTTAACCAGGTCATGCTCTTCTCCTTTGCTGGTTCGAGCCACTCAAAATATGTGTCTTACTTGCTTGAGACCATAGTCTCACTTGAGCTGGAGTCAAGCGAAGAACTTCGTTCAGCCGTACTACAGAGCACCCTCGTCAATCTCACAGGTCGCCCAGGTTCTTTCCTCGCACTTGATTTGATGCAAGAATACTTCAACCGCCTCCTGCAGGCCATTGTACAGCGAAAGGGGGCAGACTATGGTGATAAATACATCCAAGATGTTGTCGCTCGCAACCTACATCACTTTGTCTGCATCAAGAACGAGTTTCGCGAAGGGGTGGGACTTTCAGACCATAGTGGCCGTCATTCAGCTCCACACACACGACCCAAAGTCAAGAGTCTACTTAATGTGTACCAGCGCCATCAATTACACTACAGGTGGCCTGGACGCAAAATAGAAGACATCACATCTGCACAACTGGACGACTTCACTTCAGGTGTCAGCCGTCTCTCCTCGACTAAGCTTCGCAACTGGATCAAGGATACATTGGCTGGGCGTGTCTTCAATTCCGATGAGTTAGAACCCTCTGAAGACTTGGACTTGGACTTCACTGACCTTACCACATTTGGAGATATAACTTTGTGTGATGGGGAGCTTATTTTTGGTGACCTCGAGACTAACATAGCTGAAAGCATCCATGTATTGGATGACATGATGCTCGGTGGTGCCACCCACACAACTGATGAGGGCGGGCCAGACACTGCTGACCAGAGTGAGACGGAGCATTGGCAGTAATATTGTAAGTATCTACTAAATGATGCTCGTGCACGGCAGTATCTGATTATTAGTGATTACAGCACACTTTATAGTTGATAACCATCCTACAGTATTGGTATACTAAGGGCCGCCGCAGCTTTGATGTCAAGTAGCAGTGGAGTATTTGAAAGTGCTCCTGCTGCAGGCCGCTGGCATGTCAAAACCTGTTGACAATTACATTTTGTTCAATGACATACCTTATATTAATCCTCCAGCGAATGTTTGCTTGCTGATCACCGGCTGCCTCATCATCAGGTTCACTCTCTTCCGACTCCAACTCACCACTTGGTGGGAGGTCATTTATGACCAATTTGGATCGACGTTTTTTATGACGCTCACGAAGTTCAGTGTTGTGTGCAATCCGCATGTTTTCGAAGTCCTGCTGCAAGGATTTAATCGCAACATACAACCCAACCTGCTTGTGTACGAGCCACTTGACGTCTTGTATGAACTGAACCAGAGTGTCAATGGACGCAATCCTAGAGATGCCATCCAACAGCTCCTTCATCTTCCAATCTGGAAAGAAGACGCTGGGTGCCACCCACTGGAGGTTTCTGTCGAGTGTGCGCCAGGTTTTATCTCGCCATGCATATAGCTCTTTCATTCCGTGCGCACGCATTAACTTGGTTAGGTGTTTACGCCCCCGTTTCTTCATCGGCTCACGTGGTCTGACCGGCATATTGGTGTGTTCAGGGGGCTCCGGCTGGCAACCACTGCAGTTGCAGGTCCAGGAACCTGTGTCATGAGTAGGTTGCTGACAAAGGGCTGATGCAGCGCATGTCGAACAGGTACATGGTGTTTTGTCTTGTGGGTTCTCATACAGCTCATTCAAGGCATTGACCTTGCATTCTGCCAGGATAATCTGGGCCATCGATTGGTCCATTCTACCTGGCTTCTGGCTCGATTGTGGTGTGCTTAGCGTACTTGCTCCTTCAAGCACCTGTTTGGCAATGGACATGGCATTTGGTGTGACATAGCAGATACCATGGGGCATGCTTGCAGCCTGGCACGGACGTATTCACCCAAGGACTTGCCACCACATATCTGCACTCAACGGTTTGCCAAAAACAATAACGTCTTCAAAGTCCAAGGCATCCATGCCAACAGCAAAGATGGCTGTGGCAACAATCACCTGAACATTTTGATCGCCTTCCTTCCACCTCCGTAGTGTGTCATTGTTGTGGCTTGGCCAGTTGAGTGTGTGGAATATTTGGGTGCGGACAGTACGGTATGGATCGCTTGCGTTTTCCTTGATGAGGTAGGTTGCGATCCGCCAGCATGTGGCAATTGACCAGTGATGAATCAGGACTTTGCGCTGAGAAGAAAGCACCCAGTCAAGTTCGGGGAATGCATCCAATGACTCAGGATTAGACATCGTCGTACGGAAAATGATTCTGAAGTCATGTCGTAAATTGGAGCGATGGATGACATGAAGGTTCGCGTGGAGGCCAAGGAATGTGCAAGTATCCTTGGTATTCTTCCCACCCTGCAGCGTCGCGGTCGTTGTGATTAAAGGCACTGCATTCTTCAGACGAGCCCGCGCCCACCCAACTTGTAGGTAAGATTTTCGAAATGATTTCCCCCAAGTATTGAGAAGATGTGCTTCATCTACAGCCATCACGCATACTCGTTTCGCAAAGTCTTTATCTGAGATCGCTGCTTCAAAGCGCTGAGTGAGCAGCTGCTCAGGGGAAACAAGGACAACAGTGGCTCCTGCGACTAGTATTTCCTGTTGAAGCAATACCTATGTACGTAGAGGAACTGCTACTCCTGCTCACCTGTTATGTGGAGGGGACAAGCTGAGATGATAGCAGTAGCTGGTCAAGAGCTGTTATGTTATATAAGCGATAAACACTGTTTATATACAACAAACATTGTGACATGTGACTGTGACGTGTGATGTGTGACATGTAACATCTACTCTAAAGAGGACTATTACTAAGTCTACACTAAAATGGGTCGCAGTCTTGTGCGCACTTCGTCGACGGTTTACGCTGGGTGCACGTGCGACTTCAACACTCCCCCTCACTGTGCTGCACGTAGAGCACTTCAGCGAATAAGCTGCTAGATGCTGCCAGAGGGAAACTGTAAGCCTAGTTGAGCTCTGAACTTCGCGAATTTCTCGCGTGGTAAGTTCTTGGTGAGCAGATCGGCAGGATTCTCAGCACCATCAATGAAGAATAGTTTCACGTTACCTTTCGCAACTGACTCGCAGATTCCGTGGTAGCGGATGTCAATGTGCTTGGAGCGAGGCTCCATTACAGGGTTGGATGCCATGAATATGGACCCCTGATTATCACCGCAAATCGGGATAGCTTTCAGCTTATAGCCGAGCTCACCGAGCAAGCTTCGAATCCAGGTAACTTGGCGAGCGCAATCGCTCAAAGCCATGTATTCAGCCTCAGTGGACGAGTACGCAATAGTTTTCTGTGCACGAGAAGTCCAACTGATCAAGCCATCTGCAAGCTTCAGGTAGAAGCCTGTCTGCGAGAGGTGAGAGGTAGGGTCTGATCCCCAATCTGAGTCCGTGCATGCAATCAGGCCAGCACCGGATCCACCATTATATACTAGGAAGTATGTAGACGTCCCAATTAAGTAGCAACAGATATACAGTGCTTTATTCAGGTGGTCCTGAGATGGGTTTGCGGCATGGCGCGAGAGATGGGTGACTGCAAAGGCGATGTCGGGCCTAGTGCCCAACATAAGGTACAGGAGGGACCCAATTACCGTCTGGAAACGGGAGTGGAGATCCGCATCAACAGGCTCTGTATTCTTGGCGGCATAGTAGCCAGCCGGCAGTGGGGTGCTTGCAGACTTTGCATTAAGCATGCCGCAGCGTTTGACGACCTTTTGGAGGTACGCACATTGATCCAAGTGGATGGTGCAACCTTTGCGAGTGATTCGCATTTGGAGGAACTCATTAGGTTCTCCAAGGTCTCTGCACTCCCATTTGCGCATGAATTGTGCTTTGATGGCATCAACAACAGCCTTGTTAGGGCCGCAGAATAGTGCGTCATCAACATATATGATACTGATGACAATGTTGGTACCTTTCTTCTTGTAGAAGAAGATGCCTGCTTCACACTTAAGGCACTCAAACCCGAGCTCTTTCAGAGATTCATCGAGTGTGCGCCACCAAGCTAGGCCGGCCTGTTTAAGGCCATAGAGGGCACGCCAAAGGCGGAGCACTCTGCGCTCTTGCCCAGGAACAGCAAACCCTTTGGGTTGCTCCATGTAGATCTCTTCATCGAGCTTGCCATACAAGTAGGCGCTCCAAACGTCGAGTCCAGTGATATACCAGTTCTCAAGTGCAGCAAGCGCAAGCATGAGGCACACTGTTTCAAAGCGCATGACTGGTGAGAAGACCTGGTCGAAATCTAATCCCTCGACCTGGGAGAAGCCTTTCGCAACTAAGTGGGCTTTCTTGCGGCCATCTGACTTTAAGTCGAAGACCCATCGATTCTTAATGACCTTCCGGTCTCAGGGATGGTCAACTAGCTCAAAGACCTTGCACTTTCGCAGCACGTCGAGCTCTTCTTGGCAAGCAAGTCGCCAGAGTTTCTGCTCAGCTTGTGGTAAGCGAGCGATGTCCTTATAGGACCAGTTGCGGACGCTCTCATATTGAGGCTCGCAGGTTGTGAGGGCCTTGCCCATCAGGAAACGGACTAGGTTTGCTCCCCCTTCCTCGCACATCTTTTGCACATCTCCTCACTGGGTGTTGCAGAGGTGTCGGGGAAACCACCAGGGATATGGTCTGGTGTGTCGGGTTGTGGGGGCCTAGGGGCCCCACCCACTTTTTCTCGCCATCGCGAGGCACTTTCGATATCCCGGAGTTGCTCGATGGGATGTCGCCGCTCACCATACACGTTACCGGGGTGCAATGGCGCTCTACGTGTTGAAGTCGCACGTGCACCCGGCGTAAACCGTCGATGAAGTGCGCACAAGACTGCGACTCATATTAGTGTAGACTTAGTAATAGTTCTCTTTAGAGTAGATGTTACATGTCACATGTCACACGTCACAGTCACACGTCACAATGTTTGTTGTATATAAACAGTGTTCATCGCTTATATAATATAACAGCTCTTGACCAGCTACCGCTATCATCTCAGCTTGTCCACTCCACATAACAGGTGAGCAGGAGTAGCAGTTCCTCTATGTACATAGGTATTGCTTCAACAGGTTATGAGCCCTGTGAGCGCACTGTGTGCAGCAATGCACCAGACAGCGCTCCAGCTCCCTGAGCGTCGCTTTAATTAGCTTGACGCTGTGGAAGACAGTGAGCTCCTAGTTGAGCCCCTGCACAGCCACAAGGCGAAGTTCGTCAATGATTTGCGCCAGTCAGTGAGCTCCTTAGTTGAGTACCTGCACAGGCAAAGTTCGACGACGACTTGCACTGGCTGACCCTAGTCATGAGTTAGCTGTTGACAGAAGTGCTTTCACTAGCACTCAGGTGCTTCTTCTTTTCTTGTCTGTCCATTGTCGCATTCACTTGCTGACTCCGTTGACCCAACAGAATTCACCATGTCCAGCGCTCTCGACAAAATGGTCCCCGTGTTCACTGGCTCCAACTGGCAACAGTGGCACACATCTATGCAGGCCTACCTTCGGGCACAAGGCCAGTGGTTTGTCTATTCGACTACTCAGCCCGCCGACGGTCACAACGACCGTAACAACTGGGACGACTCCACCGAGAGAGCGCTCAGTAACATCACCTTGCGCCTCGCCCCCTCCATCCAGGTCACTGTCGCCGACCTTACTACTGTTAAGGAGGTCTGGGATTACCTCAAGAAGAGTTTCGGTGCCCCCAGTATCAGTTCCGCTTATGCTGAGCTTAGCAAGCTCCTTTCGACTACCATTCCCGCTGGCTCCCATCCCGCTCCGGCGATTACGAAGATGCTGAGCCACTTCACTTATCTCAAGGACGCTGGCTTCAACTTTCCTGCCCCCGTGCAGATGATGATGATCCTCTGTAAGCTCCCTCCTACTATGGAGGTCGTAGCTCAGATTCTCAGTCAAACGTCCCCAGATGAGATCAAAAATTTGAAACCAGAAGGTATCATAAAGGCCGCAACGCCCTCCTTTGAACAGAAAGGTGCCACTCGTGGTGGTGGTAAGGGCCCACAGGCCAACAAGCTTAGCGCTGTAAAGCGCAAGCCGGCTGACCCCAAGTTCGCCCAGCAGCAACAGCAGCAGCCCCAGAGGCAGCAGCAGCAGCAGCAAGGCAGGTCCAACGGCGGTGCGAGCGGAAACGCTCCTGCCCAAGGACAGGGAGGCTGCACACGCCGTGGTGGCAAGAAGGCTCGCGCTCGCCGCGAAAATGCCCAGCAAGCTGCCTTCGCTACTTACATCCACTACGATGGACCTGAGCCAACTGTCAACCCTCGCGCCCTGGCCCACACTCCTGGTGCTGCCCACCACGGCCCCCCCACATTCGATAATACTATTAAGGCCTTCGACTTGGCGCACCGCTTGGGGGTAGAGCCCTCCTGCCAAACCATCCGCACCCTCAACCATATCGTGTCGACAGCCAGTGCGAGCCTGGACCAGCCCAAGGCCAGTCCCTCCTCGTTGAAGCGCCCTCGCCTTGAGGAGCACATCACGATGTATGAGGAGGATGCCATCTCCCTTGGGGATGATGAACCCTTCGCCCACGAACCGTTCGCTGATGACGAGTTCGATGAGATCAACACGATGGTCCTCAACCGTTACAACGTGACGTCAATGGCGATGGATGCGGAGGCCAGCCTTTTCAGGCAAGTACCTTCTGCATGCGTGCTGATCGACACTGACACGCTCCCTTTACATGTGCGTTATACACCTGCACTGTATATAGCGAGTAGTCACTACAATATGTCATGTCGTATCTTGAGTAAAGCATATATCTGTTCATGGTCGAATAATGCACGCTGTGCTGGCTGTAAGGGAAAAATGGTCAACGATAGTGAACTATCTGGTGCTTTCTGGCTACTAGACTCAGGTGCATCCCGCCATTTTACTGGTGACATAGGTGATTTCGCCTCCTACAACGCGCTAAAGCGAGCGCACTACGCCAAAACGGCTAATGGTGTAGCGCTGATTGCTGGCATTGGCACGGTTTTACTCTGGTGCCTAGACCACAACTCTGGGGATGAGAAAGTAATCACACTCACCCAAGTGCTCCATATGCCAGGCGCTACTGCACACCTTATTTCTATGGGCAAAATGCTCCAGCGCAATTACAGAGTCACTGGTGATAAGAGAGGCATTAGCCTCACTCACAAGGCTGAACGCCTATGGTTTGGGCCAGACACAGAGGACAACTGCAATGTCATTTTTGGGATTAGATCTATCCCAATAATTAGATCTAACTATATTGCCTCCGTGAGCAAAGTCAATTACGACATTATGCACCAGAGATTCAGGCACCCCTCTAAGGAAGTCCTCCGACGTGCACAAAAGCATACGCAGCGCTTCCCGGAGATCCACTTTCCTACTGAGGACTGTGTTTGCCCTGGATGTGCTCTTGGCAAGATGCCCAATCGAGCTTTCCCAGAGAATGAAAGATGTGCTTCCAAGCCCTTTGAACTGGTGCACTCTGATCTCAAATCCTTCCCGGTTATGTCGTACCAGAAGTTTAAATACATTATCACCTTCTATGACGATTTCACCTCTCACGCCTGGACCATGCCTCTTTGCTCCAAAGCTGCAGCGATTACGGCTGCCAAAGATTTTCTTGAAATGGTGCGCGTCCAACATGATGTGCACGTTGTTGGCTGGATGTCCAATGCTGGCGGAGAGTATAAATCCGATCTCTTTGACCGAGCACTCCTTGAGAAAGGAATAAAAATATATCAAAGTGCTCCAAGAACCCCCATGCAGAATGGCCGCGCTGAGCGTTTAGGGCACACTCTCATGGATAAAGCCAAGTCTATGCGGCATCAAGCCTGCATTCCTGACTCCTGGTGGGAATTTGCGTTCGCTCACGCAACCCACATCTATAACCGTACTCTGGTAGCTCGCCTGCGATGGCGCACCCCCCACGAAATGCTTAAGGGGGAGATGCCTAACATTGATCACCTCCGTGTGTTTGGCTGTGGAGCTTTTGTCTACCTCCCAGCCACGGCTAGAGCAAATAAGATGGCTCCCAAGTCGGAGCTTATGACTTATGTCAGTGTTGCCCCTGGCAATGAGCGCAACTTCTTGTTTATGCGCTCCACCAACGCAGTGTTCACCGCTGCTCACGCCGTCTTTAACGAGCGTCATTTCCCTCACTGCCCCAAAAACAGGCGCAAACCTCTCGAGAACCCCTTTGGAAGGGTAAATCCAAAACCTACCACCGATCGACCAGGGAATCCCCCTGATGATATCGACAGTGATGATGATGTGGAACACGACCATGGCTATCCACATCCCCAAGTGCAGGATGACAATCCAAAGCGCGAGGACCCTGAGGCTCCTGAGGAAGAGCCTATTCAACCAAATCCTCCCTGTACGCCATCTCCAGTGCCTCCACCGGCACCGAGAACGCCTTCACCAGTGAGAAATCCGCCACCTCCAGCACCGCAGCGCCCTGGCCGAGCTGAACGCCGCCAGAATGTGCCATGACCCCCTGCAGTGAATATCCCTGCCCGCCCCCAACATGAATGTAGAGCGCCATTGCGCCCCGGTGTGAGTCAAAGTGTGGATTTGGGTCAGAGTAATAACCCAAACACAACACCAACAAGGGACTACGAAAATGTGCAAGTGGTGGTTTACCTCCGCGGTGTCCAGAGAGGATATGCTGAGGAGGGGGAGAGGGGATCTACACCAACAGGGTGATGCAGACAGAGATACAGGATACTCCTGGGGTACAGGAGCAGTAGATGATGAAGGGGATAGATGTCTGGACTCTTCCTATAGCCTAGGAAGTGTCAAAGCGGGGATTGGGGTGACTGGGACTGAAGTAGCAATACTACACCTAGAGATTGGTGCAGCAAAGGGGCAAGGGGGCTCCTGACGTCCAGAAGCAATGGGGAATGAAGGATTGACAGGCTAGACTCTGCTTGAGCCTAGAGAAAGACTTGGACTTGAATAGATTGGATAAAACTTGAATATCAGAGCCTTTAGACCTTCACTGAAGCCTACAAGACTCAAGAAGCTGAGGGGATACTGACTGAGAGAGACTGAGAGAGGGATAATTTCGTATAATTGGGCTCTTTTTTTCACTGGGCTGAGCCCAGGGGTTTAAATACATGGGGGGACACAGCATTAAAGTACAAAAAGGGAAGGGCATAAGCAGAATTTGTCAAGGATTGGTAAGTGATTGGTAAGGGCTTTGTAAG
>Ga0307518_10003184_pt1 | contig 11866 bp, 2 predicted proteins | sample 25_EM_MG_FD_203889 | JGI IMG/M metagenome (GOLD analysis project Ga0307518, IMG submission 203889) | Populus trichocarpa ectomycorrhiza microbial communities from riparian zone in the Pacific Northwest, United States - 25_EM | ecosystem: Host-associated > Plants > Roots > Unclassified | place... | reverse complement strand
CTCACCTCTCTTTTGATATCTCTGCCAATTGTAATTAACTCCAATGATTTCCTCTCGGGCTTTCTCTCTCACGAGCAAGCCATTCCTTCCCGGTACTCCCTGCCACTCTCTTGATTTCTCTTAATAGTTTTTAAATCAACTACTTAATTATCATCTTCATTCATTCCTCTTGCCCTGCTCCCGAGTGTGATTAATTAGTGAAATAGATGTATAGTTTGTTTTTATCCGTTTCACGAATATGGTTCTGTGGTTTCCTCCCTGCAGCCACATGTCGCTCGTTCGGGACTTTCTACGGTCATGAGAACCGTAACATTATTCGCAGCTTCAAGGTTGCCAGGTAAGAGTATATTTGTCGCTTAGCTTTTTTTTAATTAAAAATATATTGAATTAATTTTTTTTTAAATTTTTTTTTTAATATTAATATATCAAAATAATATAAAAATATTAAAATTGTATATATATTTTTTTTCATTTGATAGACTATGGCACAAAAATTACATGCTACAAAGTAAGGAGATTCCGAAATGCAGTCATCGCCTCTCGTTTTTCATCTCGTATTCAACGGATTTATCAGGAAGTGACGATTTCCCTACGTTTGAACGGAAGGGTAACCTTGCCTTGATTATTCTCTAAGTTTCTTTATGATGTTATGCCTTTAATAGTCACTATCTGGTTGAAGTACTTACATAGTTCTCTGTAATTTCTTTGAAGAAAATTTTCTACTTAGACTTTCGATCATGTGTTAGATTATATATCCACAGAAGCTAATTAAAATCTGAATGAAAAATGTATCGATTATTTGACTTAGAATTTGCAACTACATTGCAGGAGATGATGTTAAGGTAAAGGTATCGTCTGCCTACGAATCGATTAAGACAAAGGGATTGTCACCCTCCAAATGGATATACTTCAGGCACGTAGATGACGGCAGTGGTGACGTTAGTGTAAAGGACCAGAAGGTTTTTAATGTTTCCTTTGATTCATGGAAATCACAAATTCCATCCTTCTCTTTTCTTTTACATTCCCATTGTATTTATTTTTCGTTCAGTTCCATCTACTTAATGAGACTATTTAATATATAATTCACTTGTTTACTATAAAAAAAAACAAATTCCATCCTTATATGTATTGTATATCCCACAAATAGGGTTTAATTTGCACGGAAAATTATTGATCATCATTCATATCTGAGGAGCATGTAGTTCATCATCCCTATTCTTAATTTTTTTTTTTTTTGATAATAGTCGGAAGTTTTATTAAGAAAATAGCTATAAAATAATAGCATAACTTACATTATCCTTGTTCTTAACTTGGTTCGAGATTTCGGCTAATTGCCTTATATTTTACCTCAATTCGCCTCTTAACCATTTGCGATGCCTTGCAGGTACAAATTCACTACCGGGTCTTTGATAAAGAAAAAAAAGAGCTTGACAAAACTTACCACCCAAAACGCGGTCCTGAAATAATAGGTCCAGGCGAGAACGATATCTGTCAAGGTGAAAAATTAATTTTTTACTTTTTTGGAATATTGCAATATGTTTTCTACATACGATCTGGGGATAAAGACGCTAGAATATGGAATTTATGCAGGCTTGTATGAAGGAATTGTGGGCATGCGAAAAGGGGAAAGAAGAATCATCGTCCTTCCACCGTCTTCGGTTAGTACTTTTATATCCGTTATTTCTTCCTGGGATTTTTTGTTTGATTGACAGCTAGTACTGTTCTTACCATTTTTGGGAAGTTCAAACGTACATATTTTTGTATTGGGGAAATCTCATCTTCGTAAAGCTTAATATCATATATCCATGAAGTGATGTTGAATTTTTTTTGCAAAACTCATTTCATTCTTTACCAATTTCTCAAGGATTTGACCGGTGACCACCGAAAGAGTTCATGGAGTCATCTCCCGAAATTCATGACGGGGAAACTGTCCAGTTACTCCGAAGAACATAGAATCTATGATGTGCGCTTGGTCGAAATCATTGGATGACCAACTTGATCAGGAGACCAAATAAGGGGCTTTAATTTTTAGCTCACCCGTGGGTTTAGTAAGAATAGTCTCATTATTAAGTGTGTATTTAATAATGAAGCATTATTATGCTTATGTAAAAAAACGTTTGAACTAAGTAATAATAATTTGATATTTAAGAAAAATATAAATTTGATATTTTTTCTCAAATCTAAATATGCTTGAATATCAAATCCATAAGGTTATCAAACAGAGCCTAAACGGATATCTTTATGGTGGGAGCTAAAACCCTGTGTCCTCACATGGCTACATCCATAAAAGAAAAAGAAAAAAAGAAGAAGTAAATTGATAGTACATATTTACAAGCCCTACATCAGTAATGAAGATGTCTCATGGTCCGCCAATGGCAACGAAATACAATATGGCCTCTACGTACAGCCTACCATCGATTGTAGTAGCGGTATTTCATTGCATACTACATAGGTTATGTCAATTATCTTTTCTTCGCGACCATCATTTTCTTGTCCAAAATTCTGGAATGTCCCAAGCAGAGCATGGAAAAAACAAATGCCATGCACTTCTTCTTGGTCTTTCCCTCGGCATGTATCTAAAAGGTCAATAATACGTTAAAATGTCACATTTTCAAGAGAAATCTCATATATGCTCACTTGAGCAAAAATCTAATCCTATCATTTTAATGGGACCTTTATGCTATAAAACGAGTGTGTGTCTTATATATATAAATGTCACATTTTAATTGTCATTTTAATAAAACCATCATGTTTAGAATCATATTATATACAGAATTTAATTTATTTCATAACAAAATTTGAATTTAATTGATAACCTATTACAATTCTTATATTTGAAATAAAATAACATATTACCAACTCATTTTTTTCACCAACCATTTACATTCAGAAGAATAATTATATGAGCTCCATGGATATTGCTAAAATAAATATATCTACATGATAAAAACATATTAAAGTATAGATAAACTCTTCCTCTAAGTATTTGACATGAGATATTGCAGAGCAATTTGGTTGAGCTAAAAATTGATGTTCAAGTATTATTTTTTTATATAAATATTAGTTCTAACTTTTATTTGGTATTTTGCCGGATAACAAAGAATTTGTTTTTCTTTCTTTTTTTCCCTTTTCTTTTTCTTTGTGCTAGGAATTTATCAATTAAATAATATCTTTAAAACATATTAATTTAGACATTTTTAACTATTTTTTCATTTCATATTTCATAATAACACAATATAACATTTCAGTCAAAATAATACATAACAAATAATCAGAAAAAAAAATTATTTCAAACAACATGATCAAATCAACCGGTTGTTATTAGAAACTAACCCCTCCTTATTTATACCTTGAAAGAAAAAAAAGATTAAAAAAAAAAGAAGATTAGATTAGTTTTAGTTGCTTGTGAAGCAACAAAGTTTTATTTTTTTGGTTTTGAAGAGGCTATTGTAAAATATGAAACAAAGTCCACCGAAGAAGAAGGACAATAAAATCTACGAAATTCGCTCCAATTAGTTTAAGATTGAGGGTAATTAGTTGATTCAAATTAATTCTTGAAAGATTGTAAAGGATTTAAATGAAGATTTTATGTATTTTCATTAAAACATTACAACAAAAACATTGCATATGAGAATAAATGATGTTGATATTTCACATCGTCTAGGTGAGTATTACGTAATCTTATCTTTTAAAGTCTAATGGACCACATGATGGGATAATTGAACATCATCCATAAGGATCTATCCATTTTGAGGTAAGATAATTTAATTAATTTTTAAGCTAGAATTCTTGAAGTAGCTTTCAAGACTTGTTGTATAGTAATAACATTTACATGGCAAGTGACGAAAATGTTAGAAATTGTTATTTGCACCACATATTATAAAAAATCAAGATATGCAAGAATATATAAGCAAATAAGTCACTAAATTTAATTTGCAAGCTGGCCATGTTAGAAGTATTGATATGACACAATATTAATACAAATAATGACTAATCATTTGCCTTTGGTTCGTAATTTGAAAATTAGATAGTGTTCAAATATAACAATTCATGATATATGCATTAATTTCAATGTTTTGGAAAAAAAATAGAAAATACCTTAATAAATTAACTTTTTTATTAATTAATGTATAAATTAATAAATTATTAGTTAATTGATTAAATAATATCTTGATTAACTAAAAAATTTCATGGCACTAAAAGTATTAATATATAGAGGTTTAGCTATGCATTCATTTTATATTTGAAGTCAACATAATATAGCAGCCCAAACATGAGATACAATCATAAAAAAATTATTTCAAACAAGAATGTTCATCAAATCAACCGGTTGTTCTAATAAACTACTTGTTTTTTTTATTTATCTATTTTAATAAAAAATTGATTAAAAAATAAAAGATTTGATTAGTTTTAGTTGCTTATGAACAAACATAGTGTAATTTTAGTTTTGAAGAGGCTACTGTAAAATATGATAAAAAGTCTTAAGAAGATGAAGGTGAAGAAAATATACAAAATTTGCTCTAATAGGCTTGAGATTTATGGTAATAAGTTGATTCAAATCAATTCTATAAAGATTCTACAGGATCTAAATGGAGAGTTTTATGCATTTTTATGAACTAATTTCCACAAAAACATTGCAAACAAGAATGAATGATGTTGATATTTCACATCATCTAGGTGAGAATTACATAATCTTATCTTTTAAAATCTAATGGACCACATGATGGCACAATTGAACAACATTAATAAGCATCTGTCCATCGAAATAAGATAATTTAATTAAAGTTTTAGCTTGAATTCTTGAAGTAGCTTTCAAGACTTGTTATATAGTACTAGCATTTACATGTCAACTAACATACATCTTATTTGCATCACATGTTATAAGAAATTATGATATGTAAGACTATATAAGCTGTCATAACCCAATTCTGGATTATTTCCCAAAATTAATTTTTTTAAAAAAAATAAAAATAAATAAAATAATAAAGGTTGACAACATGAAGAAAGCAGACCGAGGAGAATTTAAAAAAAATATAGACAAATCAAACTGCAATTTTAGAGGAAATTCAAGGCCTAATTGTACCACCATTAAGACCAAAAAAGAAGAGAAAAAATGCAAATTCAAGGTAAATTAAATAATTATTGGATGAATTTGCATACAACTTAAGTCCAAGGACATAATTAAATTTTTAATAGGTCAATTTAATTTAATCGTTGGCCAAATTGAATTTTAATTATATTTAAGAATTAATTTAGGTCCAATTGAAGGATTTAATTAAGTGTAAGGACTTAATTATACTTTAAATAGGACAAATTATTTTTATTAGGGGGTTTAATTAGGGAAAAATTAAGTTTGGAAGCCCAATTTGGGCTTAATTGAGAAGATTGAAATTTTAAGAGACCAAATTTAATTTTTACCATGTTAATTGATTGAAATCAGGGGTAAAATTGCAAGAAAATTATAGTTACGGGTTCAATTAAAGGTCAAATTGAAAATTTTCGCAGTCAAAGACCATTTTGTAAGAGACGCCGAACTATAGGGGCTTAATTGATAAAAACCGAGGGTTAAATTGAAAAAATTGAAAGTTTAATGGTCATTTAAGGGTTAAATTAAATAAATCCGAGACCTAAGACCATATTAAAAAAGGCGCGCCAATCCGGGGTTAAAATTGACTTTTTCCAGGGACTCAATTGTATAAAATTAAAAGTTTGAAGCCTATCAGGGACGTATATGAAATAAATCATAAATCGAATGACCGAAATGAACTTCACCAAGACACCGCTGTTTTTTGTTACTGTTCATCATCTTCTGTAGTTTTCTCTGAAATGACAGTTCAGGGAGGCTACTTTGCAAGTGCATTTAATACCTCATTTTTCCACCAAATTTGATCAAACTTGCACGCAAATGATCACCTAACATTTCTCTATAACCCCATGTAAACCGTTTAGGCTGATTGACACCATAGATGGCTCAGTGCTGACCTAAGATGGCCAACTCAAGCAGCCTTGAACTGTCAGATTTGATAGTTTATGGTGCCTACTTTGAACCAACGGTTAGGATCCTTTCAAACCGAATCAAGGGCCAAAAAATTTCCCCATTGTAGAAAAGATTGCCCTCTTCCATCTCCTATAAATAAGGGTGGACTTCATGCCCTGAGTAGGAATAAAATCGGGTCCAAATATTACAAAAAATCAGCTTCCTTTTCGGTTTCTGCCACCATAAGAGTTTGGCTAAAATATAAAAAATCTTTTTCCAATTTTTTTAGGGTCTAGATGTAGATTTTAATATGTGAAGGTGTAAAACTACATGATAGAATACACCCTCAAAGTATTAAAGATACAACACATCAAATAAATATGATGCTAAAATTTTAACTTTAAGATGGTTATCATAACCCAATTCTAGGTTATTCCCTAAAAATCACTTTCTTTTTCAAAATAAAAAACAAAAAATAAAATAAAGACTGGCAATGTGGAGAAAGTAGGTCGGGAAATCAAACTGCAATTTTTAAAGGAAATTAAAGACCTAATTGTACCTTATTATGCCCCAAAATAGAGAGAAAATGCAAATTCAAGGTCAAATTAAATAATTATTGGATGAATTTGCATAACAATTAAGTTCGAGGACATAATTAAATTTTTAATAGGACAATTTGATTTAATCATGGGCCAAATTGAATTTTAATTATCTTTAAGAATTAATTTGGGTCCAATTGAAAGATTTAATTAAGTGCAAGGACTTAATTATACTTTAAATGGGTCAAATTAATTTTATTTGGGGCTTAATTGGTGAAACATTAAGTTTGGAAGCTTAATTTGGGCTTAATTGAGAATATTGGAAATTTAAGATACCAAATTTAATTTTTACCAAGTTAATTTATTGAAATCAGGGGTAAAATTGCAAGAAAATTGAAGTTTTAGGGTTAATTAGGGTTAAATTGACAAAATTCACAGCCAATGACCAATTAGCAAGAGGCGCCAAACTATAAGGGCTTAATTGACAAAAACCGGGGGTGAAATTGAAGAAATTGAAAGTTTAATGGTCAATTAGGGGTTAAATTGCATAAATCTGAGACCAAGGACAAAATCGCAATAGGCGCGTAACTTCGAGATTCCAATTGAAGTTCATCAGGGGCTTAATTGTGTTAAATCAAAAGTTTAGGGTCAATTAGGGGTTCAATTAAAACAAATTGAAAGCTAGATGACTACATTGAACTTCAATGAAATCCCTAATTCAAACCTAAAACGGCGCCGTTTTGAGTATATAATAAAAAGAAAAGGAGGACCAGACGATGTGTTGTCTGGTCACTATTCATTGACTTCTTCTTTTATCCGGATAAAGCTGCTCATGTCACCTTCTTTGCAGGTGCATTTAGTGCATCTAACGTCCATAAAAGTTTAATGGACCACATGATGGGACAATTGAACATCATCAAATAGCATCCGTATATTTTTAGGTAAGATAATTTAATTAAATTTTAAGCTAGAATTCTTGAAGTAGCTTTCAATACTTGCTGTATAGTACTAACATTTACATGGAAAGTAACGAATATTTTATTTGCACCACATGTTATAAGAAATTGTGACATGCAAGACTATATAAGAAATTGAATCACTCACTTTAATTTACACGCTGGTCATGCTAGGAGTATTGATAGGACACAATATTAATGACCAGGAGTATTGATATGACACGATATTAATACAGACAATGACTAATGATTTGCCTTTGGTACAAAAAATAACTCGTGTCTTGGAAATTAGATAGTGTTCAATGTTCATATATAACAACAATACATGATATATGCATTAACTTCAATATTTTAGAAATAAATAATACCCTAATAAATTAATTTTTATATTAATTAATGTATAAATTACTAAATTATTGACTTATCGATTAACAAATATCTTGATTAACTAATAAATTTTCATGGTTCGTAAAAGTATTAATTTATAGAGGCTTATTTGTGGTTTCATTTTATATTCCAAGTAATCACAATATATATATATATATATATATAGCATATCAGTCCAAACACAATATGAGATACAATAAAAATATATTTCAAACAAGCATGTTCATCAAATCAATTCATTGATATAATAAATTACCCCCTCTTTATATATCCTTTTTAGGAAAAAAAATGATTAAAAAATAAAATATTTAATTAGTTTTAGTTAGTGAACATACATTGTATAATTTTTGTTATGGAGAGGATATTATAAAACATGATACAAAGTTCATTGAAAAAGAAGGAGAAGAAAATATACGAAATTTTCTCCAATTAGATTGAGATTGATGGTAATAAGTTGATTCAAATCAACTCTAGAAAGATTCTAAAGGATCTTAATGGAGAGTTTTATGCATTTTTATCAATCAATTACCACAAAAAATATTGCTTATGAGAATCAATGATGATATTTTACATTGTGTAGGTCAACTCGTTTATGAGTATTACATAATCTTATCTTTTAAAGTCTAATGGACCACATGACATGATGAGACAATTGAACATCATAAAATAACATCTATCTATTTTTAAATAAGATAATTTAATTAAAATTTAAGCTGGAATTCTTGAAGTAGCTTTCAAGACTTTTTATATAGTACTAACATTTACATGGCAGGTAACGAATATGGTATTTGCACCACATGTTATAAAAAATCAAGATATACAAAACTATATAAGCAAACAAGTCACTAAATTTAATTTGCAAGCTGGTCATGCTAGGAGTATTGATATGACACAATATTAATACAGACAAGGACTAATCTTTTGCCTTTGGTACAATAAATAACTTGTAACTTGAAAATTAGATAGTGTTCATATATAACAATACATGATATATGCATTAACTTCAATATTTTGGAAAAAAATAAATAAAGAATACCATAATAAATTAATTTTTTATTAATTAATGTATAAATTAATAAATTATTAATTAACTAATATCTCGATTACCTAATAAATTTTCTTGGTCCTAAAAGTATTAATTTATAAAGGATTAATTGTGCTTTAATTTTATACTCCAAGTCAACACAATATAATATACAAGTCAAAACTCAACATTAGATACAATTAGAAAAAAATTATTTCAAACAAACATGTTCAAATCAACCGGTTGTTATTATAAACAACCTTCTACTTGTGCATACATTGTAAGAAGAAATTAATTCAAAAATAAAATATATGATTAGTTTAGTTGCTTCTGAAGCAACATAGTTTTAGTGTTTGGAGAGGCTATTGTAAAAAATGATACAAAGTCCAATAAAAAAGATGAAGAAGAAAATATACAAAATTTGCTCTAATTAGATTGAGATTGATGAGAATAAGTTAATTCAAATCAATTCTAGAAAGACTCTAAAGGATCTCAATGGAGAGTTTTATGCATTTTTATGAATCAATTACTACAAAAAAACATTGCTTATGAGAATGAATGATGATCTTTCACATTGTCTAGGTCAACTCGTTTATGAATATTATGTAATCTTATATTTTAAAGTCTAATGGACCACATGATGGAACAATTGAATATCATCAAATAACATCTATCCATTTTTAGGTAAGATGATTTAATTAAATTTTAAGCTGGAATTCTTGAAATAGCTTTCAAGACTTGTTGTATAGTACTAATATTTAAATGGAAAGTAACAAACATGTTATTTGCACCACTTGTTATAAAAAAATAATATAATATGCAAGACTATATAAGGAATCAAGTCACTCACTTTAATTTGCATGTTGGTCATGCTAAGAGTATTGATATGACACAATATTTGTAATATCTCATATCGGCGGGTGAGAAAGTGGTAGCTGGCCTTATTAAAAGTGCTGGTTGCCAACTTGTCATATGTATTTTGGGGCGTCGGGCTCAAAAGTGGGCTCGCATCACCAAGAACAAAACCGTAAGGGCGGTAAAGCCTAAAATGAACAATATATGGCAGGTTGGGTCGAGTTGTTACAATATTAATGGTCTGGAGTTTTGATATAACACGATATTAATACAGACAAGGATTTATCACTTACCTTTGGAACAATAAATAACTCGTGATTTGGAAATTATATAGTGTTCATATATAACAATACATGATATATGTATTAACTTCAATATTTTGGAGAGAAAAAAAAATAAAGAATACCCTAATAAATTAATTTTTTTATTAATTAATGTATAAATTACTAAATTATTGATTTATCGGTTAACTAATAAATTTTCATGGTCCTAAAAGTATTAATTTATAAAGGCTTTGTTGTTTTTTCATTTTATATTCCAAGTTAACATAATATATATAGCATATTAGTTCAAACACAACATGATATACAATAAAAAAAAAATCAAAAAAGCATGTTCATCAAATCAATCGATTGCTATAATAAGCTACCCCCTTCTTATGTATCCATTTTAAGAAAAAAATGATTAAAAAATAAAATATTTGATTAGTTTTATTTACTTTTGGACAAACATAGTATAATTTTGGTTATGGAGAGGCTACTATAAAATATGATACAAAGTCCACTAAAAAAGAAGAAGAAGAAAATATACGAAATTTGCTACAATTAGATTGAGATTGATGGTAATAAGTTGATTCAAATCAATTCTACAAAGATTCTAAAGGATCTTAATGGAGAGTTTTATGTATTTTTATGAATCAATTACTACAAAAAAAAATATTGCTTATGAGAATGAATGATGATATTCCATATTGTCTTGGTCAACTCATTTATGAGTATTATGTAATCTTATCTTTTAAAGTCTAATGGACCACATGATGGGACAATTAAACATCATCAAATAACTTCTATCTATTTTTAGGTAAGATAATTTAATTAAAATTTAAGTTGGAATTCTTGAAGTAGCTTTCAAGACTTGTTGTATAGCACTAACATTTACATGACAAGTACCGAACATGTTATTTGCACCACATGTTATAAGAAATTATGATATGCAAGACTATATAAGCAATCGAGTCACTCACTTTAATTTGAATGTTGGTCATGTTAGGAGTATTGATATGATACAATATTAATGACCAAGAGTCTTGAAATGACACGATATTAATACAGACAAGGACTAATCATTTGTCTTTGGTACAATAAATAACTCGTAACTTGAAAATTAGATGGTGTTCATATATAACAATACATATATGCATTAACTTTAAAAATTGAATTGAACCATATGATGAGAAGTGTTACACCACACATCAAAGTTATAAAATTTATTATGTTTAAATAGATACATCCATGGTAAACATATAAGGTTTCTCATAATAAGTTTTCCGGTTCATATTATGAAAGAAGTGACTATTATACCCAATACACATTAGTATCCAATTGATAAAATAATATATATATATATATATAGAGAGAGAGAGAGAGAGAGAGAGAGAGAGATGTTCCGTACTATTAAAACCAATAACAACAATGAATCTTTTCTGTAAATTATTAAACGGCTTCGAATAAAGAGTTTGAAGGAGAAAAAAAGAAACACAAATACTTTTAATATTTTATAGAATGGATGGTACCTTGAATTTTAAATTACTATTTTCCACCACCATGTCATAAATTATTTTCCACCACCCCTAATTTCCTATTACTTTTCTTCTTGTCTGTATAGATTATGAACATGGGATTCACTTTAAATAGTTGTATTATCCTTTGCTTTAATAATTACCTCTAATCGAAACTAACCTTATAATTAATTATAGTTCATTTTGTTCTCGCTAGAAAAAAAATTCTTGTGAAAGAAGGTTTTTTTATGTTTTTTTTTTGGCATGATACATGAACAGTTATATAATTCTGATGTTTTTAGCAATATTTTCTAGGATCAAACTGCACTTAATCTCACATAAAGTTGTGAA
>Ga0307518_10003183_pt1 | contig 11866 bp, 8 predicted proteins | sample 25_EM_MG_FD_203889 | JGI IMG/M metagenome (GOLD analysis project Ga0307518, IMG submission 203889) | Populus trichocarpa ectomycorrhiza microbial communities from riparian zone in the Pacific Northwest, United States - 25_EM | ecosystem: Host-associated > Plants > Roots > Unclassified | place... | reverse complement strand
CAAAAATCCCCCCCCCCCCCTCCCGGCCCTCCCCCAATCTACAGAAACATGAATACACACACACACACACACACAAAGGCATGTCTTTTTTGAAGTTGAACAGATGCATGATAATAATATAAAAAGAAAACTATATATTGAAAAAAAACCGACTGCCTGTTCAGCCCGCAGCATTCTCTGTGTAGGGATAAAGATGGGCTTGGCCCATTCCGATATATCTGTTCGACACCAATATTTCTGATCAAATGGAAAATTGATTATTAAAACAAGCACCTGTATAACAATGACGTTCCCAAGGCCGAAATGATTTTACATCGAGAGAAGAAAACGAAAAGAATATTTCTTGATTATCATGATTAAACCTTTCACCACTCTAATTATCAAGAAGAAGAGGGGAAGGGTTTGTTTTTAAAATTGAATGTATTAATTCATTTGACAAAAATAATATCCTTCCTTCAATTCTCTTTTCAATCTCTTCAGTTTATGAGGATTGACTGGTTCTTGATTTTAAATAAATAAAATGAAATTTTCTTAAAAGATGTACGATTGATTAGTATTAACTGGTTCCTTTTTTCCCCCCCTAATAAAGAGCATCTTTGCCGCTGTCTCTTGCTGTCCTCGAGCTCCACCAATGGACATGGACATGGACATGGACATCCATCTTGTAGATGAGCTTGATTACTCGAAGCTAACTGTTACCTCAAATATACAGCCTAGATCGCCTCTCGCTCGATCCCTTCCCTCACCCACCCTAACAATCATCAGTACAGGAGAGGAACGGTGGAGGAGAGGGGGATTTTTTTGCAGACAGCTTTCAATGGTGGACGTCGCTACCTGTTCAGGACCGTTTGGAAGTAAATTATCTTTTGTTTTTGAATGTTTTTCAAAAAACAATATTTTTTTTTATGATTTTAATATATTAATATTGAAAAAAATTATATAAAAAATCTATTTTAATATATTTTTAAAAGAAAAACATCTTCAGAGCCTGTCACGGTGAGCGCGCCAGTTGAGTTAGAATTTCAAGATGGCCGGGAGCAAGAGAAGGGGAAAAAAAAAAACAAGAAGAAACATTCAGGATCCACATTGAAATATTCTTGAAAAAAATGTGCCGGGGAATAAATATCAATAACAAAAGAATGTTAGAATCATGGTGAACAGAAAAGATGAGCCTAGCTTGTTTTAATGAAGCTATCCCATCGATCTGCATGCGTGGTCTCATTCTTTTCTTTGGGAAGGACAGAGATGGTGGATTAGTGAAGGAAGATGGATCTATCACAATTTTTTTTATATTTTTTTTATGTAATGGCATATTTGTAAATCCTCATTTCAATTAAAATATATTTTACTAGTATTAAGTTGTTTTTGTTATTGGATTACTGTTATTATAGATTATATAGTCTATTTTTATAATATATTTTTTTATTTAACATTATTTAAATTTGATGGTTTTTTAATTATGTAAAATACAATTTTAATACTGATAAATATTTAAAAAAGATGAATAATAATTAATATTAATTAATTAAAATAAATATTAAAAGAGGATACCATTATTACGGCTCCAAAATTTACCCTTTTGTTTTTCCTATTCAACTAGAGAATTGCCCTCAGCTAGGCAACTAGATTCAAATTGTTTTTTATTTTTATGATAATTGAGAATATTAATTCTGAAATTAATATACAACATGCAAAGCCATTAATTAAGACGGTGGCTTGCCGGAGAAACTTAAAAACCGCAAACTTTTGTCATGGCACTGATTCTACTGAACAATAGCGATATTCATAAACAAAAAAGACAGCTATAAAAATTGACGTTGAAGCGACAGGGTTAAAGGACAGGATGTTGAATTTGCGGGAAGAATTAATGCGTGAAAGCAAAATCACGAGACCATCTCAAGCATCCAGTTCTAATGGACAAGATTGAAAGACTTAGCTATGAGTTCAACAAGGATCTGCCAACGCCTCCTAATTAATTATGCGAGCCTGAAGTGTAAGCTTGACATGCATGTTGATGGAGTTTTCGCACCCTGGAGAAGAAAAGCAAGGATGAGGAACTGAAACTGGATATAATAAGAAACTCAAAACGTCAATGATCGGCATGAAACGAAGGAGAAGATGCAAGCACTAAAGGCAGAAGTTCAAAAGTCAGGGGCTTCCAGTTCTGAAGATTTAGATGAACATACAAAGGAGAAGAGCATAGCAAAGATGAAGAAAGATATAGAGTGGGAATTTTCAAAAGTCCATGGATTAATTTGAATGCATGCCGAGACCGTGAAGGCAAAGGAACAACGTCTAAGCTTGGAAAAACAAGCCCGCGTGCTGGCACATAGAAGAAGAAGAAGAAGAAGAAGAAGAAGCTTAGGCCTGTGTGGGCTTAGTCTTGTTTATGCTGTCATTATTTTGTTTAAATAAGATGGATGATACGTACATCGTATATCAAGATTGATATAAGTGTTCTATTTTCTTAAATAAAATGGATACGGAGGAGGACGATATAGCATAGAGTTCGAATTTTAATTTTTAACTTATTTTTATTTGAAAACACACTTCAAAACATTTTAAAGATCTCAATAATTTCATTTTTAATTGTAAAATATTTTTTAATCATTCTAAAAACTAAATCAAATGAAAAAACTTACTATTATAATCTATTTTTCTAACTTGTCTAAAGGACAAAATTATAATCATTGAAATTTATTTTTCAAAATGAAACCATTAATATAAAATTTAATTTTTTTTTTTGGTTAAAATATAGATAGCCAAAGTCTTTCTTTCATCTACGACTTTTCAGGTAACTTTGTCTTCCATTTTATAAAATTTGAAGACCGAAAAAAAAAAAACATAAAATCACATGAACGAAAAAAACAAAAATAATAATGAAAGTGTACTTTGCAGCGTGAAGTACAAGGAAACAATGAAATTCACTGTAAGCGAAAGATAGTGGGTGAGAGTAAGGAATGATTGATTTGTTTGTTTTTTATTTAAAAATATATTAAAAAAATGTTTTTTAAAAAAAATTTATTTTTAATTTTAATATATGAAAATAATTCAAAAATAAAAAAATAAAAATAATAATTTTGTTCAAAAGGGCAAAACATGCTCAAAGTATAATATAATATAACACAATATACTAAACAATTGACAAATTGAAACTAGGTAGTACCACACATCACGGCACTCGTCATTTGACTGGATTGATGTAGCCTGTAGGCACCACGAGCTTGCCTAATCAGTAATCACACTGAGCGAAAATGAAATTAAAGATGCCTGTACTATATAGTCTAAAAAGTTAATTTATTGTGTTATATTATATTATACTTTGAGCATGTTTTGCCCTTTTGAACAAAATTAACATCGTTGGTTGGTTTAATGATTGACGCGAATCTAATAATTTCATACTGTAAAAATCCTCTCAAAAAGTAAAACTTGTATACATGTGCGTTTGTGTGATTTTCAGATTCAATAATATTTCTCAACATTCTCTCATGACCATTACAAGATTGATTTGCTTCTTAAACGTGTGGAGGATGCTATGCTTACGCTAAAGAGTTTGAGTTTTCTATTCAAGAAACAACCAACAAAAATGGCTGGGCTCCAAGGTGGTCTGTGAATTGTAAGAAGAAATGGGTACACATCGCAGGCGAAGTCTGATCTATGGCCCTGTCTCAATCCCGAGTGACATCAATAGGCCACATTATCTTGCAGAGTGCTGAGGAATGAGGATGACTTGTGATATAATAAAAAGACAAAAAAGTATGGGCTATGTCAAGGTTCATGTGAATGTAAACTGCACAAACCAAGCGTCAGAGATGGAGGTGTTATGACAATAAAATGAAAAGGAAACAGAGGGTGAAAAAACAATGTAAAGAATCTGACCCACGTACTATTCGACTCGGTCTTCTGGGGTACTCTCTCTCTCTCTCTGTTAAAGTTGGATGAGAGCGAAGTTTTTAGAAATGAAGAAGTCGCAAACATTTGAGTGTATTTCTGTGGGGCTTCCCATCTTTGTTTCTTTGCTTTCTCTGTCTTTTGGTTTGCTTTTTCACCCTCACACATCAATTCTCTCTCATGTAGCTGCTGTCGATTGAAAGACTAGGAAAGAGCCCAAAATTCAACGTTCTGAGTGGTTGCTGCATTATCTGCTTTTCTTTGCTTTCTTTTTCTTCATTTATTTCATTCTCTGACTTATTAGACTTTGCACCATCTTCTCCTTTTCTTCAACTTCTGCTTTCCCATAATTGTTCGCATCTCTCCCCAGTTATTCTTTTTTTTTTCTCTACTTTCACCCCCTCCATAAGTGGTAAAAAACCCACTTTGTTCACTCAATTTTTCTCTCTTTTTTTCTGATACTCAAACGGACTCTCTCTCTCTCCCCAAAGCAGTACTATGTCCCTGAAGCACACTCAGAAATCTCAAGATACCATGTAAGGAACTTCTGCCGCCATCTCATCACCCTTTTTATTATCCGCTTCTTCTTCCGGTTTCTGAAGCTCTGTTACTTTCTTTGTGTTCCTTTTTCTTTTTATTTGGACAACTTCTTTTGTGTTATAATTAATCTTTTTCATTCTTTGAGTGTATAATATATCTACATATTCTAAATTTCTAATCCCCCCTATCATCTAGGGTTTGTTCAGGTTCTTGAAATGTTTTTAATATGTATTGTGTTGTTGCTGATTTGGGGTTCTGTCGATGGCCTGAGGTTGAGTTCAATTATGTGCCTTTTTTTAGTTTTCTTTTATAGTTGTTGATAATGTGGGGTTTTTGCTTTTACTCCCTTGTCTTTAGCTGTTCTTGCACACAGAATCGGAGCGGCTAATCTGTAATGCCCTTTGTTTTGAATGACTTAGGCAATCTCTGCTGCTTGCACGAGCATAGAGCTTTTGTTCAGATTGAAAATGCATCAAACCATTCAACTAAGAATTGTTTTTGCATCACTTAAATCATTATCTTCAACATCTTCGAAAGGAAAAGGAGTTATAGGTGCATTCTTAATTTCTTAAAATGCTTTTCCTATATGTAGGATTGCTGGTTTCTAACCTGAATGATGTGTCCTTGAATGTAACCTAGTCATTATATATTTCGATATGGGGTGGTGTTGCAGTTCTATTAGTTTTAGGTATCGCAAGGATTGATATAATCGAAGTCAGACAGTTTTATCTAATTGGATATCATTATTCACAAGTTGTCAATCAAATTCAGTGCCATTTGATCACAAATGTCATTAAGTAATTTTCTTGAGAGCAAAGTTTAAAAAACTGCAGATGTTCTGTCAAAAATGATCTAGTCTGGTTATGGAAAAACATTAAATGAATAATGCCTACGTTGCTTCAAAGAATTATGCATGATAGACCGTGAAAATTCATGAATTGTGTTGGAGTTTGGGAGATCTGCTGCTTTACCATGTGAGATCAAATTTGAATAGTTGTGAGATGTTCTGCATCGGTTCAGAGGTGCATGGTTTTTACTTTCCATCACTTTAAGGGGCTAGATGGAAAAGTAATTTGAGGAAATGGTTTTTTGACCTTAACCGCTGCAATTTGGATGGGGAAAAAAAACATCTAAAAGCTCCAACACACTGCTAATTCTTTGCAAAAGTATTACGAAGTAGTTAGTATAGATGCATATATACATGTATTTGAACTTGTTTACAGAGATATACATATCACAGACACTAGGAATTAGGAATAACAACACAATTAAAGTGTGAAATAGGAAGCATCTAGTGGTCGGTCCAGTGATATGGTTAATCATTCATAGGAATCGTGTGAGGAAAACAGACGCTCAAAATAACTGATGTGCTGCTATTATAGTGATACTTTATGATGTTTACTGAAGGAGAGAAATATTTATCACATTACAGCTTGCATATTCAATGCTTCTGATTATCTTTTGTACATGTAGTTGGAGTGTGAGAAAAGAAGCGAGGTGAGAAAAAATAAATATAAATTCCATCCCATTCCGTATATAAATGAGGAAAGATGTAGAGAGAAGGAAGAACTTTCAGTTGTAATTTCTTCTCAAACAGATTTCCTATTCCTCTCTAAAAGCTGAGACAATTGAAGAGAAATGAGAACTATGCTGCCTGTGGACTGTGCAGCTGTGAAAATTTTCTTCTATCAAGATTGATTTATCTTTGTCTAGTGCATTTCATGAACTTTCTTATGGTGTGCATTTTTAGATCCATTTTCTTACTCAAGATGTTAAAGAGATTGAAGATTAATCTGGAGTTCGACGGTAGCGGTCTTACTTCTGTTTGCAACTGATATTATGAGGTTAGTACTACTAATTGAGTCTGACTCATATAGGTTTAGACTGATTAATTAGTTCGAGCCAGGGGATAGAAAAAGTTGTTGGATGTTAATCATCAGACAAGGCGGGATTTGACCAATTTGTTGGTTAGTGTAAGTTCCTAAACTTGGATGGAATAGCATCTTGATTTGACCAATTGTACTGCTCATCCAATTTATTTTCGGGCAGAAGCATATTTTTCCTGGGCTCCATGTGTTGCCAAATTTGCAAGAAGGTACTGCAATTAGCATCGTTATTGTTGGAAGGAATCACATACCATCATACCATGACATTAATTGGTCGTAAGTTAGGAGAGGATGCATTACACTTCCAAATGGTATGCTAAGGTTATCAAGTTGAAATGCTAAGGAGTGTTTCAAGCGCAGGAGTGAGTCACAACCAAGACGTTAACAGGTTGGCTGGAGAACTTACTATAAATGAGGCTACAAATGGTTTAGATGCTGTCCACATGGACACAGCATGAAGGTCGCAGAAATACACCATTTTTATTGTAAGTCTTGATTAGCTCAGGAAATTCCCTTAGAAATTGTGGCGTTGATTTAGAAAAGTTGAGGGAAGCTCTTAGACAATGGTTGATCATGTGTACTGTAGATTACTGGATGTCAGTGAGGAAGAGTGATAGCATTCAAGTAGAAGAGCCAGGGAATGAAGTCATCGATCTGAAAGTCAATTTGGTTTAAGTCATGAAAAGGGAAGTGACAAAGTTATGAGAAAGTATATAATTACTTGCCAAACATCTCATGGAAGATACGAGTTTGGCCATGAAAGGAGGAAGATGTAATTCCTTGCGTGATTTGGTATCAAGTGAGTTGAATATATTTAAATGCTTCAAAGCATCTTATTTACTTGCTGATTCAGAATAAGTCAGGTGTCCAAAATCCCTGTAGATTGTCTATCATCCTCTCCCAGTTGGAGAAACTTTGCCCAAAGTTTTGAAGTGATGAGATATTGGTTTGAGTGGCTCCGAAGTTATGCTCCTGTCTTGGAACGAGAACATTTTCGATGATGAGATAGCCTTCAGAAAAAGATGAAAGGGAATAAATAGCCTTTCCATGGTATTATTACAATCATTAGGAATGAAGAAAAATATATTGGTCAGTTGATTTGTTCATGGGTCACCTCAACTGGTGTGGATTGTAAATTATGTCATGATTGTTGTTTGTTCCTCATTGTTCTGGAATCTGGGGTGTGTTTTAGACATTTCAGGTAATTTGGACGAGTTAGAATTATTATCTTGTGATGTGCTGCACTGATTTGTTGTGCTTTCAAGGTAATGCAAACAGGCACTATATGTTTGCATGCTTGGTTTGTGGATACTGGATAGAGCTGACTGTATACATATTTGTTCCAATGCTTTCTCGTAATTTTCATGCTCACATCAAGGCTATTAACTGAATCCTTGTAAATGCAGGTGAAGCACTAGCCGGTTCTAAGCAGTTTTCCATTGGTAGTACATATAGACCGAAGTGCTTTACTGTTTCACCCAGTCATGATATCTCCAAAATCCAAATCGGATTTTGAAAATGATTTAGAAGTTAGTAGCCAAGTAGCATCCAACATATCTGTGCACGAACTATCCCCTGATCCCTCCAAGGATAGCACCACCCCTTCTTCCTATCTCACGGATCTCGTTAAGCATCAAGAGAATTCTGTGCCAGTTTCCCTTGACTTATCACTCCACTTCAACTCCAGTGAGATTGAGTTGAAAGGAACAGGTGAGACTAGCATTGAAGTAGCTGCCCATACTCCAGCCACAACCATCCCAAGAGTTTTCTCCTGCAACTACTGCCGGCGAAAGTTCTACAGTTCACAGGCACTTGGTGGCCACCAAAACGCTCACAAGAGGGAGCGAACGATGGCAAAGCGAGCCATGCGAATGGGAATGTTTTCAGATAGGTATACTAACTTGGCTTCTCTGCCACTTAATGGCTCCGCATTTCGGTCTCTTGGGATCAAAGCTCATGCTGCAATGCACCAAAGTATCATACAATCACAAACCCCTCCTGTTACAAGAGGTGGAGCTAGGTTTGAGCAAGGCTATTATGGAATGCCGATGTTCATGGAAGATGATGATGTGGGTCCATACTGGCCTGGGAGTTTTAGGCGGGTTGGTGAGGCAGTTGGTGGTAACTCAGGTTTAGAGTTGGCTCAAAGTCCGAATATGAATTTTGAAGCAAGAGCACCCCCACCAAGGACAGATTCATCAGCACCTGATCTTACTTTGAAGCTCTGAATTCCTTTTACTTTTTTGAATCTTATTTTTCTCCTAGACATACTTACTCATATCACTTTTCACTTTGTACAGTGAGATATGCAATGTCAATGGCTATGAGCTTTCTAATTTTCATTAGAACTTCGCTCCCTATCTCTTTCTTATTATCATTTTTTTTCTTCTTGGTGTATTTTTATAGTTCCAACTATGTTGTTGTGCTCTTTATCTACAAGAATTTTGGAGGTCTAAATCAATGGAAAGATCTCGCAGTATATTTATATTACTGTTTTTTTATCTTTATTTTTATGGATTCAATATCAATGAAGTTGTTTCTTTTGGTTTCTTGAAACAATTATTTTTGCTGGTCAATCACTTTTTGATTACCATCCAGGGAGTTGAATCTTCTCCTTCCTGCAGGACCATTAATTCTAATGGGAGGCTGCTCCGCCGAGTCTGGTTACGAGTGGTTGATCACCAAGCTCCCATGCCCACCTTCAATGGGTTCCAGCTGGAAGGTTATTTGGAAACTTCCGCTGCTGCGAGTAATTAATCAGATTCATTTACATATTTTATAAGAATTCTTTTATCTGCCGGAATCCAGATACATACATGTCCTGTAAACTTGGAGCCTATTTGATAATTACCCAGGGCTTCTTTTTTTTCTTTTTTCTTTTTCTCTCCGAAAAACCTGCTGAAAAGTTATCGGGCAAAACTTTGAAGATCCTTCCAAAAAGTTATTTAGGATTCAAGAATTAGAAGCTGTAAAACAAAATTCTTAAGACTTGATTTCAACAGCGCCAAACACTAGTATAACCACAATCATATTAAAAGCTGCAACTATACCAGCAAGCTTTGTTTTCGCTGGCTTCTGCTATACATCGAATGATTCGTTGCGTCGATTAAAATGTATTGCATAAAAAGTTTCCAGCAAAATTTCTTTTCGTTTCATTTCTCACGATTGGAAATTTCGTGAGATGTCTCTATCTTTTACCAACTTCATCAAGTTCTTCTTTGGTAGCGCATCTTCCTGGATGCAGGACAATATTATATTCTTTAATATTGGCTGCAAAATTCCAAAATTAGACGTGTTTCCTCGCTTATCTTAAACTCGTTGACCAAGTCTACTAGTAATCTTCACTTTACGCGTCTCTGCTTTCTAGCAAGAAAGTCCTTCTGTTCTTCGACCTTTTCCTATGCCACTCGAGAAAGAAACGTCTTCTGCTTCCGAGAATTTCTTGTCGCTTGATTTCAAAAGGGAAAGAAAGAAAGAAGACAAGCTTATAATTGGTGTTGGTGTTGTTGTTGATCGTTGAACACAATCACACATAATGAGGAAAAGCCTTGATATTTGCATGTCAGCATGCAGGTGATATTTGTCGAAACCATTTCTCTCGACCTTTCAATCTTCAGTTGAGATTCTCTTAAATGTTCGAAGTAGACGATTCCGGGTAAACTATATTTTTAACTTCTGAAAATTTTCTTGAATATTTAAGGTGAAAAATAGATATAACGTGATGAAAAAACTACTTTATCGAAGAAAAAATTAAACCTAAAAAGAGACTTTAGAGAACAAAAGGTCTTGGGAATAACTAGATGGAGCGAAAACCCTACCTTTTCTGGTCCATCAATTACGGATAGATTTTATTTTTATCCTCCTGAATTCATTAATGTTTTCCTTCGACCCCTGTAGTTTATATATTTATAGTTTTACACTTCTAGTTTTATATAACATTCCAATGTTACCCCGGTCCATTGAATGATTTTGACTTTTAGATTCTTAAGGTTTCTATGTGTTATTTTTTTTTTATAGTTTAACGTGGATGTCTGGGCCAGCTTGCGCGCACCTCGATTAATTCTATAAACCCTAAAATTAACAACCATGTAAATTTTCAGTGAATTTCTATGTGTTATTGTATATATAGATGCGTGTGTGGGTGACAGCATTGGTAGAAATTTAAAAGAAAAGAAAAACAGAAAAACAAGAAATTTTAAATGGAATTCTAGAGAAGTGAGCCTAAAGGGCAAAATAGAAACTTACTCAAGATTTTAGAGATAAGATTAAGAAAGATTAAACTATATATAAAAATAGAAGCGAAGCACTAATATATGACACGTCAACAGATTGACTTTGGAGTTTGGACTTGGTCGTGGTCCTTTTTTTTTTTTTTTATATATATAATTTTATCTTTTATCAAGACACGGTGTTAATACTGTAAAGGTACTTCGTCTGTCCTCAAGCTAGGTGAAACGATCACGCCCCTGAGACCTGTTTGTTTCTGTATTTTAAAAATATTTTTGATAAAATTTAAATTTTTTTATTTTTTTTATTAATTTTAAATTAATATGTTTTTAATATTTTCAAATCATTTTGATGTGCTGATATCAAAAATGATTTTTAAAAAATAAAAAAACATTATTGGCATGCATTTTAGCACGAAAAGCTATTTAAAAAGCAACCGTAACCACACTGACAAACAAACCCTATCTGTTTCCTTTAATAATATAATCATATCTCATTAATTTCAAACCAAGATGAGAGATTGGTCGGGACGATTCAATCCGAGGGGTTTCTACCCAATATTAAATAAAAACATTTTCTTTTAGCGTAGATCCCCTCCCCCTCCTCTCAGGCATTTACTTTCCAAATATAATAATAATTACTGGTACATGGAGGGTTGGGCCGGAGACAGGTTCCTTCCAAAAAAATGCTTTGTGAGACATACCCTGTCCTAAAATAAGATTTCAGTGCATCGTACCTGGTACCGTTAATCAGCTTAAAGTAGACTCACCTTCGCCACCATCACCATAAACAAGGGAAGTCCACAGCTTTTCTTCTTTTGGATGTTTTCGGGTGGAAGCAGCAGTGAAAACTGGCAACAGCATTTGAGTTGATATATATATATATATATATATATATATATATATATCATCAGTAACTCAAGGGTTCAATAGTCAATACTGGCAGACTGTTAGCCGTTTTGTATGAAAATTAAAAGGCTTTGAAAGTTTCAGCCTTTAAAAACCGCAAACAATACAAAGACAAATCTGAAAACTTTGTTATGTGATGTTGTCATGTTAGACTTTGCTGTTGAGAATCAAACCCACCCAACTTGAAATGAGGCAATAACCCTCCCACCCCCTAGACCCCCTCATTTTTTCCATCTTGCCCCTCCAGTCCAGTCCACCCTTAAAGCGAAGGTCTTCTTGACTCTCTACCCCCCCCGCCTCTCTCCTCCTGTTAAACGCCTGACGTTTGAAAACAAAACAAAGGCCATGTATGGAGAGAAAGATCATCGTGCCTCTAATGGTGAGATTGAGTCTGAGAGGTCTCTAAACAAAGAG
>Ga0307518_10003182_pt1 | contig 11867 bp, 6 predicted proteins | sample 25_EM_MG_FD_203889 | JGI IMG/M metagenome (GOLD analysis project Ga0307518, IMG submission 203889) | Populus trichocarpa ectomycorrhiza microbial communities from riparian zone in the Pacific Northwest, United States - 25_EM | ecosystem: Host-associated > Plants > Roots > Unclassified | place... | reverse complement strand
TATTTGAGATAATTTATGAAATTATATTTTTTTTTCAATTTCATCCTCATTCAACTTTTTAATTTGTAAGATTTGTTCCTCATTATTTTAATAAACTTGAGAAAATAAAACATTAATAAGTTATTTTTCAGTTTATTTTCCATGACATAACCAAACATTGAAAAGTGTTTTCCAACTTATTTTCCATTACACTACCAAACATCGGAAAATAATTCACTTTCCTGGAATTCATTTTTCCAGAATTCACTTTCCAAAAGAAAACTACTTTCCAGTAAACAAACAGAGCCCAAGTGTATGGTTGGTATTGAGATATACTATGTTTTTGAAAAATATTTTTTATTTAAAAATATATCAAAATAATATTTTTATTTTTAATATTAGCATATCAAAACAATTAAAAAATACTAAAAAAATGGTTTTTTGATATCTTTTCTAATTAAATATATTTTTAAAATGCATCCAATCACAGTTTCAAAAATAAAAACAAATATTTTGTAATTATGGTGAGATCTTTTGTGTAAATATAAAAAACACAATATTTGTTTTATCAATTATGGTCAGTGTATCTAAAAAAAAATGGTGGTTGCATTATAATTGAAAAAAAACTACGATTAAGGGGATCAAAGAAGAAGTAAATTAAGAGTGGAGGGACCAATTGTCCATGATTTCGGAAAGCAAAAAATGGCTTACAATATGTGATATAACTAAAAGACCAAGTTTCAATAATAATTAAAAAAATAAATAAACTGAAAAGACCAAGCACAGAGTCGTAGGTGAAGTCAAAAAAGGTTAAATAACCCCTCGGGGAAGTAGTAAGCACTGCTAGTTTCCAATGAGAAGAGACTTCTTCTAAGCGAAGGCACTTCCAAAGTGATGCCCTCTCTAATTGCTATGTAAGCTGCATGATCATAAACAATATACAGATTGGTTTAGCAAAGTGACCGAAGGGTAAGGTCGAATAACATGGCACAAGAACGCATCTCCTCCTTTGATCTTGATTTTGTTGACGATTTTTACTTCTCAGCACTCTTTGATGAAGAACAAGAATGTGGAGGTGGAGGAGAAATCTTTGAAGTTTCAGATGACAGATATGCAGAAGAGTTGCAGTTCCAGGAGGCTTTGATGGGTTCTGTCATCGTTTCTCGAATGAAAAACAATGGCCCAATATCGTCGATGATGATAGAAGGAACCCCAGTATTGCTACGTATTTCTGATCAGCCTATGCACATGGAGATCAACCAGTCAGGAGCCGTTGAGTCTTCTTTACGTTTCTGTGATATTTGTGCTGAGAGAAAACAGAATGATCAAATGTTCAAAACCGAGAGCTGTGTTCACTCATTTTGTAATGATTGCATAAGCAGATATGTGGCCGCCAAGGTCCAAGATGGCACTAGAATAGTTACTTGCCCTGGATTGAATTGCAGGGCTGTCCTGGATTTGGTCACCTGCAGGCCTATACTGACTAGTGTAGTGATTGATCTTTGGGAGGATGCATTATGCGAAGAGGTGATTAATGTATCTCAAAGATTTTATTGTCCTTTCAAGGATTGTTCAGCTTTGTTGATTGATGATAATGAAGGCGAAGCAATTATAGAATCTGAGTGCCCCTTCTGCCATAGATTGTTCTGTGCTCTGTGCTCTGTGCCCTGGCATTCTGGGATTGAATGTGAGGAGTTTCAGAGGCTGAATGAAGATGAGAGAGGGAGAGAAGATCTCATGTTGAGGGAACTTGCTAATGACAAGAAATGGAGTAGATGTCCTCAGTGCAAGTTCTATGTGGAAAGAACAGAAGGCTGTCCTCACATGATCTGCAGGTTAGTTTAGTCAGATTCTCTTTCATTAATTACTGTAAAGCATCAAATTGAAATTTATAGCTTAGTATCATGAAACTATCTATTGCTCATTGCATTGTAGATTGAAAAACGCCTCAAACTTCAATCCTAAACAGCTTTTAGTGAATTTGTATCACTCATCTATGCAAGCACGTTGTTGTTTCTTCTCTAAGATTGATCATAATTTCAGGTGTGGGCTTGAGTTTTGCTATGGATGTGGAGCAGAATGGATCGGAGATCATGGTGGATGCGCTAGGGAATAAGAAGCAGCATCAAGCCTTAGAGAGGTGATATAACCATGGTGTAAGGATGAAACTACTACTACTAGGTAGTTGTTTTCATCAGTTATTCAGCAAAATGTTTGTCAAGGAACGAAGCTAGTGTTGCTATGCTATCTGTAATGGTCCGTCAGCTAGATGTATGTGATGTTTGTCAGATTCAATAAAATTTGCTATAGTTGTTATGTTTAACAAGCTTATGTCCTTGTAGAATAACCAATCTTAAATGTATGTCAAATTTTCTTGTCTTAAATGTATGTCAAATTCTATAACTCTTGGTCTAAGGATATCACATGGCTACAAGAAAAATATTTTCATGCATTATGAAGGATGGTCCGGGTAATAGCTAGTACAATTTTCTTCTTGGTACACGAAGCCCAACTTGCTGGACACCTTAATTACACAACCCTGGTGTTATCTGAAAGATTTCGGACAAATAGAAGTACAAAAGCAGGGGACAAGGCATCAGTCATGGTCAGTTGCTCCATAACTGAACCTCACCCACAGAACCCACAAATCAGTAGCAGCAGCAACTAGCAAGAGACACCAATTGATAATTAATGTCTCTCTTCAATGCAACATGACCAATCTCTCTTGAAAACTCAAACATTCTTTGCTAATACCAAGAAAAATCCACCTTTCTTGACCACTGTTTCTTGCTCAAAGTCATCATCGCAACCAACACCATCACCATCTGGCGATAATAGTGAAAGTGAAAGGCCACAGTGGAGATTATCACAGCAGTCATCATGGGAAGCTAAGGATTCAGAGGGAAAGACTATCTTTACGGGCTAGGAAAAGAAGCTGGTAGTATGAACATCGCAGTTGGAGCTAGGGCTGGTGTTATAGATCCTCTTTTTTTCTGGCGATTTTCTTGGCAAAGACTGTAGGTTTTCCTGCATTCTTACCATTCTTGTTGCTCAACATTTAGCAGAGCTTCATTTAGTTTCATTGAGAATTAATTCATATCCTTCATTTTTTTTGTGGGTGTTTTATTAATTGCAGCTGATATTGTGTTTGATTACCGTCAAAAAGTGACAAGGTCTTTTGAGTATCTTCAAGGCGATTGTTAAATTGCTCCTTTGTTCTTGGTAATTTCCCTTAACTATTTTCCCTCTTTTTTTTTGTCTTAGCTTAGTTCCTGTATGCCTATTCGTTAGTATCGTAGTTCTCTTGGATATTTCCGGTGCTTCTGTTGCTACTTGCTGGATACATGTTTTGGAAGATGCCAAATGGAGGGCAGGTATGTTTTGTTTGATTTGAGCTCTGAAAAATATACAAATACGCCAGTATTTGCAAGAGAAGAGATACAAGGATAATGAGGTACAAAAATCATGTATAGAACAAAGCATGAGACCCGTTTCTGGTAGTGGGAAGGTCAGGTTGGAAATGCGAGGGAAAGAAGGAAATCCAACTTGCCTCATGTTAACGACTGTGGGGGGTTGAGCTAACTACCTTCAGATGAGCATATCAGCAGGTGCAGAAGGAAGTTTACGCTTGTCCATCACATTGAAGTCCTGTTTTTTGCCATTGGTAAGTGTTTCCTGACCCATTGTATCTTAGGTATGACAGTTGTTTGAGGGCATTAGGTCACAATATAAAACGTTGATATTGAGGTTGTTTTTGAGACAGGAAACTGGAGAGAGGGATAAGATGATGGAAGGAATTGAGAAATGGGAAAAAATCTATCATTTTTCTTCTTGTTTAGATGCTACAAAGATGAGAAATGAAAATATTAACTTATTTTTTCTGAAAAAATTAAACCGCGCATAGTATTATATGCACTGACAAGTCGAGTTATATGTATACTTCTAAATTTCTTCTTTGATTTCCATTGCATGGGTTGATGATATTGAAGGTGTAGAAAGTCCTGGTAAAAGACTTCTCCAGCGAAGAAAGGACGAGAAACTTCCTGTGTTTACTCCTCCAGAGGTATGTATAGGAATCGACTTATTTTATTTACATCCACAAAATCTTGGTAACAAGTAATAGAGGGCAAGGAGTAATGAGCATTGATTTTTTAGCAGAATAACCTCTTATTTTCATTTCCTACTCCTTTTCTCTGTTTTTCACCGCTCTAGCTTTCGCTAACCATGAAGGCGTGAAGTAGTTCTTTCATGTGTTGCAGCAAACAGTGGAGGCTTTGCTTGAATCAGGATACTCTCTCATCAAAGAGCACCAGCTAATTATAGAGACTAGTGTTTGGCATCGTTATAGCTTTTCCGATTGTGGTTTGAAAAAAGCTACAGATTATAACATTTCTCAAACCCAAGTTTTTACCACAATTTAAGATGAAAAACGGTTTAAGCAATGAAAACCAAACAATTTATGAAGCTGTGGTCAGAGCATAAAACATCTTCAACCATACCATACCACAATACCAAACAGAGGAGTTATGAAGAACATTGATGACTAGAAAGGAGGAAGGAAATTGCAGGAATGGATGATTTATATATCAGACGAGTTTAAAAAGATGTTGCATGGTCATTTTTGCTGTTAGTTTTCTCTTTGCTTCCTTGAAAAGTCTGGCCCAGCCATGATTCAGGCAAATTTCTTAACTTGTTGAAAACAAGAAAAGCCTCGAACAGAACGTAGCTCGAAAGTAGCCCATGGCAGCATCAAAGAGAGAGGCATGATTGAAGAGCTCCATCATAGGTTCCTTCCTATCCATTTTGCCTCGTAGTTTTTACTGGTATAAACCTGTCGTTCTCTTAAAGCATTCCATTGTCTCTTAAAATGTCTTAGGATGTGTTTAGTAATAAAAAAACCGTTCTTCTTTTTCATTTCTCTTTTCTTTTTATTTTCTGGATTTTCTTTTCCAACAAAAAAATTGAAAAGCGTGTTTATATATTAAAAACGAAGATAAACTTTTTCAACAACAAATATATGTCTTTTATTCATTTGAAAAACAGTGAAAACTTGTAAAGAAAAACGTGGATAAGCTTTAAAATCTGTTTTTTAAAACTTAGTATAGATTTAAAAAAAACTAGATTTTCAGTTTTGGATGAAGAAATATTACATTTAAATAGGAGGTTTGAATTTTACATTTTCTGGCTTCAATTTTATTTTATTTTTTTTAAAAAAAAGAACCGAAGTATTACCTTGTTTTGTTTCTAAAGAACATCAAAATGTTTCAAAAGAAAAGCTTAAAACATCTTGAGTGTTTAGGCCCTAATTCATTCAATCGAGCCCATGAAGTGATCATCATCATCATCCCAAGAGCTTCCATGCTTGTGTCAACCATGATGTAACCTAAGACAGATCATCCATCCACCTTTTCAGTTGTTTCCACCATAAGCAAATCTCTTAAAGATAAGGGTGTTGAACATTATATTCTTTTGATCAGTTTTAGTGGCAAGAACAATCCAGATTATCCACAAATCACAGAATCCAATGCTTCATTTAGGGAGGTTCGAAACTTGTCAACTCTCACCCACTCAAACAGTTTATCGATCTGAAAATAACCACTTTCTTGTAAAAGCAAAGGTCACCAGTGAGTTTGTCACTTGGATATTCCTAGGGCCCCTTCTGATGGCGTCCATATCGAAACATGCCAGTGCCATGGATGGAATACAAGGATTAACTTACTAGGGCAAAATAAAGCCAAGAAACGAGGGACAAGCACTGGTACTGGTGTGCATCTTGTCCTCTCTTATTGGTCTTGAATTTGGAAAAAGGGGCTGCAAAGCATGTGCGGGATCAGAATCATGCCTGATAATTTTGTAAGAGAAAAACGCGAGAGGAGGGTTGAAACAGTAGGGTTCTTCGATCAAGGGGGGGTCTGGTATATAATATTACCCTACAAAATGTGGTCCTGCAGGTTGATCGATCAAGTTAATTATTCAGATGAATATAGTTGGTTGAGATGGCATATCTTGAGTAAGCACATAGCTTTTTGTGCTTTGTTGCTATTGTGATAGAAGCATTCTCTTTCCATGGTGCTCAAATTCCCCATGTTAGAATGCTTCCGTGCTCTTCCATTTTGCTGCACATCATTCTACCAAAGAATACACCCAACATGGAAAGCGAAATGATGATGCTATGTTGACTCTATTCTACACCATGCTTAGCCTACAACAGCTCATCTCTCTTAAGTCTTAACCTTTTTTTTCTTTTATATTTACAAGTGATTGGATATCCTTAAATTCTTTTTAGACATCGCAATTATTATTTTTATTCCGCTTGTTTCTGTGTTTCAAATTGTTTTCTTCAACGTTTTAAAAGTATAATTGTTTTAAAATAAATTTTTCAATAATTTTAATGTGTCAATGTTAAAAATCTAAAAAATTCTAAAAAATTTATCTTAATATATTTTCAAATAAAAAAATCATTTAAAAAATACTATATACCACGATATTAAACATAAAAAAACCACGTCAAGTGAAGTCATACTAATTAAAATTAGTATGGGTTAATCTATAAGACTTGAATCTAACACTTTCTTATGCCTTAAGTTAAATCTTAAATCTTTAGCTTTTACTCTTTTGCTTTTTTTTAGTTTCAATAGTAACTTGAAATAATATATTTTCTATATATAAAAAAAGGTGAAGAACATAGAGAATTAGTATTTATGCCTTGCTTGTGACGATGAAATCCAAATGTTTTGTAACATTTTAATTTTAGCACATGTTAAATAAAAAATATTAAATTATAAAAGAGTTAAATTTAATTTGTTTAATGTATGGTAATTAATATCTTAACATTATAAATAGGACTGCTACTCGTTTTTTTTGTAAAATAAAGATTCTATCTTTATTTAAACAATATTAATTCTTGAGATTATTAACAGTTTAAAAAATGTGTTTTAAGTGATGATATTCACTTATGAAGCATTGGAGTTGAGTTAGATAATTGATAGATGAATTATTATGTTTTTTAAAAGAAATATTAAAAAAGTATATCCAAGGACAAAAAATAAAGAAAAAAAATAAAAACCTGTTCGTGGAGCACGAGAACAGCCTGACCATTTAAAAATAAAAGAAAGATCAAATGACAAATTAATCTTCATCATTAGGACACGTGGGCCTCTATCTAAAATAAATTAGAATAGAATAAAATGATATTTTTCTCAACAATCAATTCACCTCTTGGTTCTCACGTTAAATATCATGATTGTAATTCGACAATTTCCTTTCTAGATCATCATTCAGCAGCTTCCCCAAATGTTTCCCCTCACATTTTTTATCTTCCCAACGATCGATTTCTTTATAAAAAATTATTTCAAATCAAATTAATTAAAATATTATTATTTTAATTCTTTTAAAAACAAAATAAAACTATATTATTTTAAAAAAAACATAAAAAAATCAAATTAGATTTTGAAATTATCCAAATTTGATCATTTTTTTTAAAACCTAGCAAGGTCATTTCTTGAATTAACCAAATTAACTTACTAGTTTTTATATATTTAGAATTTATTTGGGAATGTGATGTCGAGTGATTGAGGTTAAAATTGCTTTTTATTTAACTATAATTTTAAAAATATTTAGTTAATTAAAACACGTCATAATTTTATATGGATCCAGCCCATTGGGAACTTTTTTTTGAAATCTTGGTTAAGAAAATACTATTATTTATAATTTTTCTTTAAACCTGTTTTCTCAAACCGCAACCGTAAAAATTACTTTATATAAGCTCTATTTAGCATTGTGATTCAACCACGTTTTTTAAGAAAAAAATTAGCTTTAAATTAATTTTTTATATATGTTTTTGGATCATTTTGATGTGCTAATATCAAAAATAATTTTTTAAAAAAATATAAAATATTATTTTAATACATTTCCAAACAAAAAACACTTTAAAAAATAATATTTACTATACTACCAAATAAACAGATAATAATATGAAACATACACTATTAAAAACACTGCTTCAAGATGAAAAACAAAGGAAATGATCAATATATAATTTCAACTAGTGCCTTACAAATTAGATCATCAAAATTAGTAAGAAACTTTCATAGACGGAAAAAAAAAATTGTAAAGATTGGAATTGACGAGGTTAAAGGTGATGGGACAGATGGACCACCAAGGATTGACAATAGGAGGCATTATGGTTAGGATTAATTAGGTGAATAAGAGACTATATAATAATAATCCAGATTATTATAAATCAAGAGTTCCCTTAAAGTAAGATATCACCCACCACTGCCATCATTCTTTTCACCTAGTTGGACTTGACGAAACAAACACCATAGTCGGATGGCAATTATTTAATTACTCCTACAAATATCCCACCGGAATCAGTCATCCATCTCTTGTTTTCATGGGGTTTTTTCTGCCATCAATGATGCTAGAAGGACAACTGTTTAATTTGTTCTAAGTTTTTTAAGAAAATTATTTTGAAAAATAAAAAAGCTAGCGTGACTACATGGCATGAGAAGATCTTTAGATTAATGATTATAATATAAAATTTTAAAAATTATTTATTAAAATATAAAGTTTTTCTAAATATTTTTCACTCAGAAATACATATCGAAACAATATTTTTTATTTTTTAAATTTTATTTTTTAATATCATGTTATTAAAACAATCAAATTTAAAAATATTTTTTGATCGGAAAAACAAAGTAACTTTTTATATCTATTTTTATCCTTTCGTGTTTCAATATATATAATTCGGTCACCACAAGTATGGTATCCCACAGAGTAATGGAAAGGTGGAGTGTGAACTTTGTGGAGCTTGAAACTAGAATTTTAATTTTTTAATCTCAAAGATGGTAAGAATTTGCATTTTTTAACTCTTGATGTTAACACCCTATGTACTACAAAGATTTATTTTTTTTATTATGAGGGAAATGGAAAGATATATAGTGAAATACTTTTTTCACAAAAACATAGCATCTACATCGCACCATTTTTTTATCTAAAAATAATATTCTCATCTTAGAGTATTTTATCTACGTGGGGTCGAAACTTAGAGTATTTTTTAAAGTAATTATCATTATAAGTAAGAACATAGATAAGTCATTAATTACAGCTACGATAGATAAGATGATTTGAAGTTTTTTTTTTTTTAGTTTAACGTGGGTGTCCGGGCCAGCTTGCGCGTACCTTGACTAATCTCACGGGCCCTGAAGTTAACGACCATGTAAGTCTCCAGTGGCCATCATATGAGCAAACACAGGGCTTGAACCTGAGACCATAGAGGGAGCAAACCTCTTGGTCCCAAACTCTTACCACTTGGCCACCACCTAGATGATTTGAAGTCTTGATCCTATAGATAAGTGCTCTTCTACTGCTATTACTACAAAATAGACTGTGTTAGAGATTGAAAAGAAAATTTTACTCGTAAGAATTCACTTTTTTATCCATGGATGTGTTATTTTAATTACTAAAATTAAAGTGATATTCTACGGTACGAATTTTTTTATAAATCTTGTCAAAGTAATGTAGAGTGTATAAGATGAGAGAAGAAAAGAAAAGAATGATTATTCAACAAATGAAAACTTGACATTTCCATAAGGGTTATGTTTCTTTATATATGATTAGAGGAGACGGTTACTTTCTTTAATAACTTCTCTAATTAATAACTTGGACCGGCTCATCCATCATGGGCGGATAAGACCTAATCCAATAACCAACACTATTATTAATATACAATAATTAAAATAGAGTTTCATAATATATTAAAATAATATATTTTTTATTTTTTAAAATTTATTTTTGATATCAGCACATTAAAACGATTCAAAAATATAAAAATATAATTTAAAAATAATTTTATTTAAAAAAACATGATTTAATAGAAAAAATAAATAAAAAAGACAGAGGAATAAAAAGAGAAAATAAAGAACACAAAAAAGAAATAAAGGGAAAACAGACAAATGGTCGCCAGTTAAGAAAAGAAAGAGATGTGGGTCAAAATATAAAAGAATCCTATGAAAATAATTAGATGTCACGACGTGATTGGAGGGAGCCATTTATTAAGCTTAAGGTGACCAATCTTTTTCACACCATAACCATACTTTGATTAACCACATGGACTTGAACGTTGCCGACACTGCTCCTTTTTGTCGGCTTTAAAATCTACAAAAGCCGATTCTTATGTTTAATTATTGTTTTGTTTTTTTAATTATTATTGTTGTTGTTTTGAAAAGGTTAATTATTACTTAATTCATTTATTTTAATATAAACTAGTTCCTAACAAGGCTATGTTTAATAATGCGATTTAATCCCTTTTTTTAAACAGTTATTTATATAAAAAAAATACCATGTTATTGTTTTTTTAATCATAATTATAGTTAATTTCATGTTTAAATATAGTTAATTATGGTTAAATTCAAAATGTTCGCAAGGAAAAATCCTCTTTCTCTTTAGTTATTTATATAAATATTTTTTTAAAAATATTTTTTATATATCACAAGAACATTAACCAAATAAATAATCTTTGTTCCTCTAGATTTATATATGTAATTATATAATACCAAATAAATAATTTTTTCCCCTCTAGATTTAGATTTATATATGTAATGATATAATCAAAGTACTGATTCAAGAATTAGATCACGTATTAGATATATTAATTTAAGTTAATAAAAAAATAATGTCAACGCTGAAACTTTCAAATATATAGAAGAAATATTGGGATTTTATGGTATCCAAAAATGTTGTTAATTAAAATAAAAAATCTAAACAATATCAACGATTATGGCCATAGCTAAAGAAAACATATGGTTCAAATGTGAATTTTTATGAATATATATGACTAAGTTGTTAGTTTCTAGAAAATAACGGACTAAGTTATAATTTACAAATTCTGACAGAGCAGTGGTCTTTCACAGTGATTCTTATTCAAATTGTCAAACCACCCCCCGCAGAGTATCTAATTAGACTTTTCACTCAAATTTTGACACGTTTCCATGCCCAAGTCAATTAGGCAACACAAAAGAAAGAAATCTATAAATTGAATAATTGATATCATATAAACTCAAATAATCCATACAACTTGCACCACGTGTTGCCTTTGAATTAGTTGTTAGCAAGAACTCGTATATATTTTAAATTTAAAAATGTTGATTTGATAGTTAAGAAGTTATTTTAAAAAAGAATTCCTTAAATTCAAGAATTATTATGGCTGTATTAAGATTATGTTTGGAACGGGGATTGTTTTTATTTTTAGATATTTTTTTATTTAAAAATATCAAATTATTTTGATATTTTTAGTATTTTTTTTATATTTTTAACATGATATAAAAAATTGTTTTGATATGTTTTTTAAATAAAAAATACTTTTAAAAAATATTATGCATTGTAATACTAAATATATTTTAAAACAATAGAAGGAATGTGCTATTTTAATAATTTGATGTTTTGTTGCCAAGTTAAAAAATATATGTATCTTTATGCCATCAAAAGATGGTATTAAAATTTGGATTTTTCATGAAACAGAAAAGAAGTATTATGTACATATAAAGAAAATAAATATATCAAAATTATAAAAAAAATAATTAATTTAATATATTTTAAAAAATAATTAAAAAAGCATCAGCTACCACGGTATTAAAAAATTTAAACCGGCACTAATGCTTCCAAAATATCAAAGAAAATTTGAAATCAAACGTTTAAAAGAAAGGAGCCCACAAGAACATCTAATGATCTCTGACTAGATTAGTCTTTAATTAATTAATTAAATTAAACAAGTACAATAAATTCGTGCTAATTTGCAACTAGGCCAAATGCTCATTACCTACATATATGATGCCGTCACCTGTCGGTGCACGTTGATAAATTAGACACACCATGGTAGAAAAACTCTG
>Ga0307518_10003181_pt1 | contig 11867 bp, 10 predicted proteins | sample 25_EM_MG_FD_203889 | JGI IMG/M metagenome (GOLD analysis project Ga0307518, IMG submission 203889) | Populus trichocarpa ectomycorrhiza microbial communities from riparian zone in the Pacific Northwest, United States - 25_EM | ecosystem: Host-associated > Plants > Roots > Unclassified | place... | reverse complement strand
TTGCAGCACATCCCCCTGTGGAGATCATATACCAGAACCGCAGAGGAAGACCACCACTCGCTTATTGTTGTCATTTGGTGTTGGTTGTTGGTTGTTCTGACCTCTTCCCTCACTTAGACGCACACCATGTTGTGGCAATATAAGGATCTTTGTATCCATGTGCCACCGTGTCTCAACTACCTATTTTCATCACCCATGATGTGGACATGTAGAGAAGACAATGTTTCAATGCAATAAGTTTACTCTCCTCTCTCTTCATCTTCTCATGCCATCTCCTTCACCCACTACGTGGCAAATTGGTCCTATATCATCTCCTTGCCTTCGTTGGGGGGAAGAACGTGCTGGGCGCATCCATGCATGCGCCTTCTGTGGTCTCATTTTGCTTACAGGTGAACTATCAGGATTTTGCTGTGGTTGCAATGGATCACGATTGCAGGATGTTCCTCCACTGCCTCTGCTGCCTCCTCTAATCGAACAACTGACATCGCACCCCAATATCTCTGCAATGTCCAGAATTCTAAACCTCATCTTTTCCTTTGCGTCTCTTGAAACCACTCACACCTTTCCTGATATTGCCGGTCCGCCTGGCTTCATGGCCATACAAGGCCGAGTGTACCATCGTATTCGACCTACTCATTCCAATTCTGCTATCCACTGGCTTCTTTATGATGGCTTCATCGCCAACATGTCCCATGCGAATTGAGCCTCTGCTCTGCCTCCCATCTGGGTACCTGCTGTTCATGATGCTCTTCTATCTGTCAACCCTTTCGTCTCGGCTTTGCGCCATTTCAGCCAACTAGATTCTTTTCAGTGCCCTCATGCACAACTTATTCTGCAAGATGGTGGAAATGAAATTGCAGCTGTTATCTCATTAAACAACACTGCCCACTCTGAAGTGTGACCTTGCCATCTCGTCATCACTCGCGTCAATGGTCATTCACAACGGATGCCATCCGTCAGTCGCCTCTGGGAACCACTCGCATATCTGTTGCTTTTCCCCCATGGAACATTAGGATGGGGTTTGGTAGGCGATGATACGATCCTGTCTGAAGGTGTCACCCACGGTATGTTTCACTTAGAAGCAATATCTATCGTACTCATTCATTACCATGCAATCAATACAGACGCTCCAATGACACAAATGTGGCACTACCGTGCTTGTTTATTGCGAGAATCTCGCTTTCAGATTTTTGGACGTCTAGCCAATGAATATGCAGTGGACATGTTCAGTTGTGACTTAGAATGTTGCTTACATTACATCCGTCAAAATCAACAATGTATTCGAATGGAGGATGCTGAATTAATGGGTTCCATCGATATGCCGCCTTCAGAAAACATTTACCTTCCTTCCTCCTTTCTTGGCTCTAAACATTGGGTTTCAAATCAAATTGCTGACTCTCTCACCATCGCAGCTGCGCTCGGCAATCCCACCTTTTTTATCACCATGACATGTAACACTACATGGCCCGAGATACAATCTCAACTTCGTCCTGGTCAAACCTATGCTGATTTGCCTGTCGTCATTGCTCACGTTTTCAAACGAAAGTTGTCATTACTCCTCAAGACATTAAAAACAATGTTCAGCAATGCAGGTAGACAGGTCTATTCGATTCATTGCATTGAATTTCAGAAAAGAGGCCTGCCTCATACCCATATTCTCGTTAAATACTCCCGCTCATGTTGCACACCTTCCGACATCGACTCAATCGTTTCTGCTGATATGCCTGCTGACTGTGCAGATGCTGCTCTCATAAGGAAGTTTATGCTACACAATCACCCATCTCCCAATCGGCCACCTTCTAAATATTGTCAGTGGCCACAAGCTGATGGCAGTTGCAAATGTTGATTTGGATATCCACGTGCTCTACAGCCAGATATGACAATGGACACTGAAGGACGTGTCCACTATCGTTGCAGAAAACCAGGTGATGAAATGGTCGTGCCGCACTGTCTACTGCTTCTGCAAAAATTTGAATGTCACCTCAACTTCGAAATTTGTAGTACATCTCATATCTTTCAATATCTATTCAAATATATACACAAAGGTTAGTATGGATATGCGACATCTCGATGTACAAATGTTGCTAACGACAATGGTTGGATAGCACCTGATAGCATGCATTATCAGATTCATGGTGGTAGTAATGAAAACCAAGAAAGGACAGACGAAATCAAAGAATTTTGGGATGCACGATATCTCTCAGCAGGAGAAGCTATATGGCGAATTCTAGGCTTTCACATCATGCAAAAAGAGCCCGCAGTGACTGCATTGCCTGTCTATCTCCCAGAATCGACTGCACACCATCAGTATCACTGCCGCAATAATGAACGTAGCACTTTGTCTCTCCTCGACAGATATTTCCTTCAACCTACAGGCACATTCACAGATGAAGATGGCACCATACGCTTCTTCGATGACATCACATACACAGAATATTTCACTCTTTTCCATCTCAGCAACACTACTACTACTCGCATGGCAAACCTCTTTGCTGAACGTAACATTGTAATTGGCTCTCCATCCATGCATGTCATTCGACGTGATCACACCCATTCTCATCTAACTCGCATCCAGCCTATTCATCCATCACAAGGCAATTTGTTTTATCTTCGCACCATTTTGCAAAACCAATCTTCTTTATCTTTTGAAGACGCTCGTACTGTTGATGGCTTCATCAAAGACACATACCAAGACACTGCAAGGGCGATGGGTCTTTTTGCCAATCGTAATGAAGCACAAATGGCAATGGAAGAGGCCATCCAGAACTTGAAAACTCCCTGACAACTACGGCTTCTCTTTGTATATCTGTTGGTCAACGACTGTGTACCATCACCCATTTCACTGTGGGATATGTTCCACTACTCAATGTCAGTGGACTTTCGTCTGCAAAGCGGTAATAATGCCGACATAGCGTACACTCGTACTCTAGAGAACATCAACATGCTACTAGAAGAATTTTGCCATTCCCCCGCTAATTATGGTCTGCCTGTACCTCTGTCGCATACCTCTGAGGTCTTCATGAAGTTCTTCATTGGGGATTACAATGTCAACAACTCGAACAACAAGCGTCTTCAGCAAGGAATAGCATGACACCAGAACAAGCCTCTATCTTTGACTGTATTGTCAATGCTGTTTCGTCCAATGCATCTCTTTTGGCCTTTGTGGATGGCAAAGCAGGTCGTGGAAAAACGTATCTTGTCAACACCATTTGTAACAAAGTACATTCACTAGGACAGATAGTTCTCCCCACCACAACTGCAACATTTGCCGCACATTTATATCCAGGAGGTCGCACAACCCATTCTACTTTTAAGGTTGTTACATTATTACTTTATGAGATGGTCTCTGATGCACATACAGGTACCGGTTAACAACAGAAATGAGATGCTTCTCTCGACTATTGACCCCTTCAATTCACATGGAGATCTCATTCATGCTGCTTCAGTGGTGATATGGGATGAAGCTCCAATGGTCAATCGAGCTGTTGTCGCATGTGTGGATGACATCTGTCAGAAAGTGATGCAAAACTCTCAGCCCTTCGGAGGGAAAATTATCATCCTCTTAGGTGATTTTCGACAAACATGTCCTGTGGTACATGGTGGAAGTCAAGCCAATATCATCGACGCCTCCATCAAAGGTTCGCCACTTTGGCCTCTATTCCAACTCTTCCCACTGAGCATGCCAATTCAAAATGCAGACGACCCCAAATTTGCATCATGAGTGGACAACATTGGTGATGGTGCCGGTCCTGAAATCAATTTAGATTTCATATCGCGTGCGTGCAGCCATGATGAACTACTCGACTTTGTCTATCCTTCAGAAATTCTGACTGATCCTTCATGTTGTCTTAGACGAGCCATTCTATGTCCCACCAACATGCAAGTCAACATGTACAATGAATCTATCGTCTGTCATATTGATGGAGTTCACCGTACTTATCTGGCTGCTGACTCTCTTCAAGAAGCAGATGAGGTCGGTTTAATACCTCCACAACATGTACTAGATTATGTGGCTGCACACACCCCCCCTGGACTGCCTCACCACGCACTGAACATCAAAGTCAATGCCGTATACCGCCTAATGCGGAATTTCTCTATTGATGCAGGCCTCGTAAAGAATACACGAGTCATCGTCACTGGTATTGGCACACAATTGGTCACAGTCCGCATCTTACGTGGGATCGGAGGTGGATGCTTCATTGATGCAGAAGATATTCTACTTCCACGAATCAACTTCACCCACACTCTCCATTCAGGCCACATGCTTCTACGATGACAATTTCCTTTATCAGCTGCATATGTGACCACTTTCAACAGCTGCCAAGGTCTCACCCTTGACTGTGTAGGAGTAGATCTGACAACACCCGTGTTTTCCCATGGACAACTCTACACTGCATTGTCTTGCATTTGCCATCGTGATCATGCATGTGTCCTTCTGGATGCTGATAGCCATTCAACTATTAATGTAACCTACCACATGTTGGAGTTATAAACAGATTGTTGTGGTATATTTACCTACTTACATAAGCATGCATCGCACTAGAGTAGAGTTCCAAGTACCATAGTTCCCTCAGTAGCTTGCCAGACTACTGAGGGTGAGTACATTCCTACTAACCACATTCCTACCTACTAATACCTTGTAGTTACCTACAGGTATATACTAATATATAGTAGCTTGCCAGACTACTGAGGTTACCTACAGCTCTCCTTCTCTCTTCCTTCAGGGCTAGACCTTCCCTGTGCAGACCACCACCTTTCTATAGGTTATGAGCCCTGGCTCTGCCTAGCCAGGAGGAAAGGAAGTACCAGGAGAAAAGGAACCCAGAGGTAAAACAAGTGAAATGGTCAAAATTCCCGCACTCGAACTCGATGGACAAAATTAGAAAATTTACCGCGCGAAGATACTCGAGCACGCAGCCACATATTATTGTCTAGATGTGCTAGCTGGCAGACCGGACGACGGAACAGATGATTGGCACGGATCCAATGCACTACTATGGTGCATGTTCATGGAAACAGCCCCACCAACTATCTACGTCCGAATTCGCCGCAAAACTGCACATGAAATCTACATTTACCTCGCGGACTGTTTCCGCGACTACGATCCTATCCAAGAACTCTGCGCGAAGAAATTCGCGGCCAGAACAAACAAGGCCAAACGTTATTCGTCAGCAGAAAGTCCTATGAACGAGAACGCAGCCGCAGAGAGGCATGCGCACGCAGAATGGGAAGACTCACCTACGAAAGCCCTCACTCGAGGCACCAAAGACGTCGACGACAGAAATGTCGGACGCGAAGACCCACGCGCGAGCCTAGAGGCTTCGGCGAAGGGCAATAGCGCCGAGAGCGCAGGGACATCAGTCCTACTCAAAGGCGAGCCGCACAAGACGCAAAACGTACCGCAAAACTCACTGCCGCTGACACCAAGGCTGCCAATTGATGGCAAGCCAGGCGAGTGCAAGCAGGAGGCGGCAAACGGCGTCGTGACGGCAGGACGCACGAAAGGAATGGTTGGAATGGCCAAACCACGCGAAACGGTCGGGGACATCGACAGGACGGCCCTGCTGGGCAGAGAACCGGCAGAGAGGGTCTGTGGAGTTGATGAGGGCGACGGGAAGGAGCGCGAACCCCAATCGCAACTCCAACAAACAGATTTTTACTGCAAAGAAAGCCGTCAGCGCAACGGAACCACGAACGAAAATGTACCTAAAGCATACGGACTGCCGCTCGAGGGGGAGTGGACAGTGTATGCGAGCGGCGGACTGGAGAACTCGAGAGAGTCGACGGATCGTCCAAGCGAGTCGAAAGTGACCGAGGACACTGCGAGAGTCGAGTCAGAGGGCTGCGAGAGAGGTACGGTCGAGCAAGCGAGCGTTGACGAGGCAGAGACACTCGTCGAATGTTGCCAGCAATTGTGCATGGCGGATGGCGACGGAGATCGAGAGTTCGAGCCAGCGGACACCCCGAACCAGTCGGAGACACTTGTAATCGTGTCAATCGAGTCGGAAAGCCCAGACGGCGGTGGAATACCGCGCGTACGCCTTGGAAGCACGAGTTCGCGTGCAGGTGACGCGAACGGCTGTGGAAACCGAGCGGATGCGTCGAGCTGCCAGGCAGACGCGTCAAAAGGGTCGGTGGATGTGTTGGGCACGTCGGACAGAGCTGAAACGGATGGTATGAGCAGTTATGAGGGTGCAGGGACTTACCTGGGCGTTAGAGACGCGAAACGCGTCGTGAACGCGACGGATGGCGTTGGGAGCCGGACGGACGCGTCGACCGGGTCCACGGACGTGCCATGCGTCAGAACGGACGCGATAACACCTGCAAACGCGCCAGAGAACGTCAGCATACCCCGAAAGCGACAGAAACCACCAAACTTACCTGCAGAGACCACAAGATGGACTCTAGACGCGCCAAACGGCTGTGGGAGCCATGCGGATGCATCGAGCGTACGCAGGGACGCGCACTGCGCTGGAAACGGCGCGGAAACGACTGCAGATGAAACAGAAATCGTCAGAACAAGCCAAAACGAGTCGAAAATGCAAAACTCACCTATGGAGACCGTGAGATGGACTCCAGACGCGCCAAACGGCTATGGGAGCCACACGGATGCGTCGAGCGCCCGCACGCACGCGTACTGCGTTGGAAATGACACGGAAATGGCTACAAACGAAACGGAAATCGTCAGATCGCATCAAGTCAAACAGAAATCGCAAGACTCACCTAACGGGCGCGATATCGCGACGCCCGAGCTTCCTGGACGATGGAGAAAGGTTAGCATAGGTGGAGGAGACGTGTACGTACCGTTGAACATGCCAATCGCGGTCCCGACGCGACAGATCGTCTTTGGACGAGTCGAGAGCGGAGTCGAGGCGATTGCGCCAATTGCCGAGAGTGAGAGGGCTGGCGACAGCGACGGCGACCGTAACGGAGGCGATGGTGACGGTGACGACGCGGAAAGCGGCGGCAACGTCGACTCACAGCGAGTCGAAGGTGCACGGCTGTCTACAGAGAGTCAGCGCGTGTGCCTACACCAGAAATCGCAAGAAAACTCACCTGCATCGTCAAGGCCATCCATCCAACCCGAAAGCCGTCCGTACGGACTCGTCAGGCATCGATGGCGACGTGGAAGGCTCAAGATCGAGCGAATAAACTTCAATCAAGTCAGCCAAACGCCAGAAGACGAAACGACTCACCTAGAGCACATGTGCGCCACGCAACTACCCCGAAACGGCCCAAACCAAGCCTATGGAGTCTATAGACCCAGGCGTCAACGCGGGCGAATCAAATCCGTACCTACAAACGTCAGTTGAACGCGAAACGGCGGAAACGCCTACCTTGGACGCATTACCGCATTACGGTCGAATCGGAGACCTAAAAAGCAAATAAGAAGGTTTAGTAAACTTACCTTCGAGTATAGGATGCTGGGGGAGCATTGGCGCGACGATGGAGACTACGGATGAAGTCATCCGCGCGCTGCAATCAGTGCAGGCATATGGGGCGCGACGCGACTTACCAAATCGGGTAACGACGCGGAAGTCACGCACTCAGTAAACCTTCGCATCAACAAGTCTCAAATTCTATTCGAATCGGACACATACATTTGGAACAACATTCAGCTAAGTACATTCACTGAATTACTTTTACTATACTTTCTTTCCATCACACCACTTTGTTTATGGGGGAGTGTTGGAGTTATAAACAGATTGTTGTGGTATATTTACCTACTTACATAAGCATGCATCGCACTAGAGTAGAGTTCCAAGTACCATAGTTCCCTCAGTAGCTTGCCAGACTACTGAGGGTGAGTACATTCCTACTAACCACATTCCTACCTACTAATACCTTGTAGTTACCTACAGGTATATACTAATATATAGTAGCTTGCCAGACTACTGAGGTTACCTACAGCTCTCCTTCTCTCTTCCTTCAGGGCTAGACCTTCCCTGTGCAGACCACCACCTTTCTATACCACAAACTACTACTTTGATATGGGTCTCAATTTATTCTTAGTTGACGATCATATGCCCCTCAATGTCAATGCCATCTTGACTGCGACATGTAAACACGTTCTTAGTGAAACTGAAACTGATCAAATGATTGAGCCCATCTTTCTCATATTACTCATATATTATGCTGACCATCAACTTGGTGCTCAACTCTGCGCACATTTCCAACATGGAACTCCACAACACAATCAATGCCGTTGTATTACCTCTTCAACATTTATCAACGCGATGTGAGTCTTCTCCCATCTCTTGCTACAGTCCAATGACATCACATCATACAGCATCCACGTTGCAACCTCAAACGCTCATTGACATGTATACGTTCAAACTTCTCAACGTCACTCAAGGAGAAAAGATAGTGAAATTTCTAAATCAGTTGGTTCAATATCCAGCAATGTTTGACTGGGCGCTCAATGTCCACCGAGAAATTTGTGACATGGTTGCTGTACGCCATTCAGATCATTAGACATGCGACTTATCATTCATATATTTCTGACAGCCATTTGATGACATGCTCTATTTGAGTGACATGGACAGTCCTCATGCACGTGGACCATGCTTCAAAGTGTCTGCAGTGCTCATCTGGCGCAAACTAACTCCTGAAATGCCTTTTGGAAAGCAAACAACTCTGGCGATATCCTTTTTCATTCGCACCATGCCCCCCTTCGCTGTCATTGACCTGGCATCTTTTTTGCTATACATCGTGGGTGCCTTTGGACACCACACTACCAACACAGAATTCGGTTTATTCATGCATATCGGCTATGCAATTTGACCGGACGGTGTCTCCGGACTGTTACTATTCACATGCGCAATTAATAACGCATATCAAAATGTATTAACAGATGTGCTTCACAACCCCACTATTCATGCCATCAATGGCTGGCCTATGTCGACATGGCCTCCTGACATGCATTCCGTGCACCACACATACAGCGCACATGTATCATTGCATGTGGCTAAGTAAGCATGGAACATTCACAGATATCTTGGTCTCTCGTTCTAAATCAAATTGTAGCCATACTAACTTCCCAACCACCATGTATGACCATATCTCATTCTCAAACACTGTCAAGACCATGTCCAACTCCAGACTCTTATCTGGTTACTCCGGACTCATCGCAGCACTGTAACTCAACTCCGGTCCTCTGCGCATCACTCCGGTCCCGGACGCGCACATATCCTTCCGCTAAGTGTGACCCTTTGCATTAGACTCAATCCAGTCGTTACCACACTTCCCCGTCTACCCTGTTGTACCATGAGTTCTCCGTGCCCAGTTTATATCTTCTACCTTGTAGTATTTTCTCTGGACCTTACTTATTTTCATCGGACCTGACCTAGTCCCAACTCCGGTCTTTCCTTGTCTGTCCTCTAGGATGTTTACTTGTCACCGTAAATACTCGACCCTAGTTCTCCTTAGTATAAGTACCCTGTACTCCGTCCTGTACTCCTCAGTCTGAAATCAACTTAGTCTCTACTCCTGTTCCGTCTGTCTCCGCCTCTGCCTCCGCCTGACCGGAACCTACGCAAGGGATCAACGCTCGATCCCCTTGTCGTTGAATCCAATCAGTCCCAACTCTGGCCGGACTAAACCCTTGTCCAGCCTCTGCCCTTCTCCTTCGTCTGTTTCCATCCGGACTTGACCGGACCCCTTACCGGAGTAGACCCGGACTTGAAAAACACATATTGTATTGCTACGTTACTGACCACCATGTACTATATACTTGAATCCAATCTGCTATGTCACTGTAACATTCGCACACTGCTGAAACAAAGTGAGGCATGTCTTGTATGCCTTTATGTTGATAACTTCAGTGGGCACAAAATCACTTATCAGCCGTCTAATATCTCTCTTGAATTTTTTGAGCCAAACATGACCTCATTTGTCCAGCCCTGCGATGCTGGCATAATCTGTTGTTTCAAGGCACTTTACCACAGTAATTTTTGTTCTCAGGCAATAGATCGGAGCGCGACATTTACAAAATCAACTTACTCGAAGGGATGACAATGGCAAAGGCAGCCTGGGATGCTGTATCAGCCAAAACAATCCAGCATTGCTGGAATCATAGTAAAATCCAGCTGTAAGTATTGACCAACACATGCATAATTGTACAGTCACTAATGCTCTAATACGTTGTAGTGACAATGAGTTGGGACCGTCGTCTTTGTATCCCACTCACGCAGATCCTGTCGCCTGGGATCTCATCCATCAGTATGCCGTGGGAATGATGTCACTCCCAGACGTAGAAACTGCATTATCTACGCATCTTGGAGATCACTATGTCAACACGAACTGGGAACCAGTACTGAAGGCCATCATGGAATCAGAAGATGACGAGTCTGCACTTGATGCAGTTGCCACTCACCGCACAGCCACACAGTCTCACTCTGGAATCAAGATCTGTATTCCCGCGCGACAACTCGCATCAGCTGAAGCAGAACTGATGGAATCTGTCTGTTGGCTGAAGGAGCGCAACCGGATTCATGGCCCACTTCCATCTGTAGACAATGTTGTCGAACCTCCAGAAGAAAGGGATCTTCCTGAGCCAGTTTTGGATGGCAGTGTTGGGGCCATTGCTGACGAAGTGCGCAGGGAGGCAGCCATTGCAAATGGCGAGATTGCTGATGAAGTTGACGATGGTGAGAATGATGACGAAGACAGTGGCGAAGCACTGGCAGAAGCTGCAGCACTGCCACGCAATAAGCTAATCGAGCTGTGCAAGCAGCTTGAAGCCGGTTGTATGTACTATGGGGGTGATGCCCAGTTTTCATTCAACTTATCATGCGATCTGATCAAATTCAGAGCTCTCTTACAACGGGAGGCACTCCTTACTTCCAAACAGACTACCCTTGATGCATTTTTCATTCAGTAATATATGGTACATGCTTTGTATTCTCGCAGTTAGTACTGGGTACTATCCTTGTCACATATAGTTATTACATGTCACACTAATGTCACAAATATGTGACATTCGTCTCTGCATAATTGACACAATGCATAATCTTTTCACTGGTCCCGTTGATATGCATTTTGCCGTACTCAACTGTATATATTCCCTTGCTTGGAGAGCAAGGGTTCTGAAAATACCTTAAGTCGTGAGAATATGTGACTTTTGAAAGTCCTTCCTTTCCTGGCCGAGCGTGTGAATTTGGAATGCGACCTCTGCAGTACTATCACTTACACCGTTGTCGGCACCCCCACCCATTCGGCAGTCACAGAAATGTCACCATATGTCACTGGTGTCACATGGATTCCGTGGTGAGAATTATGACTCCACTTCGGCAGTTGTGACAACGTGGGTGACAAATGAGCATGACTGCTGTTCAACCCAGCATTTTTTGCGATCTCAACAACTACTGCACGTATATCGATGCTTCGAGCTATCAGAGTATCCAAGTGGTATAAAATAATTTTTGTACTAGTTAAATGTTGTGTGTAGTTGAGCGGTGGGTGGTAAAAAACCAAAGTGCCGAATGGGTGGGGGTGCCGACAACGGTGTAAGTGATAGTAGTAGTTGGTTCTGTCCTTCGGCGTTGACTATATCTTCGTATGTTTGGACTTAGTTATTGCTTCACAATAGCTGCAATTTTGAACTTAGGCCATTCCCGCCAAGCAAGGGTTCTGCCGACGCAGGTGGCATTTCGAGTATCCTTACCCAACACGAAAAAGTTCCCCAGCAGTTGTACCAAGGGCAATGTTCGTATGTACCGTTAAAGTGATGTACAGAAGTCTTGGACAGCATGGCATAGATTCGAGTTCGGATTTGCGCAGGGGTGGGCAGTCTAGTTACCAGCGATCAAGACCAGCTTGGCTATTTATTGTGAAAAGAAAAAAAAACCCCAGTCAGCCAAAGCGAC
>Ga0307518_10003179_pt1 | contig 11869 bp, 6 predicted proteins | sample 25_EM_MG_FD_203889 | JGI IMG/M metagenome (GOLD analysis project Ga0307518, IMG submission 203889) | Populus trichocarpa ectomycorrhiza microbial communities from riparian zone in the Pacific Northwest, United States - 25_EM | ecosystem: Host-associated > Plants > Roots > Unclassified | place... | reverse complement strand
CATCCTTCAAATCATGCTTATTATGCTGCTTATCAATTCATGACTCATGCCCCTATGATTCATATGCATTATGTCATCACATATGCTCATTTAGCTTCGATCTACTCATCCCATGCTTTCCACCCCTCTCTTTTGGGCCCCATGCAATGATTTTTCCATATTCTTGATTATGCACCCCTTTTTACCTATGTTTTTGCTCATTCCCTTGGATCAGCAGCTTGTTCAGGCTCTCCCCATCAATGACTCAGCCTGATTACACTGCTTATCAATTGCTTACCAATTTCTTACCAATCTCTTACCAAGCACTTAGTCATTTGTGCTTACAGGGTCACAGCCCCTCCTGTATATAAACCAGCAGTCAAAGGCTGCAAGGAAGTGTCTGTTTCCCCCTCAATAAAGCAACCACATTCACTCTCCCTCACTCTCTATAAGCTCCATCTCTGCCTTTGGACTTGTAGGTCACCCAGTGCTGGCCTAAAGCTCCATTATTGTTGTTTGTCAGATATACTTGATATCTGATCAGTTCTCTAGGCTCAAGCGCAGTCTAGCTCATCAATCCACTCCATCCCATCACTGTCCATCGCATTCTTGAAGCAGGAACTGTCCCCTTGCTTCCCCTCTGTCCCATCACTGCTGTTACACCCCTGTTATCAATCCATCATCACTGCTCAACCCCAGGACTCTTCCTAACCACTGTGGTAGGCTGAAGAGGAGTCAATACCATCCCCAGTCACATATATTCCCCATCAGAAGCCCTTCCCTTCCCTCCTGCACCTTGCCTGAAGGCTTGCAGCACATCCCCCTGTGGAGATCATATACCAGAACCGCAGAGGAATACCACCACTCGCTTATTGTTGTCATTTGGTGTTGGTTGTTGGTTGTTCTGACCTCTTCCCTCACTTAGACGCACAACGGTTGACCCTGAAACCCACACCTTCCAACCACCAACTCAACTTCATAGACATGCTTAACCATCACCCACCTATTTCACATCTCTGCTCTTCACTTGTTACCTCCCACTCTGTCAGCTCGGAGAGAGAGACATATCGTGCCCATATCCGTACTATTCCTAAGCAGCTCATCTGACAGGCCACCATCCCTGTGTACAGGTTTAAGTACAACACATCCATGGAACAAATGTGGGATGTGCACAGTTACATATTTGTAGTGGCAAATGCTGTTGATGGCATTCTACACGTGCGACTTGGACAGGAACAGAATGATGCCTCAAACTAATGTGCATTCTCCTGACATGAGCTCCCAATGACCCACAATCTACAGACTTTTATTATTATCATTGTGGTTGCCGAGGCCCAAGGTTAAGTATGTTGTCCTTTCATTGTGCACAGGAACTTGCTGAAAACTCTCTGAGATTCATGGTAGGGATCTTGCAAAGAGAATCATCGATTGCACACGAGGTACTACTACTATGAAAGTGGGTGGCGCAAATCAGCTACGTAGTAATGCATATACAAGTTGTATTTGGTCATATCGTGGTGCTCAATGCTCATGCAACTTGCCCCTCAGTGAACGAGAGCAAGTCCGAGTCGCCTTCATCAGCACACTGCAGAAATCAGTCAGCCAACAGCCAGAAGAGTGACAATATTTGGGTTTTGGAATGTCCAGCAAAACTTGTCTGGCGTCTTGTCTGGCACCTTAGCAGGCATTCAATTGGAGTCTCATTCTCATCTTCCCTATTCCCTACCGTAGCTACAGATCCAGTACCCACTAGTTCTATGCATTTACAGTGTATAGAACACAGTTTATCTATACTATTGGCCACACATGATGTATTACATTGTACGAACTATATACATAATATTCAAGGTGTACATAATATAATGGTCAGCAAGTTGTGCGGGTGATGGTACGAGTGCTGGTGTTGGTGCTGGCTGGGATTGTCGTCGCAGTGCAGGTAATGGTGCTGGGGGCGCTGGTGCTGGCCCTGGTCACCGTCGTCATGCAGATGTTGTTGCTGGTTGGGGGCCAGGGCGGTGTTCGTGTTGTTGCTGGGTCACCATTGTCATGCAAGTGATGGTGCTGCATTGTTGTTGTCATTCCTGTATGTTGCCACTGTCATCCCATGTCGTCTAGAGTTTAAAAGTCCAGTCCATAGGACCACAAAAAGACCAGAAACTGGACTGGACTGGACTGGTCGCAACCGGACTGCAGTTGCCAGTTGCCTACTTTTGAGAATGATGAAAAAGACTGGTTGCAACCGGTTGCAACCGCATTATGTAAGCAATACATATATGGTATAAAAACCCCTATATTACAGGCTAATTTTGGCCTGCAGTGGGTCTTAAGGGGTGTAAAACTGATCTTTTTGGATGAAATATGGCACAAATAAATATATAATGACTTGTATATAATTACTACAGTCTATAAATAGTATTTAGATGCTATCTGACACCTTTGATGTGAAAAACATCAATAAAATGCCAAAAAAACCGGTTTTTTAGTGGTTTGGACTGGTTTTTTAGCGGTTTTGGATTGGTCTTTTTGAAAACCGGTTGCAACCGCTTTGGACCAGTCTTTAAGCGGTCCATGAACCATTCCCAGGCTTCCAAAAGCGGTCCAGTCCAGTCCTCTTCCAAAAAAGGCAAAAAAACCGGACTGGACTGGACTTTTAAACTCTAATGTCGTCGGTGTCATGTCGTTGTGGCACTGGCCATCTGTGTCACCTCATCGTTGTCGTTGTGTTGGCGTGGCACTGGCCGTTTGCATCACGTCATCATCGTCATGCTGCTGTGGGTGTGCCATCATCATCGTCTCACCGTGGCATTTGCCATGGGAGTCACATCTTTGTTGGGTCGTGGTCATGCGGATGCTTGTACTGGAGTCGTCGTCGCTGGGTAGTTGTCGTCATTGTCATGCGGGTGCTTGGGAGGTCGTCGGATCATGTGGGTGCAGCAGCTGGAGTGGTCATTGTCTCCCACACAATGGCATTGACCAGAAGCCAAACTCTCTGAAGGCCATATGGATGTTGCCTTGGCCAGGAACGTCACGACTCACGATTGAAGGCGGGAGGGTGACCTAACTTGCTTAGCCATACTATGGTGCCGCTCACTTAGAGGCTGCTACTTTTGTACAGTGGCCAAACTTCGGCGAGGTAACCCACAAACCCTAACCCTAGTAACCCTACCCCTAAATAGTTTAGCATCAGGGTAGCCTCGATTCCGACACAAGTGATTGACAGTTGTATGCTAGTAATGGAACGAGAAAATTTGTCTTCCAAATTGTCTCAACTATGCCAGCAGAATGGGCAAGAAGAGTTATCGGCTCAAGGCTGTGCATGCCCAAACATTCCAGTGGAAATCAGACCTCGCACCCACTCAGCAAGGTCCTAGCATGCCATGTGACGAGATTGCCACGGACAACACATCAGAACACTTGATACCACCTGTTGAGCAAATTTCAGTCTTGAACGCTCCTGCAACAACAATCAACAAACTTGCCCATGGTTTTGACTGTGGGTACACTGGTGGAGTCAACCATGACCCCAGTAGTGACCACTCGGACGTTTGCACAGGGATACTGGACCTGGCGGACAGTGATGCAATGAGCTTATGTGAGCTTGATGGCAATGAGCTCGAAGAGAACTTAGCAGCGCTTCAACTGTCGGAGGACATGTTGGAGCAGTCGACTTGCTCAAATGGTTGGAAAGGGATCTTCAGGAAAAAATCAACAGAAGAATGGAAAAAGGCGGAGAGCAATAGGGCGCTTGGATATAATGGGCACTCAAAGCGGGCAAAATGACGAAAGGAAAAGGAGACACAAGACCGGGCAGCTGGAAAAGAGAAAATAAAATCATTGTGAGTTGTCCTTCATGACTCCACTGAGACGTATCCCTGAGATTTGGATAATTCAGCACGGACCCTCAAGTTTTGATGATGTGAAACTTTTTTACCCAACCACAGAAAGTTGTCCCACAGGCTCCGAGAAACAACATTGATGCAATCGTTTCCGCCAGCGGTCGTGTTGCAGGTACACCCAGTGCCTTGATAGATGGTGTTTTGACTCAGTGCAGGTACCTATCCGACATCACGACGGACTCTGAGTCAGACACTGATCATGGTATAGAGGCTGGCACTCACATCGGACTTGACGTGCGCACACATTCTGTGCCAGTTGAATCAGCATTAATGGGGCGGTTACCGGCTGTGCACCCACTCAAGCGCCGCAAATTGGATGTGCCTGCCCGCACCCAATGTATGGCCAGCACTGCAGAACGATATAATACCCAGGCAAAGGCTCTGGAGGAGATTGAGAAACTGCTGAAGTTGAAGAAGACCGAGTTTTCGGGAGGCCCACATGGATTACAGGCGAAACGGGCGCAAGCCATCCAAAGCCACCTTTCTTTAGTGGTTCAGAATAAGCGGAATGCAATCCAGGCATCAAAGATGGCTGCCAAATGTCATGGGTTTGCTGCCGCATGGGGTGGTCGTCAAATCCGTGGCTGGACAAGAACGTGGATTTCTCAATGTGCACTCCCTTCTTTGCTCACTGGTCACCATGCAAAAGTGTTTTCATTGCTCGATGATCCAGAGATCGCAATGGAGTTGCGCACGTACATGCGCTCAAACAAGTGGGCAATGGATGCACCAAGACTTGCAGATTTTTCCAAAAACAGACTTGTTCCTGCAGAGGCCGAGAAGTATCTGCGCAGTGTTGTTCAGGACAAAATGCCACGGGGCTTGAAGCAGTACATGGAGCTTGCACTTTTCCCTCGTATCCACCTTAAAGTCGGGAAGGGGATCTCATTGGCTACAGCATGGTGGTGGTTACATCATGAAGGATTTCGGTATACTTCATACAAGAAGGGCTTGTACTTTGATGGCCACGACCGTCCAGATGTTGTCCAGTATCGTCATGACATCTTTTTGCCAAGGATGAAGGAGTACGAAGCACGACTTGTTCAATATGTTGTTGGAAATGTCGAAATTGAGGCTCATATTAATCCAACTAATTTTGTCGAGTGCCAACTCGTCCTGTGCACACACGATGAAATGTACAGTCAAATGACATGGCCCAAAAGTCATGGGTCTTTGACAGAGAACACCAGTTGCAGAAAAAAGGAGTTGGTCGAGGTATTCATCGGAGTGACATGATCTGTTCAACCATGGGTCACTTGGTTGATGCTGGGCAGTCACTGGAATATGGAAAAAATTATGATGGCTATTGGAATGGCGAAATGTTCGTGAAACAGGTGGGTACCCCTAAGTATTATGTATTCACTTGAAGAGGTTCACTAAATACTAAACAGCTCAAAGAAAAGATCATTCCAACATTTGAAACACTTCATGGTGCAGGCTATCAAGCTTTGTTCTTATCGCTCCTTGCCTCTGCACCACGTGGTACCCCGACTAGGACCCCAGTAAAATCCCAGTCACCCACCAACGCCAGAAGCCCGTCACACTCTCAGTCGACGTATAGTAGCGTATCTTAGAACCTAGTCTTACTAGCCACCCTAAATCCTCGCATAACGCCCCCCCACTTCCGCCTTCCTTGTTCCTATGACCAACCTCGGACGCCTAACGTCCAAGGCAGGTAGCAAGGTCACCCCGCCCACGGCGGACCCAGTTCACTCATCTACCACTGGTCGTCCAAACACCAGGAGTAGTAGCTCAGCCCTCACTGAAATAATAGAAAACCCATCAGAAGCGATAGTAGACGCAGATTCAGCCAGAAATTTCCTGAACCAAACGCAGTACTGTAACCCTGGCAAAGCCATGACCCCGGAACACCTTTCCAACATGTTGTTCTACATATCGCAGAAGGCAGCCACCCCCACCCTTCGCTCTATGATACGCGCTGCAGCCTTTCTTACAACAGACCTCGTCGTCTCTCCAATCGTCACCTCAGTTCAGAAAGCTTTATCCTTAGGCGTCACTCTCCCAGATGGCTCCTCCCCGCCTCAACAGGAGGAACTCAAGACGATCTCTGATAAACTGGACTCCGCTATCGTTCAATGGTCTTCACAGCAGGAGAACATGATGAAAACACTCGACAAAGTCCCCCAAATTGACGACCCCACCAACTTACTACTGTTGGACATACGAATCCAATCGATCTCGGAGAGTGTATCCTCCATCCAAAAGGCCATTGAGGAAATGAAAACCCAACCTATGGATAGACCTACAAGCCAAGACCCTCTCCCTCGTCAGCACTCCTATAGTAACGCTGTAACAAGAGAACTCCGCCCCAACACGACCACATCCAGAGCGCTCCCCCCAGGCCCGGACCAGGCCAGAGGCCGCTCCGCCATCAAACAAAGACAATTGTTGTTCGACCCAGACAGTGATCACCCTCTCATCAGACCCGACACACCTATTGACGAACTGGTAACAATCTTCCAGAAGGCCCTAGACTCGCAGGAGACCGAAACTGCCCCTTCCCTAAAACTTCGGTCACTCTTCAGACTACGCAACCAAGGGATCGTGCTGGAACTAACAAATGCAGATGCGGCTTCCTGGATAAAAGACCCCCTCAGAAGATCTATGATTACTGAAAAGCTCGGGGGGAAAATTCGCCTGAAAGATAGGCAGTTCAACGTGGTCGTTCCATTCTTCCCAATTACGACTGACATTACCTCCGCAGACACCATCAGTAGAATCGAAGAAGACAGCCGCCTACCTAGTGGTACCATAAGCCAGATCCGCTGGATCAAGGACCCAGCCAAGAGAGACAGACACCAGCGTGTAGCACACGCCCTGGTCTCCTTGACTACCCCGGAGGCAGCCAACACATCCATCAGCCAAGGACTCTATGTCAACATGGAACGACTCAACCCCCACAAGGACAAGAAGGAACCCATCCGATGCCTCAAATGCCAACACTGGGGCCACTTCGCCAAAGACTGCAAGGGAACGACAGACACATGCGGCACCTGCGCCAAAGGACACCGAACGGCCGGCTGCAGATCCTACCAAACCTCCTATTGTGTTACATGCAAAACTGACCTCCATGCCAGCGCAGATCAATGCTGCCCAGAATATATTAAACGACAAGAGATGCTCAACGCGAAAACCCCCGAGAACTCACTGCCATACTTTGTGACTGACGAAGCCTGGACCCACTCCTCTCTACCCCCTCGCCAGTCAGCGCCAATATTATACGCCAGGAAGCCCATAGTTCACCCCCCCTCTCCGCCACCTAAACAACTGACGCAAACCACACTAAGATTTGCCCCTCGCGTCCCAACTAGCAGCCAGGAGAACAACGCAGAAGCAGACGCCACCTTCCACACAGCAAATGTGGAAACTCCTCCCCACAACCCTGAACCTGAGCCCATGGCTGAGCTCGACCCGGTCCCACCCAACTTCCCCTGTCTCTCGCCGCTCCTAAACCCTAGACCCACAGAACCCCCCCCCCTCACTGACCCTCCTCTAATGGATTACAATGCCCACCACACCCAGCTAGAACACCTAAACATATGGCAACAAAGCCTCAACACCTCCCACATCGCCCTCCACTCCCTCATCAACGACAATTTAGCGGAAGAATGGGACCTCATAGCACTACAGGAACCCCCTGTCGACAAGCTAGGCAACACAAAGGCCAGTTATCGCTGGCGCGTGGTGTACCCGACACACAAGCTAGCAAAAGGGGTTAAGCCCCAAGTGGTAACTTTTGTCAATGCAAAGATCAGCACTAATAGTTGGGAACAGATAGACTTCCCCTCGTCGGACGTGGTCATCCTGCGAATCAAGACATCGAAAGGGGCATGCACCGTCATAAACGTGTACAACGACTGCACGCATGACCGCACCTTAGGGGAACTAGAACGTTTCATCGCAGCTAACATCACCAGTCTTCGCCCTGAGGAATCCGACCACATGATGTGGCTCGGCGATTTCAACCAGCACCACCCCTTGTGGGACGAAGAAAGAAACAACCAACTGTTCACTGCTGCGGCACTCGACTCGTCCCAGAAGATATTGGCTCTGCTCGCGGATTACGGCATGTCCCAGGCGCTTCCGAAAGATATCCCGACCCTGCAATCGTCCAGCTCAGGTAACTGGACCCGGCCAGACAATGTTTTCTGCACAGAACACACGCTGGATGTACTGACACTCTGTAACACTGACCCAGAGAACAGAGGCCCCAACTCCGACCACCTTCCGGTTCTTACCAAGCTGGACCTGTCCTTGACGGCCGCCGCTGTCCTCCCCGCGCAAAATTATAGAGAAGTTGACTGGAAAAAGTTCAACGCTAAACTGAAGACAGAACTAACTAAACTAGGCCCCCCGAGGTTACTCGCAACCAAGGACGACTTCCAGAAGGCAGCAAAAGGCCTGGAAAATGCGGTCAAACAGACAGTCAAATCCGAGGTACCAGAGACACGCCCGCATCCCCACAGCAAGAGGTGGTGGACAAAAGATCTCACCAGGCTACGGAATGAACTTAAAACGCTGAGTAAAGCTTCTCACTCGTTCAGAGCAGTCCAAGGTCACCCGAGTCACAGGTTACGGAAAGAGAAGGCAGCAGCATACAACAAGACGATCAAAAAGACAAAGAAAGAACACTGGGTCAGCTGGCTCGAGGACGCTTCAAGCAACGACCTGTGGATCACCAACAAGTACATCACTAACCCAGCTGGCGACGGAGGCAGATCCCGTATCCTGACCCTCAAAACCAGTGACACCGAAGGCAACGTATCTCTAGCAGCCAGTAACGAAGACAAAAGCGAGGTCTTCGCCAATACCCTCTTCCCCCCACCTCCGCAGCGCTCCGCCGTCCCCCCAGGATTCAACTACCCAGAGCCCGCTGCCGCCTGGTCGGAAATCACAGCCGCACAACTCTGCAAGTCAATCTCAAACCTCAGTCCGTATAAAGCGCCAGGCCCGGACGGCATAGCAAATGTTGTCTTCCAGCGGTGTCCATCCCTCCAGCCGTATCTGGTCTTTCTGTTCAACGCAGCACTCTCTCACCGCACCTACTACGACCCCTGGAGGGAATCCATCACGGTCATCCTGCGCAAACCAGGCCGTCCAGACTACTCGGCCCCAAAAGCATACCGTCCCATAGCCCTGCTAAACACGACAGCCAAGTTACTCTCGGCTCTAGTGACAAGCAAAGCGTCACACATCCTGGAAACCAACGAGTTGCTGCCAGCAACACACTTCGGAGGGAGACCAGGACGTTCGACAGAAGATTCACTACTCCTACTCGAAACCACTATCAAGCACGCCTGGCATCAACACAAAGTAGCCTCCGTCCTGTTCCTCAACATTGAAGGCGCGTTTCCAAATGCAGTCACAGACCAGCTCCTACACAACATGAAGAAACGACGCCTCCCCCCTGAAATAGTTGGTTTCACAGGTCGTCTACTGGAGAACAGGAAAACTAAGTTGAGGTTTGATGACTTTGAATCGGAATGGTTCCAGATAAGAAACGGTATCGGACAAGGAGACCCGTTGTCCATGTTGCTCTACGTGATCTACAACTCGGACCTAGTAGACATAGCAAAGAAGGAAAAAGGAGAATCCGCGCTAGCCTTCGTAGACGACACTGCCCTAGTCATAGTGGGAAAATCATTCGAAGAAACTCACAGGAAACTAACTGACTTAATGGAACGGCAGGGAGGAGGATACGAATGGTCGGCAGACCATAACTCACGCTTCGAAACAAACAAGTTCGCACTAATGGACTTTTCTCTCAACAGGACAAAACCCCGCCCTAGCATGGTTTTAAGGGGTGTAACAATAAAGTCGTCTCCGACCCACAAGTTCCTAGGCGTTGTACTTGACAACGAACTACGCTGGAAAGCTCAGGCCGCTAATGCAACAGCCAAAGGTGCTGGTTATACCATGCTGCTCAGGAGACTATCCGCCACATCATGGGGCGTCCCCGCAAAGCTCATCCGTCAGCTGTATCAATCAGTCGCTATCCCCAAAATCACATACGCAGCAGCAGTATGGTTACAACCCACCTACTCTCACTCGTCAAACAAACGCCTACGAGGCTCGATCGGCACAGCCAAGAAGATCGAATCGTTACAGAGGGTAGCCACCCTAGCTATAACGGGAGCGATGAGAACCTCCCCTACAGACTCCCTCGATGTACACACCAACACCCCACCAGCCCACATCATGCTCCAACAAGTCCTATTCCGCTCTGCGCCCTGCCTGTCAGGACTCCCCGCTGCTCACCCTCTAAAACCCCACATCAAGAAGATCGAAAAGAAGGACGTGAAGAGACATCGGTCGGCGCTTCACAGACTAATCCACACGCTGGGAGTACACCCCCAGCACAACGAAACCATCCTTCCGCTCGCCATCAAGCCAGGCACCTCCCCCCCGTTCAACACGTTCATCTCAGACAACAAGAAGGAGTCTCTAGAGGATTTCAGACAGCTAAGACACCGCACCTTAGTGTTCACAGACGGCTCCTGCACTGACGGACTTATAGGTGCCTCAGCAGTTTTGTATGTCGATTACACCCAAGTCACAACGCTTCGATACCACCTGGGGAGCGAAGATCATCACACAGTATTTGAAGCCGAAGCTGTAGGGTTGTTACTGGCAGCGCAACTCCTCTTGACGAGGAACGAAGTGTCCTTCCCCGCATCAGTGCTCGCCAACAACCAGGCGGTCATACGATCCGGTGAGAACCCGTCAGCCAAACCCGGTCATTATCTACTGCTTCGTTTCAGGAACCTTGTCCGTCGACTACAAGACAAGAAAGACATAAGTAAAGAAGACTTAACGGTCAGATGGATAGCGGGACACATGGAAGTAGAGGGTAACGAAGTGGCAGACAGAGAGGCGAAACTAGCGGCGAAAGGAGAGGCCTACTCAAGCCTGGCGAAACGGTTACCTGTCTCACTCAGAAAACCGCTCCCACGTAGCATCCCAGCCCTCAAACAAGCCCACAACGCACGATTAAAGAAGCTATGGAAAGAAGAATGGTCCAAATCACCCCGCTTCCCCCACACCTCTAGCATCGACCCCTCCCTCCCATCCAAATCATTCATGAAACTTGTAGGCGGCCTCCACAAACGTCAAGCGGGACTGTACACGCAGTTAAGAACAGGCCACGCTCCCCTCAACAATCATCTCTTCCGCTTCAAAAGAAGTGACACCCCTAATTGTCTCCAGTGCAGGAATTCCACACCAGAAACGGTGCATCACCTCCTCTTCGCGTGTCCCAGATACGCCCGCAAAAGGTTCATCCTGGAATGAGACATCGGAAGAAAAGTTTATCATGTGGCGTACTTGCTCTCCAATGCAGCCGCGAAAAAGCACTTCCTGAAATTCATCAATGAAACCAAATGCCTGAAGCAGACTTTCGGTGAGGTATAACTTGTGTCCCCACTACGCAGCTGAAAGTAGCATAGATAGACGCTACAGCCAGACGAACAAAGCTCCTCGTATCCAGACCAAGCCTGCAGTCTCCAACAAGATGCAGCAACGAATATTCCACCGCACCCCGACACTCACATCCCCTACCCCCACCACGCCCGACTCCTAGTCTAGCTAATTTTCCCCTTTCTTTCTTTATGTCCTCCTTTCTTTCTCTCTTTCTCCTTCTCGTTACCCGCGCCTCGTCCCCCCTGAAGGGCAGCACCTCATGCCGCCACGGACCTGTAATTCCGTCCCCGCTCCCAGTCCACTAGTCTCTAAAACGCTGCCCGCACCTCACCTTTACACGCAGCAGGCCCCATGGCCACAGAGGCCCAGAGACCCACAGGACAGATGGTTCGCACTCTCCTTCAGCTCACGCACGCTTCCGCGGCCGGGCTAGTGTTACACAGATACACAAATCATTTTTTCATTAGCTGTACCTACCTAGTTACCCACCTAGTCAGTATAGTGCAACATAGGACTAATAGTCCTCAGGCACTTTAATTCGATTCAAAAAAAAA